>OLFZ01001374.1_pt1 | contig 20973 bp, 23 predicted proteins | sample 1604861 | NCBI WGS metagenome assembly OLFZ01 (sample SAMEA3888895, study PRJEB22519) | human gut metagenome | biome: human gut; feature: human-associated habitat; material: faeces | place: Denmark | collected 2011 | reverse complement strand
CGGGCAACTTCGGGACTCACACCCTATAGAAAATGCTCATGCTGAGCACACATAACAAAAGCCAGTACTAAGATACTGGCTTTTACATTTTAGATTACTACATTAGGTGTTTTACCTAAAACACTCAAAGCATCCTCATACTTCGATTCGCTTGTATTACCTTTACCGCAAAGCATCTGATTCATCAGTTTTGTAAATAATTTCATTAAATCGCATCAAAATTTTAACAGTTTTTCTTTAATTAAATTCATTTATTTTTCAAAAGATAAAATCTTTTTATCCGTTTAGCTAGATATATCTATTGATATTTAAGCTAGTCACATCTATTATTAAAACGTCAACTAGATATATCTATCAATTAACAGGTAAAAACAAATGAACAAATACACCATCACAACACTATCTCACGATGAGATTATCAGAACTGATTACTGCAAAAACAAGAAGGATGTAATCAACTTTTTAATTCTTAATACCAGAATCAACTCAGACGTTGTATCTGCACTTCATTACAGAGTATTTGACGGTTCTCAAAACGAAATGGCCATTGAGATTGATGCTAAAGCATTACTTGTTAACGCTCTGGATTTCGTAAAGCAGTTTCAGATTGTAGACAGATTATTTAAAGCTTTCAGAGCCTATCAAAAGAACAATAGCGTTTTAACCTTTGGAACAAGGCCTACGGTCAAGGTTGCCTGATGAAAGAGAAGTTACGACAGCTGGCAGTGAACGTCATCTTAACTTTCGGCATTCTCTGCCTTTGGTTCACGATTTACGAGATTTATACGTTCTAACTCCTAGTGTTGCGTATTGGTGAGGTTCACAGCCTCACCCTTTTTGGAGGATTAACTATGAATGAAATACTTACTAAAGATGAAGTTGCAGCACTTCTGCATACTTCAACAAAGACACTCAGCAGAATTAAGCAGAAAGATCCTACTTTTCCTGTTGGTGCAAGTTTGACTCTTGCTCCAAACGCCCCAATTCTGTGGTTTAAAGAAGATATTCTTAACTGGTTAAGAACAAAACAACTACAGGCACAGAGAATTTAACATGATCAAAGTATTCGGAGTTCCGTTTGAGTCATCTGTTTCACTGCGTAAGGCACTGGGACTGTATGGCAGTAAATGGTGTGAAAGAGCTGACATCACAGAGCTGTTAAGGTGTGCGTTTCCGATGTTTACAAGAGCTGATCATGTCAGAAACGTGGAAGGATTTAAAAATGATGGAATGTTTATGGCAAAAGTTCCGGTTCAGGCAGAAATTTACGCTAATTACAGAGACGAATTTGGAATAACAGTTCCTTTTGACCTGGCAGGCAGAATTATATGCACACCAAACAAAGAACTTGATTCAAACATTAAACACAAAAGGGAAGTAAAAAGAATGGAATCACCAAGAATTGAAATTGAAACAGCTGCACCTGAGAAGAATGATCTTACTGAGTTGAAAAGCGCTCTATTAAGTGAGCTGGACAATATACGTAACGCTAAAAATTATGTAACTGAAGAAGGCGGTATCGATGAAGAAAAGGCAAAAATGCTGTTTAAGAGAGTGGAGGCAGTCAATAACATTGCAGCCAATGTAACAGCGATTCATCAGGTTGAACTTCAGAGTAAAAGGCTGCAACTTGATGCAGTAAAAACAGCAATTGATAACGGGTACAGCGTTAAATTAAAGAGCAATCTGTTAGGGGTTGAAATTGACCAGCGCAGGTAAAAATGGTCGCGTAAAGACAAAAAGTGGACAGATGAAATTATGGAGTTTGTAAAGTCTGTCTGTCCTTTACGTGAGCACGGATTTAATTCAAGACGAGAGCTTACTGAAGAAATCAATAGAAGATTTGGCAGAGAGTTTTCTATTGTAGCTTTGTGCAATCACTGCTATGAAAACGGCATTCAGCTAGGTTTGTGTTATAGCAATCCAGATGTGCCACATGGAGAAAAACACTGGAGGCATAGACCGGTTGGATCATTCCAGATTAAGAAAGATTACGTAAGGATCAAGGTAGCAGAGCCGAATCACTGGATGCAGTATCAGCGTTATGTATGGGAACAAAATCATCCTGGACAGAGCACCGAAGGCAAGACTGTTATTTTTATGGATGGTAACACCAGAAATTTTGATCCTTCAAATCTTGAGTGTGTTGAGCGCGGAGAATTATCTGTAATGGCTGAACTTGGTTGTACAAGTAATTGCACTCGAGAAGAGAGAGAAATCTTTCTTTTAAGAGCAAGGGTGATTTGCGCACGTTCAGAACTGATTGGCTCCAAAGAAGCTGCAAGAATGAAATACAAAATTAATTACGAAAAAAGAAAGATTGATCCTGAAGTTAAAGCCAAAAGAGCGGCATATGCAAAACAGAGAATGGCAGAAATTATGGCTGATCCTGTCAAACATCAGGAATTTTTAGATAAGCAGAGAGCGTACAGAGAGAAGAATAGAGAACGTATAAATCAGTGGGCTAACAATCGAAGAAAATGGATTAAGGAAAATGATCCTGTCAGATATCAGGCTATGCTTGAGCATAACAGAAAGGGATAAAGTTTTCTTATGAATAAAAAATTAGAACAAAAACACGGAGTTATTAAACAGTAATGAACATTCTAATTCAATTAGATAAAGGCGCTTATATGCCTTGTAAAGCACATCCTGAAGATGCAGGATTCGATCTATTCGCTCCACAGTCTGTAGAGATTGAGCCAAATTCTGTAACAAAGATTGATACAGGGGTTCATGTAGCTATTCCTGATGGTTACGTTGGACTTGTTCTTGGTCGTTCGTCTTTTGGCGTTGCAGGCATGACTACTCATACCGGTGTAATTGATTCAGGTTACACGGGTCAGATCTCAGTTGTCCTGACCTCAAAGTATTCTGATTACATCTATGCTGGCAACAAAGTTGCTCAGCTAGTCATTGTGCCGATTCCGGCGATCAAGCTTGTAGAGGGTGATGTTACAGCACTCAAGACTGAACGTGGTTGTGGTGGTTTTGGTTCTACAGGAAGATAAAAATATGAAAACAATCTATGAATTTATTGCGGTGCTGGTGACTCATCCTTACTTCCAATGCGCGCTCATTGCGTTTGGAGTGGTTCTTGGTTTTGCTGTTGCATTCTGCATTACGGAGCTTGTTCAGGAATGAGACGTGTATTAAGCGATATTCGTAATCTTCCACTAGGTCAACTTAATGATGCAGTTACAGAGCCTGCAATCTCAATTAACAGGTTAAAGACCATTAAACAAGGTCTTTTATTAACAGCTTTAGCTCAGTAGTTAGGTATAGTTTTAAAAAAAATTATACCTAAGATGTGAAAGCCCCTTGATCTAGTCTTGGGGGCTTTCATAACAAAAATTACAATACAACTACTCAATACATTGAACTAGTTTCTGAATATTAGGAACTTGAGCATCCAACTGAGATTGATTTACAGTCACACTCTTACCTAAAATATCACGTTTTCCGGATGTTAGTAAACTAATTGGTATTCCAAGAGCTCCTGAAACAACAGATGCGGTATTAGCATCACGAACTTCATATTGAAACATCTTTCTGAAACTCATCTTATTGGTTGGTGTACCAGCCCCTAAAGGATGGATACAGAATAGATTTGCATTAGAACTCCATACATTGTAAATTTCATTTCCTATTTCTTCAACAACAGTTTTAAAAGCTTTTGCTGAAGCTTTTGCATTTATTGTTAATCTATTACCAATGTACATATAAATCTGAGGTAAAGCTAATTTACTTTTTAAAGACTCTGTATAAAAGTAAGAGCTAACGTCTCCGGCATGCCTTTTTACGCCGTATACTAAAGACAGGACAGATTTTACAGCACGCTTAGAGGAACCATCAGCAGAAAAAGGGATAATTAATCTATCTGATGCAGCCAAAGCTAATTCAGTATAGATAGTAAAACTTGGGTTACAATCAATAAAAACTACGTTTTCTTCATTGTTCCACGCGTTCTGTATGTCATAAATTAAATCTCTAACCCAAAGATGAACTAAACGCCAAGAATCATTAACATTTGGCGCATGAGCAGCATGCAATATACCTGAAGACTGTATTTCTAATTCCTCATCTCCCACAACAAGATAAACATTTTCAGGAACTGCGTTGTTTATGCTACTAACTTGAGTGATATATTTAACTGCACTATTGATTGTCCGGTACGGGCTAACTAAACGCTCTGAAATATAGCCAGAAATAGTATTTTTATTTGACTGAGAATGAATTTTTGATAGTTCTTGCTCTCCTTTCTCTATTCCACCTAATAACATCGAAGAAGAGTTAGCCTGAGGACACAAATCAACAACCAATACTTTCTTTCCAGGATGTTGTTTTGCATATTCACAAGCTATTTGAAAGGTTAAGTAGCTTTTACCTACACCACCCTTATTATTCCATATTGCATAAATTGCCATAAACACCCCCAATACATATATAAGTATAGTATAATACACTATATGTGTTTCTTTTTCGACAACTAATAGATGTTGATTATGGGTAAAGCTATTTTTTACGTAATTCAACGATAACTGCTTTTTAAACTTAATCGTTTGTATAATACACTTGTTAAGCCCCCAATATAATGAAATAACTATGTTCAAAGTTATGTTTGTGTGTTAAAGGTTAAAATATTATAAAACTATGTTTCAGTTCCTAAATATCATCAAAGAAATTAAGTCAAAAGACTCAAAAAAAAACTTAATGTAGTTTTAGAAAGAGCTAAGCAAATAAAACTAAAGAATGGAAATGATGGTCTCCACGATTATATTCGTGCGTTGTTATACCCTTCTATGTATATGCATTTATACGAATGCTTAACAGCACACGATCACAATGCGCCACCTCCACTAAATTATATTGATTTGTTTCCAGGCAATGAGTTTCAATTACACTTAAATGAAGTAGATCAGAGTGAATCTCAATATCAAGTAAATTTAGGTAAAGATATAATTTTTACGACACCTTGGAACCCACAACGAATTGTTAGTCATATTGGATATATTAGTCATAAGGTTCCTTTTAAGGAGGACACCACTAATCATCACATTGTTACATACATTCCGCTTCAGATTTCCATTGTAAGCAGTGGTAATCATTCAATCATGCAGGGAATTCTAAATAAGGATGGAATTATCCACCCGGAGTATGTATATAACTTATCAAATGAACTAAAGCGATATTCATATACAGGTACTCATTGGTTCGATAATGTTACAAAAGAAGAAATACCTGTGCATAACCATGATATTGGATTAGCATGGGAAGTATCAAAATTATTAGTTTAAATGACCTCGAACTCCTCACAAGGATGGTTTATGTCATTATATGAAAGCCCCAAGATGTAATCGAGGGGAGGTGATATGGCAAAAGGTGGTTATCGTGAAGGTTCAGGAAGACCAGTTGGAACTACTGGAGCTTACAAGACTCCAGAAGAGAAAAAAGATGGACGTATCGTAATTGCCTGCAAGGTTGATGAAATGAACAAGATCAAAGAGCTTGCAAAAGCCTCAGGTAAAACAGTAAGTAGATTTATTGTGGATACCATTCTGAATAAGTGATCATTTTGGCAGTGTTTATGCTGCCAAATACTATAACAATATTATGACAATATTCAGATTGTTTGATGGCTGTCTGTGCCGTAAATTGTCCTAGGATGTCCTAGGTTTTGTCTTATATAATAGATTGCTTTATAAATCAATCTATAAAACGTCCTAGATGGTGGCCGTTCTCACCGCCATAGCACCTTTTAGGTGCTTTTTTCATATCTAATCTATACATTATTCCTTTGTTTTTCATGCAATTATTTACATTGTTTGTAAAAAATATCGCTTTATACTTTGTTTATATTATTAAATTACGGCGACAAAGCTGTGAATTGAGATTATACAAAATGAAACTTAGAGATCTGAACTAGTAGACAATCTGAACTAGTAGACAATACGTGAAAAACATGGGAACAAAAACGAGATCTTAGGGGGCTAAAAGAAAAAAAAGAACAGCCTCATGCTATTCTTCCCTTCATTTGGAGCGGGAAACGAGGTTCGAACTCGCGACCCTAACCATGGCAAGGTTATGCTCTACCAACTGAGCTATTCCCGCATTCCAAGTGGCGTTTAAAGTGTACCCACAACACTTGATTTGGAGCGGGAAACGAGGTTCGAACTCGCGACCCTAACCATGGCAAGGTTATGCTCTACCAACTGAGCTATTCCCGCATCCAATGTGTGCCATTATACAGAAAGATTTTTTCAGATCAAGAATTTACAAAAAATTTTTCTTAAACTTTGGTTTTAATACCCAAAATTAGGTGGCAAAAAACTGCCACTACTATCTTTCTCTCCATCACCTCCTTTTGATAATAAGTCAAAATTTAAAATTATTTCTCTTATTTATCAAAATATTAGCAAAATTCTTTTATATAACATTTCAAAGTTGGCACGTAATTTTCATATAAGTTTTTAAGCAAATAAAAGCAGTTAAAAAACTGCATATTTTAGGAGAGAAAAAAATGTCTTTATATGTTCAGACCAATGTATCATCTCTGAACTCTCAGAGAAGATTAAATAGCGCAACCAAATCGCTTGATACAACTTACCAGAGATTATCTTCAGGTCTTCGCATCAATTCTGCAAAGGATGATGCTGCAGGTCTGCAGATCTCAAACCGACTGACCAATCAGATTAACGGTTTACAGCAGGGTAACCGTAATGCAAACGACGGTATTGCATTATGCCAGACTATGGAAGGTGCTCTTGATGAGACCACCTCAATGTTACAGCGTATCCGTACCCTGGCAATTCAGGCAGCAAACGGTACTAATACCACAGTTGACAGACAGGCTATTCAGCAGGAAGTCGCTCAGCTTTCAGCAGAAATCACCCGTATTGCTTGTAAGACCACCTTCGCAGGTCGTCAATGTCTAGCTGGTGTTGCAGGCTCTGATCATGGCGGTGTTCTGGACAGTAAGGGAAAAGTTACATTCCAGGTTGGAGCCTATGCCTTTGATACCTTAGGCGTAAGTATGTCAAACGGCTTTACACTGTCAGGAATCTACGCAGAAAAGCACGGTACAAATAAAATTACATCAGCTAATCCATTAGACGAACAGAAGGCCGGACTATACCTAAACGCAAATAAAGCATACGAGTTTAACTGCTACACACAGTGTAACGCTCAGTACACCATTCAGGCTATTGATGAAATCATCAACGTGGTTGATTCAAAGAGAGCTGAACTTGGTGCTATTCAGAACCGTATGGAATCCACCATCAGAAACCAGGAAAACGTTGCCGAAAACGTGTCCGACGCACGATCAAGAATTCGTGATGCCGATTATGCCGAGGAAGCATCAAATCTGTCAGCACAGAACATCGTGCAACAGGCTGCAACCTCAATCTTAACTCAGGCAAATCAGCGTCCATCAATTGCTATGTCTCTTTTAAATGGAGGTTAGTAGAACAAGTTTACAAGAACCGTAATAAGGTTTCTCTCCTGAGCATTATATGCTCATTGGCCGGGAAAGCCTCCCGGCCCTTTTTGGAGATTCCTTGTCTATTGGCTCTTACTTAAAATTTTTATGCATATCGTTTTTCTGTGATCTGATCTTTCTTTAAGATCGGAGCATTGCTAATGGCAATCATGAAATTCTCATAATAAAACAGTAGCCAGATAATATAGCTGTCTTTGCGTTATTCATTACCCTGTCATTTACAAGAATAAAAATGGGTATGGCAAAGTCTATCAAACAACACTCAAATTACATCGATTTCCACTTACTACGCAGTCAACTATTCCAGATCATAAAATCGAACACTTTCTTTTATCTCATATTTAATTCACTAAAGCTGCATTCAGTATTTAAGAATTATTCTTTCACTCTTCTAACAAATATCTCTACTAACAAATAAGAAGTGTATGAGTTCTCGCAAAACGGGTTTCTATAAAACTTATCTCCATAACTGTAACAGCTTGAATTAACGTGGCAAAAAATTGCCATTCAAAGATTAATACGAGATTATCCTTTGATAATAAAGTAAACAACAATCATAAATATTCTTAATAATCAAGGCATTATTTTTTGCATTATAAAAATTGGCACGCATTTTTCATATATAAAATCAACTTTAGAAAAAGTCTTTTTTCTGGAGAGATATAAAAAGGCTTTAGAGCTTTCTAAAGGATGAAATACCAAGTAATTGGATTTTTGGGGAGAAAAATAAAATGGCTCTATATGTAAAAACAAATACCTCTGCCATCAATTCGCAGAGAAGATTAAATACAGCAACTAAATCATTAGATACAACTTATCAAAGATTGTCATCTGGTCTTCGCATCAATTCTGCTAAAGATGATGCAGCTGGTTTACAGATCTCTGATAGATTAACTTCTCAAATTAACGGTTTAGGCCAAGGTAACCGTAATGCTAATGACGGTATTGCTTTATGTCAGACCATGGAAGGTGCTCTAGATGAGACCACATCCATGTTACAGCGTATCCGTACTCTGGCAATTCAGGCTGCTAACGGTACTAATACCACCAATGACAGACAGGCTATCCAGGAAGAAGTAGCTCAGCTGTCAGCTGAAATTACACGTATTGCATGTAAAACTACTTTCGCAGGTCGTCAGTGTATCGCTGGTGTTGGCGGTGCCGATAAAGGCGGTGTATTAGACAGCAAAGGAAAAGTATCCTTTCAGGTTGGTGCATACGCTTTTGATACCTTAGGCATTTCCCTATCAAATGGTTTTACCATGTCAGGTATCTGTGCAGGTGCTGCAGGTGGCGCTATTGCCAGTGGCAAAGATAAGAGTACCACTCCAACCGGTGTCTATAAAAATGCTAATGGCATGTACGAGTTTTCGGTTTTCACAGCATCTGCAGCTCAACACACAATTGAATCTATCGATAAAATGATCAATGTGGTAGATTCTAAGCGTGCTGAGTTAGGTGCATTACAGAACCGTATGGAATCTACAATTCGTAACCAGGAAAACGTATCTGAGAACGTATCAGATGCAAGATCACGTATTCGTGATGCTGATTACGCTGAGGAAGCTGCAAACCTATCAGCTCAGAACATTGTACAGCAAGCAGCAACAACTGTTCTGACACAGGCTAACTCAAGACCTCAGATCGCTTTAAGCCTACTAGGAAGCTAAGCTTAAGATAAAAATAACTACTCCCCTATAGTACTCAGGTAATGCCTGAGTACTGGAGTAAGTGTTTATCGAGATTCTTAAAATTTAGTAAAATGTAAAATTATAAACAAGCTATCTTTTATAGATACGCTTGGGTATCGCTATGCATAAACAGAGATACCTAGTTTTGAGGAAAGAGATTCTTTCTTTTCCTGATCTGACACTGCTGTATAAGCAGCTGCATATGATGATTTAGCTGTTTTTTGATTAATGTAGCGTTCAGCCTCTGCATATACGTTCTCTGAATTAGCTGAAGCTTTAATTGTAGATGACTGAGGGTATCTTTGCTCAAAAGCTACCTTCGTGGCATTAGCATCATCCTTATATGCCCTATTGTTTCTAGACTGCTCGTCAATTCTCTGACGGTTAGTAGTACTCTGTATCAGTACAGATGAGCCCTGATAACTATTTACACTGCTTACAGCCATTTAAACACATACCTTTTGGTTAATTCTTTTTTAACTTCTTGATTTGTTATTAAAAACAAATTTTTTAATCTCAGATCATTTTAGTAAACAATGCCTTAAATATCCACTTTTTTGTAAAAGCAGTGGCAAAATTTGCCAGTTTAAGCATAGTTTAGTTATAAGGCTTAGTGATGTTGCTCTGATACTTTCTTCCAGGTAACTTCATTGCGCACATACAATGGAAGAGCCTGAGATGCGTCTACAGTCTTACCTTCTTCGAAGAGTTCTTTACCCTTTCCTAAAATAAACTGAGCCTGAGGAAAATCTGCACTTACGTTGGCATCTGAATCAAAACCATACTTTTGTAAAACAGCTATACCACTTCCTGCTAAAAGGTAATTGTCAGTTTTCAAAAGTGACTTAATTAAAGTAATAGCATCTTCTGGTTTTAACACGCGCTCTTCATCTAAAAGTTCTAATGAATTGTTTACATACTTATATACAGCTAAATAAACTTCCCCCATACGAGCATCAATTGATGACACTACATAATCAGGAGTTTTGTTACTATCTGCTAAAGCTTCTATTGCTAGTGCTTCTAAGGAGGTTACTAAAGCTACCTTTTTATCTAGACCTAAAGCTAGACCTTGAGCTGTAGAAGCAGCAATTCTTACACCTGTAAAAGAACCTGGTCCCTGACTTAAGACAATTCCGTCTAAGTCATTTTTAGTTAGAGAACTTTCCTTTAAGAGATCATCAATCATAGGAATAATGATTTCAGCATGATGTTGAGGTGCTAATTCAGATTTAAAAGAAATTTTATCTTCATTTAAAAGTGCTACTGAACAATTCTCTGTTGATGTTTCAAGTGCAAGTAATTTCATAAGATAAAATCCTCAAGTAAGAAAAGCATTTTTAGATATTGTAAACGACTATAAACAGCCATTTTGTGCATCGAGTAATTTTATACTTTTAGAAGTTGATTTTGAACACTTTATTCTTCAAAGAACTTACCTTTTGATTCTTTGATTTTTCATTTGGCAATTTAGATTTGACTTCGATGGGTAAAGGCTCATTGCTTTGAGTCTAGGCTTTAAAAGAATTCTAAAAGGCTCCTTTAAGCTAAGTAAGGAACAGCTTAAAGGAGAACGAATTTCCTATCTAACAAATTCAGTATAGGTAGGCATCGTTCCAGATCATGACATGTTTATATAATTTTCAAAAATTTTTTTAGCTGATTAACTTTTTAACAGCATCAGTAAAATCACCTAAAAGAGTATAAGTGCGCATATCTGGCAATGACTTTTTGAAGATTTTTCCAAAAGATTTATTCTCAAGTCTAGGATCGCAGATGACTAAACCGCCTTTATCATCTTCATGTCTAATCAGGCGTCCCACACCTTGACGTAACTCAATGACAGCCTCAGGAATACAGATTGAGATAAAGTGATTACTCTTACCTTTGTTTTTAGCATCAAAAAGATCACATCTTGCTTTAAATATTGGCTCGGATGGTGAGTCAAATGGGAGCTTATCAATTATAACTAAAGATAAAGCTTTACCAGGCACGTCCACACCAGCCCAAAATGAAGATGTTCCCACAAGAATCGATCTGCCATCTTCCTTGAATTTTGTGAGCATCTGTGAATTTGAAAGCATGCCGTTTTGACACAAGATCTTGCGCTTACCTTTAAATTTGGCAAGTAAAAGCTCATAAGCAGACTTTAGAGCTTGATGCGAGGTTGTCAAAAAGAAAACACCTCCATCAACAGACTCGATTAATGGGGACAGCATGGTTATGATCTTTAGAATTCTACTGTTATCCGATATAGTCGGAAAATCAGCACTTGTATAGAGTAAAGATTGTTTTTGATAATCAAAACTGCTCTTTACGGTTAAGCAGTTGGTGTCTTTTCTTGCTCCTATATCTCTTAAAAACTTATTAAAGTTTCCAGCCACCGAGATAGTGGCTGACGTCATCAAAACACTAATACCGTGATCTTCACACTGCGCTAAATATGGTCCAAAAATCTCCTCAATTTCAAGAGGAGTCAATGACAATGCATAACTTTTCTTTCTTACAGTTACAGTACCTACGTACTTACCATAATTTGGATTAGTGCCATCTGAGCAATCAATATTCATGAGTGCAACTAAAGTATCTAACTTGCAACTGATGTATACACAGCCACGAGAAAAGAAATCCTCGTCAAGATCTTTATTTTCTTTATATACCTTAAGATGATCTGTTAAAGTCCTATATACGTTACCTGCTAATTCTCTAAACTTCTCATTGCGATGCTGGTATGCATAGAAAGGATCAGTATTGTTTTCATCATAGTCATTATATTTATAGTAGAGTAGATTTCTACAGTTCTCTCCTCCACCTTCAGCAGTTTTAAGATATGCGCCTAAATCCCTGTATGCTTTATTAAGCTTTTTATAACTGTTTTCAAAGATACCTAAAGGACACTTAAATTGTTTTTTCATGTACTTTAAGTCTTCTTCGAATTTCTTTAAATCACTTGACCCTACAGACTCTGAAAGATGCTCTCGTCCAATTGATGGTAATTCATGAGCCTCATCAAAGATGATGCTTCTGTACTTTGGCAATAAGATACTAGGTTGCATCACATCAAAAGGATTTTCAATTTGCATATCTGCAAAGAACAAAGAATGGTTTATAACAACAACCTTCGTTCTAATCGCCTTTTGCCTTGCCATAAAGGGATAGCACTCATCGTAATAAGGACACTTTTTCTTATAACAGTTCTCACCAGCACAGGTTACTTTACTTACTACTCCTTTTGAAAATAAAGAGTTCACCTCAGCAAAATCACATTGTGGGGTATTAAGTTCTAACTGATGTTCTGTCCTTTGAATTAGTAGTTCTAACTTTGCAAGATCTTCTTTTTTGATGAGATCTGACTTTTCATTTAAATCTAAAAGCTCTTCATCTGAGGTATTTTCGTTTTCTACCTCTTCAAACTTAAGAGCATGTGAATTTACGAATTTCTCACTTATTTCATAGTACTTTCTCTTGCAAAGATAGTTGTTAAATCCCTTTAAAGACATAAAATCAGGAGGTAACTGTAAGAGATCGAACAGTCTTGGCAGATCTTTTTTGACTAACTGATCTTGCAGTGCTTTTGATGCTGTAGAAATAACAACAGTCTTCCCTGACAGGATTGCAGGAATAAGGTACGCAAAAGTTTTTCCAGTTCCTGTACCCGCCTCACAGACTAGTACACACTCGCTTTCATTATTAACACATTTCTGCCAGGCATCAGCCATTGTTAGCTGACCTTCTCTTACTTTAAAGTCTGGGATTTTCTCAGAAAAAATTCCATCTTTGCCTAGGTATGAGATAGCGTCTTTTCTTCTTTGAAAAGAAAAGTCATCTGAATCAGTGTCATCGTAATTTACATTAGTGAAGTTATCAGCTGTTTCCTTATAATAATTACTGCTTTTAGGCTTATTGCCAATATCCTCACTATAAGTTACATACCAATCCATAAATATAAAAAGAACTAATCCTTGATAGCAAAACTTGCATATACATCTGAAGAAATTGTAATTTTTTCAGGGCTATACTCTGTGTTACTATCATTTTCATCATTTGCTACAGCTAAAGTAGCTACCTTTGCCATTCTTGACTGAAGTCTGTAAGAAGATACGTTATTTGAATTTGTAAATTTCAAAGAACAAGCTTTTTTAATTTTTACACCAAAGCCTTTTGCTAAAACAGAAGCTTTGTTTTTGGCATCATTTATAGCTTTTTGATTGGCTTCATCTTCAAGTTTTTGGGTATCTTTGATGGTATATTCAAAGCCGTTAATTTCAGTAATACCAGCATCAACAGCAGCTGTTGTTAGTTTTTCAATTAAAGAGAAATCAGCTACTTTAAAGGTGATATCTCGTGTAGCCACATATCCTTCAAATACTCGCTTACCTTCATTTGTATATGAATATCTTGGATATAGTGAAATAGTTGAAGAAACAATATGCTCCTTTTTAAGACCTGACTTTTGAGCACTCTCGTATAGTTTAGTTATCTGTTTTTCAGTTTTTTCACGAGCATCTTTAGCATTCTTTTCCTCATTCTTAGCACTATAGCCTAGAACTGCAAGATCTGGAATTGCCTCAACTTGGCCATGACCATTGACCTCAATGAGACCTGCCTCTGAGCAACTGTTTGCATATGAGTTATTAGAAAATGACAATAAAGTTGCAGATAACACTAAAAACAAGACTTTCTTATTCATGATAGACATCCAAAACTAGATAAAAACAAGACAATATTGCTTTTATAGCTTAAAAAGCACAAAGCAACTTGCTTATTATGATACACGAAACTATTAATTTTGTTTTTTAAAACAACTAAGGCAGTTACCATATAGGTAACAATTAAGATAAAGCACGACCACAGTGTAGCCGTGCTTAAATAGGAAATGAATTATTTCTTATGTAACTGACGTGAAGCTTCTGCTGCAGCAACTACAGACTCTAATGAAGAGTGAGCATCTGATGCTGATTCAACAGCAGCACCAACAGCACCTTCTAAAATTGGAGCATCAGCAATTCTAACTTTGCCTTTTAAAGGATCTTCCAACATAGAGATTGCTGCCTGTGAACTGATTACACCTGAACCTAAATCACATACAACAACGACACCGTCACCTTCGTTAGCGTTTTTGATAGCTTCTAAAATACGCTTTGGGTCTGTACCAAGCTTACCCTCTGCATTTCCGCCTGCAGCAATAATTGGAAGCTTGTGATCACCTGAAGCAGAGATCTGCTCAACCATATCGCAGATGCCTTCAGAAACCTTTTGACTGTGTGATACCACCACAATACCAATCATTTATAACTCCTTAACAATCTTTATAAACTTTGCCTTGATAAACTTTGCAAAAAACAAACCGTGCACAGCACAATTTATGTAACTCTCTAAATTGTCAATATTTTAAGCAAAATTCTATACCGAAACTTGATCATAATTCACATCATCGATTTTTATTATCTATTTGTTAATGCGACGAACGTAAAATCATGTTCACTTCTAAAAAAAACGAGATCTATAGACAAAAGATCCAATTGCTGACCTTTTTATATGATCTTTAACTATAGTATACATTTGCCATTTTTAAATATCACTAGTGGCTAAAACAATATATAGCACAGATACGACTTGCTTTGAACTATCAAAATTGATTTTTTTGTTAATTTTGCTATCTGTATTTTCTTATTACTGAAATAACTGGGCCTATGATCACAACTCTTGAGTTGTCAGTAATTTCAACGGGAGGATATTCCCTATTTCGAGGCAACAACATTTTGGTCTTACCAAAGCGAATTTCTTTAATAGTAAATTCATTGTCAACAGATGCAACCACTACATCTCCATCATGAACCTCTAAAGAGGAATCTACAAGTACATAATCACCATTCATGATCCCTGCTTCTTTCATTGATTCCCCTGAAACTCTATAAATATAGGTAGAAGATGGCGACTTTACCAAAAACTCGTTTACATCAAGATTTTCATCAATATAGCCACCATTTGGAGCCGGAAAACCAGCCTGAATGCTTTCCTGAGCTAACGGCAACTCTATATGAGTTCTCTCTTCTACAGCTTTACCAAAGGATTCAAGTGAGTCTTTCATAGGATGATATACGTTATTTAAAAACAGCCAGTCATTTGAAAAGATCATACGCCAAAGAGTAATTTTTGACCATTACTATGAAAACAATAATATGAAGCGATGTTTATGTGACTCATATATGATAAATTGAGCTTTCATCAAAATCTTATTTGATGAAAGCATATGGAGAATGAGAGATTAACTTTTAGAAAAGACGAATACTTTCAACTTTAGACCACATCGTCGATTGAAGAGCCTAAAGTCTTTTTCTCTTCTACAAAATCACTTTCAAAGTCATTATTTAATGTGCTCTCTTTTTCGTGACGATGCTCTTTTGAAGCTGTTTTATGTGATCTGTTTGCAGCTGTAGTTTCTCTTACCCTGCGATTAAACACTAAGCTATCAGGACCTAAAGCTACCCTAGGTACAATGGTATATAAAAAATCTTGACTCATATGTACCTCCTATCTTGTCTTAATATTTCCTCTTACTTATTTAACGGTTTTTATAAAAGTAAATTTATGTATTATTGACTTAAGTGAGAAAAATTATGATGCTATGCCTATTTGATAAAAATTCATCATGATACAAATCGTACTTTATGGCGACAACATGAAAAAAGCTGAATCACACTTTTGATTGTCGCCTGTTAATTAAATTTTGAGCTTAAATTTAGAAGATAATTTGTGTAACTTTTCATTTAAGCACGACCTTTAGCTCAGGAGAGGTTAGTCTCCTAAGCTTAAAATGCTCTTTAACAATTTGTGAATTACTTCTTTTTGGTTCTTGCTTTAAAAGCTTTAGCTAATAAAGTATCCTCCGGCATATCATCGAGTATGGAACGTTGCTCAGGATGGGATAAAAGATCGTCTTCAATGACTTCATCTTTTATACCGAGGCAGCTTTTAGTAAATTCATCTTCTTTTACTAGTTCGAAGTTATTTAGATAGAAGGCTTACATAAATTTATATGCAATTTGAGGCTTTCTAGCTAAAATCTGTGAGCTCTCAAAGGACTGTGGTTTACCATCAACCATTGGAGCATTTGCTCTAATGTAGCTTAAGATGTTAACTGCCATCTTGGTTATGATGGTGGAGTTTTTAATATAGTCTTGATTTCTTAAAGGTAAGGCATCTTGTCCAAAGACAACATCAATTACCCAATGTCTAGACTCAATTCCCCAACGTTTTAAGATGATATCTTGCATGGTAGCAGCAAAGGATTCATCTGTACCATCCATATCAATAGAGCTGATGAAATATCGGTGCTCTGTATTTTGAGATATACCTGAGATTTTTTGAGTTCTAGTAGTGGTAACTCTGATGAGTGATTTTACTGAAGACCACTTTTTCTGCATAGCTTTAGATAATGCTTTGTCAGCTTCAATAATTTCAATGGTTTTATTCTCAATACGTCCATGCTCTGATGAGGTTCTATGTGAACTTAATACATCAAAGGCATAGCGGTTACTATCTACAAACTCAAAGGCTGTAGTTACCTCTTCGAATAAAAGTCCTTGATTACTTTTTAAAGACACTAGGTAATCAGCTTTATGACTGATAACTGTTTCTAAGGTTTTAGTACGTGTATTGATTGCATCCCACACGAGAATACTATTCTCTACATTTACTTTATCTAGCATTTGGATAATTGAATCTGCTTCGTGATTCTTCTTATCTACAACTACTTGAGATAAGGTAAAGCCTAAGGTTGAGAAATACAAACTTACTACATCATAACCACTATCTAACCTTGCATCACCATTGATATGAGAGCGTGTCGCTCTCATATTTTGACCATCAGCAGGAACTACCTCCCTATCTTGCAAAGGAATAGGTTCATCTTGTTTTATGATGCGTTGAGATACTAGAAAATCTCTTAACAGCTCATCTAATTCATCGGTTTTGATAATGCTTTGTACTCTGCGTATAGTTTGAGCACTAGCTACTTCATCTGTTAAACCGTAGATAAGTTGTTGTAGCTTATCTTTATTGGTGATCCAATACCTTCTAATAGCACAACAATTTAAGCAACCAGCTTCCTTTGCCAGAATTACAATAACCATAATGGTACATAATGGATAGGTGATCTTCCATTTGTTTCTGGGATCGCTTAATTTAGCTTCAATCAATTTTTGAAGCTCAAACAAGTTATCTTGGTTAATAGGCAAAGTTGTACTGATAATATCCATAATTTCTTACAATTCAATAAATTATGGCTTAAGAGTACTAAAATGACAAAAGAAATTTTGATCCGTAATTCACAATTTTAAAGAGCGACAGTTAGTGTGTAACTAACTGATTAATTTATATTAATTTTATTTTTGGCGACTTTTCAAAAATGTGATCTCACGCTTTTGGTGTTGTCGCCATAAAGAAATATCAATTACAGAATATCTTGTGTTAAGTGCAATTGTACTTTTACTACTAGCTCTTATCTAAACAGCCATAAACTTGATGCTGCTATTGCAGATGACTTTGATAAAAATCAAAGACAATTAAAGGTAGATTTTTATAATTCATTTACCTCTATACAGCAGGTTAAAAAGGTTTTACTAAAAGACTTTGCCTTTAAACATAATCTTCAAACCTCAATTAGCTTAAATCGCTACTTTAGTGCTAGCAAAGACAAGAACAGGTGCTTCACAAGAATCTATCAGCCTTTTGATAACTACATCATCTTTAATCTTGAGAAAGCACAAAACTTTTTTTACCAGGATAATCTTCCAAATCCTATTGAAGTGATCTTAAAAGACTTAAACTTTTCACTTGAGTACAAACCTAATCTCATACCTCAAAATTACAGAACTTTTAAACGTTTATCGTCAAAAGATTACTTGTACAAAAGTTGCTATAGTTCTGTAAGAATTAAATTTTCAAAAATGCTTTGAAATTAGCTGATATTAAAGGTTATTCAAGGTAAAATAATAGATGCAAATGTAGAATTTTGGAGTACGTAATTGATGAAAAACATTCCTTTAGGATTGAGCAGTTACAAACAAGCTATTGATGAAAATTATTTGTTAGTAGATAAAACTAAAGAAATACTATATCTATTAAAAAAATATAAATTTGCTTTTTTTTCAAGACCAAGACGCTTTGGTAAATCAATTACTTTAGACACTATAGCCTTGTTATTTTCAAAAGGCTTAGAGCCTTACTTTAAAGGAACTTTTATAGCTAAAAATAACGAAGATGGTACCCCTCGTTGGAATGAAACTACATATCCGGTAATTAGTCTTGATTTTTCAGGATATACAAGTAATTCAATAGACATCTTCAGAAAGAAATTTGTTGAAAGCTTAAGATATTATGACGATATCTATGATTTAGATAAAACAAATTTAAATATCGATATAGCACAGACCTTTTCTGACTTTGTAGTAAAAATCTCAAAGAAATATCCAAAAGGTTTTGTTTTATTAGTGGATGAATATGATGCGCCTCTAAATGCACTTATTGATCATGAAATATTATTTGAAGAATTTAGGTCAGATATTAGAGCTCTTTATGCAAAAATAAAAGAAAGCACAATATCTTCATCCATCAAGTTTATGTTAGTTACAGGAATTACTAGATTTAAGGATGTATCCATATTCTCAGCAGGAAGCAATATTGTTGATATCTCTTATGATTCTAATATCGCAACAATTGTAGGTTATACAAGAGAAGAAATTGAGAAGTACTTTAATGAATACATCGATATTGCAATTGAGAAACAACATCACTGTAAAGTATCTTCAATTGACTCAAATACCTATCAATTGTACAAGAGCAACTTGTTAGATGAGCTTGCCTTAAATTATGACAATATTTGTTATGACTCATTCGGAAAAAAATCTGTATATTCAACTTGGTCTATAAATAACTTTTTTGTAGATGCTGCAGGACAAGAAAAAATCGTTTTAAAAAATTACTGGTATGACAACGGCGGTTTACCAACTATTCTTTTAAAATACATGCAAAGTCATCTGATTGATTTTAGTGCCTTCTATGATAAAGAGATTAGCTTAGATCCTGACACTTTTAAAAATCCAACCTCCTTGCAAACTATGGATCCTAATATCCTAATGGCGCAGACTGGATATTTATCACTTAAAAAAGGTTATGAACTAGAAGAAATGGCTGTACTTACCATTCCAAACTTGGAGTTAAGAAGAGCTTTATCAAGATTAACCTTACATAGAGTGTTCAATGATTTCTACTTAGCTCAAAAGAGAACTTTAAAAAAATACATTCAAAGTGCTTCAGCACAAAATCTTTTTGATAAGTTCAATGAGATCTTAGCTAAAGTACCTAGAGAAAATGGTAAGTATAACTTTGAGAATGAACATCAAGTAAAAACTGTAATTCAAATGTTTGTCTTAGGTGCTGACATGAACTGCTATCGTGAAGTTTACGAAAGTAAAGGTCATCCAGACTTAGTTATTGAACTCGATGATAGGATAATTGTAATTGAGTTTAAGTACGTAACAAATTCAAAAGAGGTTGATGACAAACTTACAGAAGCTATAACTCAAATTAAAGACAGAGACTATGGTCAGTCTTTTGATTGTAATAAGACAAGACTTAAGATGGCTGTAGTTTATGATGCTAATGAAAAGAAGCTCGTAGCTTTTAAAGAGTGTTAAATGAAAAGAATTCCTTTAGGTATCAGCAGTTACCAACAGATCTATAACAGATTGTTTATTTGTAGATAAAACAAAAGAAATTAAATACATCATAGACAATTTTGATTTTGTATTTTTTTCAAGACCAAAACGCTTTGGTAAATCAATTACTTTAGACACTATAGCCTTGTTATTTTCAAAAGGCTTAGAGCCTTACTTTAAAGATACCTATATTGCAGGAAATAACGAAGATGGCTCCCCTCGTTGGGATGGAGTTATTTATCCTGTAGTACGTTTAGACTTTTCAAAAATTAGAGCTGATGAATTAAGTGAGTTTAGACAATTATTTGTAGCTCAATTAAATATTTACAACAAAGCTTTTGGACTTGATAAATCGGCTTTAAATGTAAATATAGCTCAAACCTTTGAAGAGTTTACATGCAATATCATAGAGAAATATCCAAAAGGTTTTGTTTTATTAGTAGATGAATACGATGCTCCTTTAAATGCTCTTATTGATGATATAGAAAAGTTTGAAATCTTACGAAAAGAAATCAGAGATTTTTATGCAACTATAAAATCAGATACGGTATCTCAAACCATACGATTTATGTTAGTTACAGGTATTACCAGATTTAAGGATGTATCCATATTCTCAGCAGGAAGCAATATAGTTGATATATCTTATGATTCTAATATCGCAACAATTGTAGGTTATACAAGAGAAGAAATGTAAATGGTCTGAATTAACTGCAAGAACGTTTACGCCTTAACCATGTTCCATGGCATTAAATTTTCTAAAATCTCCTCAGAAATTGAGTGAGATTTATAACCTGTAATTGTACCTTTTGAGTCCTTTGCAAACTCAATCTCATTTAAGTGATCGCTCATTACTGTAATACATCTTTGCATGTATGATTCAAATTCAATGCCATGCATTTGAGCTGTTTTGTACAGTGAATAAAATAGAGCTAAGTTCTCTGCACCTTGGCAGGTGTCAGATGCCATCATACCGTTTCTTAGTATATCTAACTCACGAAACTTCTCGTAACTGGTAAATATTTCTCCATCTTTTTAACTCATTGAAAAAGATAATATTTGT
>OLFZ01001371.1_pt1 | contig 21049 bp, 2 predicted proteins | sample 1604861 | NCBI WGS metagenome assembly OLFZ01 (sample SAMEA3888895, study PRJEB22519) | human gut metagenome | biome: human gut; feature: human-associated habitat; material: faeces | place: Denmark | collected 2011 | reverse complement strand
GTATGGATTCAGTGAAAATGGAAGTGTTTCTGGTTTCTATTGGCTTCAACCTGTACAAATACCATCGGAAGCAACAGGCACATATGGATATGGCAGCTTAATTTTAAAAAGCTGATTTTTTGGGGGAAAGGGGGAAGTATGCCCTTTTCCTCTTGTTTTTTACTACCAGGAGTGAAAAAGGACACAAAAGAAGGAGCTGTGAAGAAATGAATCCTCATTTCTTCACAGCCCCTTCTTGCTACTTCAAAACCTATTTCACGACTTCATACGATTCCTTCTCATTCGGTGCGCCGAAGGCAAGAGACGGGCTATCCTTCTCCGCTTCCTCTTCCTTCTCCCGTCCGTCACGGCCAAGCGTGCGGTCCTCATAGAGGCTCGCATTCATGACGCTTTCTGCCGTCATCGGGAAACGCTCGCCGTTCACGGTGACGCCGTCCTTGACGCTCGTCATGACATGGTCGGTCGCAATATCATAGCCGCCGAGAGAGAGATTTCCGAAATGCTCTGCCTGGCTGCTGCCCGGATTCTTCTGGATCGTCACGCGGATCTTGTCCGTTGCGAGGACACTGTCTCCGCCGATCGCGGTATTCGAAAGACCGAGGGGCTCCCTGCCCGTGAGTTCCAGATGCTCGACCGCACTGTCCTTCACAAGAGTGCCGCCTTCCGCTGTGGAGTGAATGCCTGCGTAGTGCGCCTGACCTTGTCCGTTCGCGCCGAGGATGGTGACACGCTGCGCGCCGACGCCTGCCAGATCATCGATACCGATGTTGTCCGCAGAGATCGTGAGGTCTGCCGTGCTGCCTTCGCCATTTGCCAGCGTATCGATCTCCACCTTCTTCGCAGAGAGTGTGACCTTTCCGCCCGCAGACGAGAGCAGTGCACTGCCCTTTCCGCTCGCATCGAAATCATGCGGCTTCGCCTCGCCCGTGACAAGACTGCCTGCCGCGCCGCTGCCGGTGACCGACCCTGCCGGCGTGCTCGTATCCACGCCATCCAGCTTTCCGACCGGCGAACGATCCGTGATGCGGATGTCTTCTCCCGCCGTCATCTCGATGGTGCTTCCGGAAATCTTCGCATTCGTTTCTTTCACGGAAATACTGCCGCCTGCACTCGTCGTCAGCTTGCCGCCTGCCTCTGCCTCATGAAGAACCATATCACTGCCGCTCGCAAGGCTGGCATCGCCCGTTGTATGAATCTTCGTCGCATCGAGCGTCGTGCCTGCTTTCGCGGTCAAGGTATTCGCATGGGCTTCCGTAAGAACCATATCGCCGCCGCTGGTGAGTTCTGCGAGTTCCTTTGCATTCAGCGTAGTCACGTCAAGTTTGCCTTCCGTCGCTTTGACGATTGCGCTGCCAGCTTCTGCCTTCAGCGTGCCGATCGTCACATCTGTCTTTGCAGTGACAGACGCATCGCCTGTCTTAGCCGTGAGCGTGCCTGCGTTTACACTGCCCGCTGTCGATTCTGCGGCAAGCGTTCCCGCAGTCACGTCATCCAGCTTCGCTTCGTCCTTGCTCGTCAGCGTCGCTTCGCCAGTCGAAGTGAGTTTCTTGACATGGAGCGTGCTTCCGGCATTTACCATCACACTTCCCACGGTCGCTTCGCTCACTTCCATCGCGCCGTCGCTTGTCAGACCAGCTGCGCCTGTCACGCCAAGCGTTTTCGCCGTCAGCTTCCCGCCCGCGTTCGCGGTCAAGGTATTCGCATGGGCTTCCGTAAGAACCATATCGCCGCCGCTGGTGAGTTCTGCGAGTTCCTTTGCATTCAGCGTAGTCACGTCAAGTTTGCCTTCCGTCGCTTTGACGATTGCGCTGCCAGCTTCTGCCTTCAGCGTGCCGATCGTCACATCTGTCTTTGCAGTGACAGACGCATCGCCTGTCTTAGCCGTGAGCGTGCCTGCGTTTACACTGCCCGCTGTCGATTCTGCGGCAAGCGTTCCCGCAGTCACGTCATCCAGCTTCGCTTCGTCCTTGCTCGTCAGCGTCGCTTCGCCAGTCGAAGTGAGCTTCTTGACATGGAGCGTGCTTCCGGCATTTGCCATCACACTTCCCACGGTCGCTTCGCTCACTTCCATCGCGCCGCCGCTTGTCAGACCAGCTGCGCCTGTCACGCCAAGCGTTGTCGCCGTCAGCTTCCCGCCCGCGTTCGCGGTCAAGGTATTCGCATGGGCTTCCGTAAGAACCATATCGTCGCCGCTTGTCAGCGTTGCGTGTTCCTTCACATCCAGCGTTTTCGCGCTAAGCGTTGTTCCGGCTTTCGCGGTCAGGATCTTCGCATTCAGCGTCGTCACGCCAAGCGCTCCGTCTGTCGCTTCGATCGTCGCGCCGCCAGCTTCTGCCTTCAGCGTGCCAATCGTCGCATCCGTCTTCGCTTTGACTTCCGCATCGCCTGTCGCAGCCGTGATTGTGCCCGCGTTTACGCTGCCCGTTGTCGATTCTGCGGCAAGCGTTCCCGCGGTCACATCATCCAGCTTCGCTTCGTCCTTGCTCGTCAGCGTCGCTTCGCCAGTCGAAGTGAGCTTCTTGACATGGAGCATTGTTCCTGCTTTCGCTGCCACACTTCCCACATTCGCGTCGGTCACTTCCATCGCGCCGCCGCTTGAGAGCTTTGCGTGTTCCTTCACATCCAGCGTTTTCGCACTAAGCGTTGTTCCGGCTTTCGCGGTCAGGATCTTCGCATTCAGCGTCGTCACGCCAAGTGCTCCGTCCGTCGCTTCGATCGTCGCGCCGCCAGCTTCTGCGGTCAGTGTGCCAATCGTCACGTCTTTCTTTGCGGTGACTTCCGCATCGCCTGTCGTAGCCGTGAGCGTGCCCGCGTTTACGCTGCCCGCTGTCGATTCTGCGGCAAGCGTTCCCGCGGTCACGTCATCCAGCTTCGCTTCGTCCTTGCTCGTTAGCGTCGCTTCGCCAGTCGAAGTGAGTTTCTTGACATGAAGCGTTGTTCCTGCTTTCGCCGCCACACTTCCCACATTCGCGTCGGTCACTTCCATCGCGCCGCCGCTTGTGAGTTCTGCGTGTTCCTTCGCGTTCAGCGTCGTCACGTCAAGTTTGCCTTCGGTCGCTTCGATCGCCGCACTGCCGGCTTCCGCCTTCAGCGCGTCGATCTTCACATCCGTCTTCGCGGTGACAGACGCGTTGCCAGTCTTAGCCGTGAGCGTGCCCGCGTTCACGCTGCCCGTTGTCGATTCTGCGGCAAGCGTTCCCGCAGTCACGTCATCCAGAGTCGCTTCGTCCTTGCTCGTCAACGTCGCTTCGCCAGTCGAAGTGAATTTCTTGACATGGAGCGTTGTTCCTGCTTTCGCCGCCACACTTCCCACATTCGCTTCGCTCACTTCCATCACGCCACCGCTTGTCAGCGCTGCGTGTTCCTTCGCATTCAGCGTCGTCACGTCAAGTTTGCCTTCGGTCGCTTCAATCGTCGCGCCGCCAGCTTCTGCGGTCAGTGTGCCGATCGTCGCATCCGTTTTCGCTTTGACTTCCGCATCGCCTGTCGTAGCCGTGAGCGTGCCCGCATTTACGCTGCCCGTTGTCGATTCTGCGGCAAGCATTCCCGCGGTCACTTCGTCCAGCTTCGCTTCGTCCTTGCTCGTCAGCGTCGCTTCGCCAGTCGAAGTGAGCTTCTTGACATGGAGCATTGTTCCTGCTTTCGCTGCCACACTTCCCACATTCGCGTCGGTCACTTCCATCGCGCCGCCGCTTGAGAGCTTTGCGTGTTCCTTCACATCCAGCGTTTTCGCACTAAGCGTTGTACCCGCTTTCGCGGTCAGGCTCTTTGCATTCAGCGTCGTCACGTCAAGCGCTCCATCCGTCGCTTCTATCGTCGCGCCGCCAGCTTCTGCCTTCAGCGTGCCGATCGTCGCATCTTTCTTTGCGGTGACAGACGCATCGCCGGTCTTAGCCGTGAGCGTTCCTGCGTTTACACTGCCGCCGGACGAAATAGCAAGCGTGCCTGCTTCTGCTTTGGTGAGCGTGACATCGTGATCTGCCTCGACGGTCGCGTTATCCTTCGCGCTGAGTTTCTTGATCTGGAGCACGCCATGTGCGGTGATCTTTGCCTTTCCTTCTTCCGCGATCAAGGTGCCGCCCGAGAGAGAGGCCCCTGCGGTATCGGTATAGGTGAGATTGCCATGCGAGGTATACTCGCCATTTTCGATCGTGCCCTGATTCGTGATGCCCATCGTCCCCGCTTTCGCGGTGTACGTGCCGGAAGACAGCTTGCCGCTGTTTTTGACGGTCATCGCTCCCGTCTCTGCGGTATAGCTGCCATTGGTGAGCGTGCCCGCGTTGGTGATGTCCACCGACGCGCCAGTCATCGTTGTTTCAGTCACTGTCGAATCAGCGTTTCCGTCATACGTGAGCGCACCGCCTGCGGTGAAAGCAGCGTTCTCGATGGTCTTGCGGTTCGTGATGCCCATCGTCCCTGCTTTTGCGGTGTACGTGCCGGAAGACAGCTTGCCGCTGTTTTTGACGGTCATCGCTCCCGTCTCTGCGGTATAGCTGCCATTGGTGAGCGTGCCCGCGTTGGTGATGTCCACCGACGCGCCGGTCATCGTTGTTTCAGTCACTGTCGAATCAGCGTTTCCGTCATACGTGAACGCACCGCCTGCGGTAAAAGCAGCGTTCTCGATGGTCTTGCGGTTCGTGATGCCTATCGTCCCTGCTTTTGCGGTGTATGCCCCCGCAGACAGCTTGCCGCTATTCCTGATGGTCATCGTACCAGTCTCTGCGGTATAGCTGCCGTTCTCGACGGTTCCTTCATTCGTGAGGATGATCGCACTGCCGGTCAGCGTGACGTCTTTCATGATACTGCCTTTGCCGTGGTTATCGACTGTAGCAGCGCCGCCTGTGAGCGTCGCATTCTGAATGGATGCGGTATTCGTGACGGTGAGTGTCTTTGTCCCCTCTACCTTCGCACCGCTGAGATCCGCCTGGTTGATAAGGGTGGTATCTGCGCCTGTGAAGGTGCCGCCGGATATCGTGCCGTCCTTCGCATGGTAGACGCGGAGGGCTTTCCTTGCCTTGTAGCTGCCATCCGAGATCTTGCCGTGGTTGGTGATGGCGGTATTTTCTGCCTCGATGGAAGTCGCATCCGATGCCGCTTCTCCGAAGAGGGTGATGTCGGCGTCGCCTGTCGCTTGGAAACGGATGCTGCCCGGCACCATACTGCCGTCTTCGGCTTTTTTGCCGGTCACTTTCATGCCGAGGGACTGTCCTTCGCCCTCGCCTTTGACATTTGCCACGTTTTCGATGGAAATATTCTCACCTTCAACATTCGTGTAGGTGGTGCCCATTTCTTTATCTGCATCATGGCCGTCTTCGGCAAGGAGGCTGTGGCCCTTGAGATCAAGTACCACGTCCCCATCGGAGGCGTAGACGGTGTTGATGACGAGGTTGCCGTCTTTCGAAAGAGAGACGCCTTTCTTGGCGCGGGCAGTGAGGGTGCCGCCTTCTTGGATGGTGACGCCGGAGATCTTTCCTTCGCCGGATTCAAGAACGATCTGGTCCTTCGCACCCACGGTGACATTGTTGAGATCGCCCGTCCCCTTCACGCGGAGCTCGCCGCCGGAGAGGAGTTCACTGCCGTCCTTCACGCCGGTATCGCTGGTGAGGTAGATGGCGCCATTCTCTGCTTTCGCGGTGAGTTTCCCGTCCGCATTCGTCTCAATGGAGCGGATGGAGCTGACGGTGACGGTCTTGCCATCTACATCTACTTTGAAATCCCCGCGCTCAGCGGACGCAAGGGCGATCAGCTGGTCTGCCGTCAGGCTCTCGATCTTCTCTTTCGTCGAGAGGTCGATCACCTGTCCGTTTTCCTTGTGTCCGATGCCGCTCACGTACTTGCCATTTTCCGTTTTACCGCCAAGTGCTGTCAGAGTGACATTCTGCCCCGTGACATGCGCGGTTTCCTTCTGCGTGGTCTGGGTATCGGTGATGCCCTCTTTGATGCTGCCGCCGGAGAAGGTGACGAGGAGATCCTGCGCGGACTTTGCCGAGCCGACGAGGACTTCTGCCTTTTCTTCTGCGGTGAGGTACGCATCCGATGTCAGATTCTTCGCGGTGAGCGCGGCATTGCCGTAGAGCATATTGTCCGTGCTGTCCTCGATCCCCTTCACATACGCTTCGACGTCCGCTTTTTTCCAAGTGCCGACGGTCTGAGCGAGCTCATCGTAGCGCGCCTGTTTATCAGCTATATACTTATCGATGTCAGTGATGCCCTTCTCCGCAAGTGCCGCCTTCGCGGTGTCGTCCAGCGTGTACGTCCCGTCCTTCACGTAAGCAGAAAGGGCCTGATACTCATTGTACTTGCCCTGTACTTTGGCGATGAGGAGGGATTTCTGTTTCGAGATCGTCGCCTCGCTGCCTTCCAGGACCCGCGCCTTCGACCAGGCGTCGAGCTTTGCCTTCGCATTTTCATTCGCCACATCGGTGAAATTGTTGTCGATGAAGCTGCCATCTGTCGTCAGAATGACATCGCCACGCTTCGAGGTGACGCTGTCGAGATAGAGATCGCCGCCGGTATTCGTGATAGCGATATCTCCATCCGCTGCCGCTTTGAGACCATAGGCTTCGCCGCTACCCTGCTTCGTCTGGATCGAGAGTGCGCCGGAGGCGCCGCGGATGGCGCCGCTGCCTGCATCAAGGTTCACGCGGCTTGCCGAGAGCTTCTCTCCCGCTGCCTGCGCGATGCCGTCCTCGGCAGTGATATCAGCGATCTTGCCCGCCGATACCGCACCCAGAGTGACATTTCCTTTGACATTGACGGCGAAGTCGCCGCCTGCGCTGCCGGAGACGGTGTCTGCGCTGGTCTTGATCGCCTGCCCCGCGCTGCCGACGTTTCCGGTCGCGGTCATATGAAGGCTTCCGGTATCGACATAGCCGAGGTCGCCCTGCGTAAGGCTGCCGCCCGAGAGTGTCGAAGCGCCGCGGCCATTGGAGAGCGTGCCATTGATGAGGACGTCATGGCTGCCGCCATCGACCGTGAGCGTGCCGCCATTTTCCGAGCCGCCAAAGCCGATGCCCACATCATAGTCCGACTGGAGGGAATACTGGGTCACCTTCGTATCATACGTGGTCTCGACCAGTTTGTAATCGAATTTCTTCGCAAGTCCCAGCGTATACCAGAGACGTTCCTCTTTTTGCGTGAATACAGAGGTCGGATCTGCTGCCACAAAATGCTCGTCCGTCTTCACGTAGGTACCGTCCGTCTTCGTCCCATCGACCTGGTTATAGTCGGAGACGAAGGCACCGCCATTCAGCGTGCGGACAGCGCCCTGCGAGAAGTCGGTCACGGTGCCGCCCTGCGCCAGCATTTCTGCGCTTGTCGGAGCCTTGTCATTGATCCCCCACCAGTCGAGGCGGGTGTCATGCAGCTCATAGGTGGTCGTGGTACTGCTGTCCTGTCCCGTCTGCACGGTATAGTACGAGCCCTTCGTCGTATGATATTTCGCGTCTTCGGCTTTCGCGAAGGTGAAGATCACCGGATTCCCGGTCGGAGCTCCATTCGCATAGCTCTGGACGCTCTGCGAGATCACCCCATCCTTTCGGGTGTAAGTGGTCTTTCTTGTGATTTTCCCGCTCGAGCGATCCAGATCCGTGATCTCGATCTTTCCTTCGATCCCGCCGCCCGTGGAGAGGGTCTTGAGCTCGATGTTCTTGTCCGAGTCATTCTTCACCTGGATCGTACCGTAGCCGTCGAGGGCTTCGATGCGGGCTTTGTTTGTGTCATTGGTCGTATTGAGGATGGTACCGACGATGGAGACGTGTCCGCCGTGGACTTCCACATCGCTGATGACGAAGCGGTCATTCGTCCTGTCATAGGATACCCCCTCGATCTCCTTTCCATTCTTGTCAGAGGCGAGGATCTTCGCACCGGACGGCACCGTCGCTGCGTCCGTCACATCGACTTTCGTGCTGCCCTCCATGTAGAAGAGCTTGTACTCCTTCGGGATGGTGATCACGTGATCCGGGACGCCGCTCTGGATCTTGGAATTGATATTCACATAACGGGCAGAAATGAAGATGTTACCATTCGCGAGGATGCCGCTGTTTTTATCGACATTGTGCAAACCGCCCGTGTCATCGAGCGGATTCCCGCCGACGCTGGAAATACTGGACTTCTGTTCTGCGCTGCTCACATCATAGGTCTGGATGAAATCCCCGTTCGATGCGGTCATATTCACGCTGCCCGCGTAGATCGTGCCCTTATTGTACACGTCGCCATTCGCACTCGTGACGGTGACCGTGCCGCGCGGATTGTAGATATAGCCCTTGAGATCGACATTCGGTGCGGCGTAGTAGGGCGCTTTGTTGCTGTCCACATACGCCTGCGGGCGGAAATTGTTCTCGATGGTGACAGAAGACCCGCCGGTCTGGTAGCGCGTCTCGGCAGCAAAGGAAACGGTCTTTCCCGCGTCCTTGTTCTCTTTCTGGATCGCCGCCCGGATCGCCTCTGCGCTGTCACCCTTGATCTCGGTGCTGTTGAAATAAATCGTACCGCCCTGGTCGGCGCCTGCCGTGCCCTGGCTGCCGACGACGTGGACATCTCCCATCACCAGATTATTCGGCGAATTATTCGTGATCTTCACTTCCGCATCGCCGCCCGCTTTGAGCGTGCCTGCGCCGGAGACATTGTCCCCTTCGAAGACGATATCCCCGAGCTGCGCGGTGACATCGCCCACGAGGAAATCATGCGTCATCTGCGGGTAGGTCTGGCTGTGGAGGAGGTAGTACTCCTTGCCGTCCTTCTTGACCTTGCCGTCTTTGACTTCATTGCCATTCTCATCGAAGAACTTGCCGCCCGTCTCGGTGCCTTTCTGGGCGAAGAACTCCTCTGTCAGCTTGATCTGGGTATCGAGCTTGTGGTAGTTACCGACGCGAACCTCCTTCGCTGCCTCCTGCTGCTGTTTCTGAGTCGTCAATGCAGTCTGCTTTTTGCTGATGTCCGTCTCGTTGTACTGCGTGGGGTCGGTCGGGATCGTATCGCTGTAGGCACTGTTGTAGTTGGTGACCGCATTGGTGTATGCCGTTTCTGCATCGGACTTCGCGGTATCGGCAGCGGTCTTATCCAGATCAGCCACCTTCGTCGCAGCCTGTGCCTCATCGTATGCCTTCTTCGCTCCCGTATATGCTACGACCCTCTCCTCGTTCGGATTCGCCGCCACGTACTCTTCCAGCGTCTTTCCGACATTTGTCGCCAATGTTTCGACCGCAGACCGGCTACTCTCCAGCGTTGTCTTTGCCGTTTCTTCTGCGGTCTTGGCGGCAGTGAGCGCACTCTCAGCATCAGCTGCCGATGCTGCCGCACTGTCATACGCCGTCTTGCTCGTTGTGACAGCCGCTAGCCCGTCGATCTGAGTCTGCGTCTCTTGGATCTTGTCCGTATAGGCTTTCTCTATCTTAGGCAGGGAATCCTTCGCCTGATCCCGCATTGCCTTCGCACTGTCCAGCTCCGAGGTGCTTGAGGGCGGCGTCTCTACGAAGCGGCCGCTCTTATCGAAATACCCGAGGCCCTCTGCCGCCATCTTCTGTTCAAGGAATGTGATCTCCGCTTCATATGCGGCTTTCGCCGAGGGATCGGCCGCATAGTCGATGAGCTTTTCCTGCAGCTCGTGGAGCTGGTCATAGAGCTCCGAACCGGCCGGCTTCGAGCCGCCATAGGTGTAGGAGAGGTCGCCATCACTCGTGACCTTGGTCGTCCATGTCCCATCCTTATTCGTCCCCCCGATGGTCATGGATTTCTTGCGATGGATGCCCGTCTCCGCCTTACCATTCATGGTGACATCGGCGGACTTTGCGATCTCCTTCTTCCCGATCTGGCTGCCGTCCGAGCCGAAAGCATCCTCGATGGCATTCACCCAGTCCTTCACCTCGCCATTGCCAAAGGCGGATACCGCGCCCGCCTTCGCCTTGAGGAGGATGTCCCGGTCGCTCTTCATATCCGCGCTATTCGTGACGGTGAGGCTCGCCTGGCTGTCCGCTTTCGCATAGGGATCTTTCTGGATGGAAATCGGAATCGCCGTCGCATTCAGGATGTCGCTGTGCGCACTGACGCTGATCGTGCCTGTCTCGCCTGCGCTGTCACGGCCTGCCGCAAGGGAAATATCCCCCTTCGCCGTTTCCGCGGCCGCGCCGAATGTGGTTTTCGTCTTGCCCGTGTAGGTGACGTCATTTTCCGAGCCCGCATAGCCCGCCAAGCCGAAGACATCGACTAGCGTCGTGCTGTAGAGATCCGCATCATTTCTTGTGCCGATGGCGATCGTACCGCCCTTGTACGAGCCATCATACGAGGCGGTTTCCGCTTTCCCTTCCCAAGCCTTGTCTTTCGCATTCGCCTTCTCTGTCTCGCCGGCCTTGAGGCTTGCGCCGTCCGCGACAGTCGCGCTCGTAGTTGCCTTGACATCGAGCGTTTCCTTCACATGCGCCGCACCGACGGCAGCACCAGTCGACAACGCATTGTTATCATGCGCTTTGACGCGGCTCGCGGCGTCGATGGTGATGGCTTTCTTGTCATGCAGGGTCTTCCCCGCGGCCTTTTCTTCCGCCGTAAGGTCAGAAGCGCTCGCCTGCAGGGTGACTTTCCCGAGATTCGCTTCCGTGGTGTGGGTGATCTTCGTCACACTCACGACGCCATTCCCGGAGTCGAGCGCCGCACCACCAGAAGTGGCATTCTCCTTTTCCGAGCCGTCTTTCCACGCCTTTTCACTCACATTGTCCGCGCGGATGGCCGTCTCCCGATCCGTCGTCACGGTCGTACCGTCACCGACGGTGACCTTCGAAGTGGAGTCCACGGTGTACCTCGTATCCGCCCCGGTACCGCTGTATCCGCCGGCCGCGATAGACTCGATCTCATAGTTTCCTCTGTCTTTATGATCTGCGGTGATCTCCGCGCGGCCTGCCTGGATCTTGACATCCTTCCCGATCGCGGTCTCGGTGGTATTCTTCATGCCGATCCCCACGACCGCCACGGATCCGGCGATGACGCCGCCGCTTCCGGCGATAGCATGCGCATAGGCATTGTAATCATCCGTCGGCATAGACATCGCCGCACGGGCGATGAGCTTGTCTACGGCCGTGAGCGATGCCCCGTCAGCGATGGTGACACGCGAGGTGTCTTTGGAGTCGATCTCTGCCACGGTCGCCCCCACGCCGCCGATGCCGACGCCCGCTGAAGTCGCGAGTGCGGACATCTTCGGCGTATTTTCCGCCGTAAGGGAGATCGTCTTCCCGGAGAGCTTCGCCTTCTTCCCGACCTTGGTCGTGACATCGACCGCAGACGAAAGGTCTGCGCCCGTTCCCGTGCCGCCGAAAATGCCTGCCGCCGCGCCGAATGCCTTCGCATCCATCGCGGTCTTGGCATTCGAAGAGACAGTGAGAGCACGATCCGCCTTCACTTCGCCCGCGTACTTACCTTCATCGTCTCCGATGCCCGCCTCCGAAGAGCCGGTGACATTCGCCGTGACAACAGCGCCATTCAGCGCGACAAGCGCCACCGAAGCCCCTGCCACATACGCGTCAAGCGTGCGGTCATTGTCTGAAGTGATGGAGATATTCTTCGCGTGGACGGCCTTCGTGTCGCCAAGAAGCGCCGAGACGGCACTCTTGTCCGTCCATGTCCCGACCGTTCCCTGCCCGGCCACGCCGCCGGAGACAGAAGCTCCCACGATATATTCCTTAAAGTCGTGCGCAGCCTTCGCAGAAATGGCAAGATCCTTTCCTGCCGTCACCTTCGCTGCCTTGTCCACGAGCGCTTTCGTCTGCGTATCCGTATTCAATACGCTGACGGACGCACCGGCACTCGCCGCTGCGCTGCCCGAGAGACTGCCCATGATGTTCTCCGCGGAGAGCGTGTCATCCGCTTGGACTTTGACATCGCCCGCCGCGTCGATGGCGGTGCCGTTTCCGATCTTTGCGAGCGTGCCTTTCTCGCCCGCGCTGCTCGGCGCCTCAGACGCAAAGGTTTTGCCAAGGCTCGATTTCACTTCATCAAGCGATGCCGTGTCATAGGCACCGACCGCTTTGCCGGTGCCTTCGTTGATCTTCGCGAGTTCTTCATTCACCCAGCTATCGAAGCCGACGGTCTCGCCATTCTCGCTCGTCTGGCCCGAGAGCGTCTTCTGGTCTTCCGGAGACATCGTGCTGCCGACGTTGTAGACAGAGATACTGCCCGAAAGTCCCACAAAACCGATGGCGGCCGAGATCGCATTCGACATGATGCCATGCATATTGTCTTTCGCTTCGACGGTCACGCTGCCGCCCGATGCGACCTTGTTTCCATCGCCGAGGAAGGCATTCGTCTGCGTCTTGATATTTCCCACATCGACGGCCGCGCCGACCGACGCACCGCCGGAGCCGGACGCCGCGGTGACGGTGTTCTCCATTTTCTGGACTTCATGCCCTGCCGTGACCGAGACATTCTTCGAGCCATCCTTGCCGTAGCCGGCCTTCTGGTTGATCTCCACGCCCGTATCCGTGTATGCCTTCGTGATCGCAGTGAGGTTCATCACATTCGTCGCACCCGCAAGGCCGGCATAAGAGCCGCCCGCCGCCTGCAGGGACAGATTGAAAATGTCTTCGCTGCTTTGGGCATCCAAAGAAATCTGGCCTTTGGCTTCCAGTTTGGCTGCCTTGCCTGCATAGGCTTCTGTGTCTTTCGTGAGATTCATCACGGAGAGAGCCAGCCCTGCACCGCCGCCCGCGAGACCGATGGCTGCGCCGCCATTGCCGCCATGAAGTTTCGTCGCATCCGACGCCGTGATGGCGATCCCATCTGTATCAGCCGTGCCTGTGGCAGTGAGCTCGGTATTGTCTTCCGTATACGCTTTGGTCTTCGTATCCAGCACATTCACGCCGACCGCGCCATTGATGGCCGCGGTGCCTGCAAGGCCGCCCGCGATGGTCGCATAGGTGATATCTGTCGTATGATCTGCTGCGACGCGGACATTCTTCCCCGTGACCTTCGCGCCGGTATCGACATGCGCCTTCGTATCCGCGCTCATCGAGACGGTCGAGTTTGCCAGCCCGATACCAACCGTACCACTGCCACCGACGCCGCCGGCACCGGCGCCCTGCTTGAAGGAGGAAACCGCCTTCACGTCCGCATCGCCCGAGGTGGTGACATTCGCCGCCCTGCCTACATGAGCGTCTGTCGTATGCGTGACAAAAGTCTCAGAAGCCGCGCCTGCGACACCCGCCGTACCGCCGACGCCAAGACCTGCCGCCGCTGTTTTAGACTCGCTGGTATTCTGTGCCTGTACAGTGAGGCTTTCCCCGCCAATGCTTGCGTGATTTCCTACATAGGCAGCCGCTTTCTTATGTACCACTTCGACTGCTGCGGAGAGGCCGCCGGCCCCTGTCCCGCTCCCAGCCCCACTGCCGCCGGAGGTCGTGAGCTTCGTCGTATCTTTCGCCGTCACGGAGACAGCGCCCGCCTCTATGAGCTCGGCCTTGCCCGCATCCGTGACATCTTTGTCCTCTTGATTTCCGATATACGCTTTCGTATCCGTCGAAATCACATGGAGTCCGGCTGCCCCGGCGCCGGCAAATGTATCCCCCGTCGCGATCGTCGCCGCAACGGATGTCAGGTCCTCTTCCGACTCGGCATTCACGCGGACAGAAGATGCCTTCGAGAGCTTCGCACCGTCTTCGATGGATGCATAGGTATGCCCCTTGTACGTCTGCACGTCAGCCGCCGCGCCAATACCCGTGCCGCCCAGGTTGATCCCCAGGCCGCCGGCCAAGCCGAAGAGGCGCGCTGTATTCTTCGCTTCTACGTCAACGCCCTGATCTCCTGCCTGATAGTTTCCCTTGCCGATCGATGCATCGGCCTTCTGGGAAATGACATTCACCGTGACCGAGCCGGAACCGGCGAATTTCGCCGCGCCTGCCGCAAAGCCCACCGCGACGGTCTTCGCTGTGCTGTCACTATCGCTGTCCTTCGCCGACCCATTGTACGCATTGTCCGCCTTGACAGAGATGCCGTCTGCCTCGATGGTCTTTTCTTTCTTCGCATCGCCGGAAAGCGACGCCTTAACGGCCGAGTCATTCACCATGACCGCGACCGATGCGCCGACGGCCGTATTCGAGATCGCGCCTGTGCCGACGCCAAGCGTCGCATTGCTGTGATTTCCGGCATCGATGGTGAGCGCTCCTGTCTTCATGACCTTGCCGCTATCCACGTGGGCATCCGTCGTCGTATGGATCCAGTTCCCGCTCGCAGAGAAGGACGTCGCCGCCTTATCCGCCAGCGCACCGGACGCGATGATGGACGTGATCTGGCTCGCTTCATCCGCAGTGACGGCGAGCCTGCCCGCCTTTTCTCCTTCCGCTGTCCCGGCCACTTCACTGTTTTCCAGATACGCCTTCGTATCCCCTTCGATGAGATCGACGCCGATGGCTGCGCCGACCGCGGAAGAGCCCGTGGAAACAGACACTGCCCCTGTGTACGAGTCGATCTGTCCCTTGTCCTTCGCTTCGATGGTGGTGGCTTCGTTGGTCTTGACCGTACTGTCCTTCACATGTGCGTCCGTCTTGTCATCCACCCAGTTCAGGCTGATCTGCCCTGCGCCGGAGAAGCCCTTCGTCGCACCACTGCCGCTCGCCGCGATGTTCAGGATCTTCGCATCATTCTCCGCACGGACGGTGAGGGATTCACCGATGTCCTTCCCGTCCTTGTCTTTTTCTTCATTGCCGCGCAGGGTGAGCGCCGCCCCATCCACATAGGCTTCGTTGTCCGCCGTGATGGAGTTGTACATGAAGCTTCCCGCAAGCGCCGCTCCGGCCTCGGCATGAAGATTGGCTCCAATAGCCGCCGACGTCGCGCGGATCGCACTGTCATTCAGACCATTCACACGGAGCGCATCGGCCGTGACAGAGGGCGCAGCCCCGCCTTCTTGTTTCGCCACGGACGCCTTCGCCGTATCCGTGATACGGTTCACGGACACATTCGCTGCGGCTGCCAGACCACCCTTCGCCTCAGCCACGTTATCCTTCATCGCGCCGTCCTGACCTGCGACATTTGCAATATGCTGATCCGCTTCCTGACCCAGGAGCGGTGCATTTTCATCGGCATCATCCATATCATTGACAAAATCGTCCAGCTCGACGCCGTCTTCATCGCCGTCTTCGACCGCATGGAAACCGGTACTGCCTGCCTTGTTCTTCACATTCGGCTTCTTATTGTCATAGGCGACCGCACCCGCGACAGAGGCTGCGATGATCTCGCCGGTGTTCTTCGCGGAGACATTGACATTGTCATACGCTGTGACATTTCCCGAGATCGCGGCTTCCGTATCACGGTTGATGTGATTGTACGCGATGGACGCACCGATCCCTGTGCCGCCGCTGACGCCGATCGCGCCCGCCGCCTGAATGGTCTTGGAGAGGTCTTCCGCGGTAACAGAGACATCCTTCGCCGTGACCGTCGCGTTTCCGATGCGCGCCTTGGTCGTATTATCGAAACGGTTCACGCCCACGGTCGCATCGACAGCGACCGACTTCGCCGGGCCGCCTGCCGCCGCCATCGCGATATTGAGCGCGCGTGCCTTCGCACTGGCATCTGCCGATCCCTTCGCCGTGACCACCGCGCCGTCATCGATATAGGCCTCTGCGTTATTCTTCTGATGCACGGAGAGCACCGCGCCGCCGACACCTGCCTTGGATGCGCCGTCCATCGTCCAGCCATTTCTATTGAAAATATCCTCGAAGGCCAACTTTTTTTCTTTATTTTTATAAGCTGTTTTCCAGAGATTCAGCGGAGCCGCGCTCAGGTACGACTGGATGGTACCTGTCAGATTCACCGTCGTGATGTCTGTCTCGCCCGTGACATTCACATTGCCAGCGGCATCGACTGTAGGCGTCGTCGTCTGCGTGTCATCTTTCTTGCCAATATACGCTTTGGCGTTGTTGTCATAGTTCACGATGGAGACGGACGCCGCGCCATTCACGTTGTCGCCATTTCCCGCCGCCTGCGTCCAGCTGTCCACCAGATCGGGAAGGACGGGATTTGTATCGATCGATGCAAAGAAGACATTCAAAAGCTGATCCACGGGATCGGTGCTCTGCCAACTCGTCTGCCAGGGGATGACCGTCTTCGCATGGACGGTCGTATCTCCGCTGGTCTTCGTGTCGCCACTGATGAAAGCAGTCGCGTGATTTCTCTGCTCCAGATAAGAGATCGCCGCCGTGATGGTATTGTCCTTCTTCGTGGTCTCATCCTTGGACACCGTTGTATCATTCTGGTACGAACCAACGACCGCATGGCTGCGAGAGAGCGTCAGCGCATCGACCGTGAGCGACTTTGCGCCCGCCGCCTCACTCGCATTCCCGCTCGCATCGATGCCGCGCACCTTCCCCGTCACGGACGCCGTCGCATCATTGTCACTGAAAAGAAGCGCTGTCGACGCATTCGCTCCCATCTTGTTCCATGGTTTCTTCTGCTTCGCCGGCTTGTCCGCTTTATCGAGGTCGAGGTCCTTTGCCGCCTGACCTGTCTTATCTTCTTCGGTAAATGCTTTTTTCAGTTTCGAGAAAAATTTTCCCACGCCTGCCTTGATCGGATCTGTCGTCGGCTTGAGCGCCGTATCCCCGCCGATGCTCGATGCCGTCACCGTATCCGCCGCATAGACGCCGCCGTTTTCAGAGAGCGTATTCTCCGCTTTGACCGACACATCGCCCTTCGCGTAAACCGTGCCCGCCATATCCGCGCTCGCTTTCGTATCAGAGATCCCGAGACCGACCGAGAGCCCCAGCGTTTGCCCGCAGTTCGACGCACTCGAACCCAGCGAGCGGATGGATTTCGCACTGATATCCACATCCCCCTGACTCACGAGCGTCGCCTTCTCGCCTACCTTCGCCGCGATGTCGCTCGTAAGCTGCGCCCAAGAGAAGTCCAGCGACAGCCCGCCCATCGGCACTGCGCTGAAATCTATCAGGCTCATCTTGACCGCATTCGTGCCTTCCGCGGAGAGCGTCGTATCCTTCGCGGAAGTGATCGTGCTGTCATCCACATCGACGTACGACTTCACGTCGCCGATGCCCACGTTAAACCCGATGCCAACAAGATTCACATTGAACGGCGCGATATCCGACTTCGCGTCCGACGTGATCTTCACATCGCCATGCCCCTCGGCGCCCGTGCCATCTCCAAGAGCCGTGATATCCGTCTTGTCGATGTCCACATTCGCCTCAGCATATGTCTTCGTCGCCGAGCCGAACGTGCGGAAATTGCCGCCGTACTCTTCGATGAGTCCCAAGACGGCATTGTGATCCTTTTCCCGCTCGATGCCCGCCTTGATCTCCGCATCAGAGAGCTCATGGTCATCACCGATGACGCCCGACGTCGTTGCGCGAGCGGAAATGTCTACATTATCCCCCTTGATCGTATTTCGGCCGCGGCTCTCCTGTCCCATCTTCACCAGCGCATACGCGCCGTCCCCGATGTCCCATGCATAGAGCTTCGTCGCCGCCGTCGCATGGATGGAGACATCCCCCGCCTTGTGACCGCTCTTTCCTTTGGCCGTGATCGTTGCATCATCCACATCGATGCGGGAAACGCCCATGACATTTCTGACCGCCGTGATGTCGATCTTGCCGCTGTCCTTCTTCTCCGACGACGAGTCGATGTACGCATCCTTGATGGAGATCATGCCATCTCCCGGCTCCTTATCGGGATCCGCCTGCAGCTTCGCATCCTGCGAAGACGCCGTCAGCGCGATCGCCCCGCCGCCGGACGTGATGCGGCTCGCCTTTGCTTCCGTGCCGGTGACGGCGAGATTATCCCCCGTCTCTACGGTGACACTCCGCCCATGAGACGCGACCTCGCCCGCCAGCGTGATATCCTTCTTCGCGACCAACGCGATGCCGTCCGTCGTCGCTACCGCCGTCGTCGCATCCACGATGCCCGCCGTATTTACGAGGGACGAACGATACGTATCCGCCGACTGACCCTTCGTATAGGGATGGAATACGGCGCCCGTCTGGATCACGCCGTCCGTCTGCGAGATCGTACTCTTTGCCGAAGCGATGACCACGCTGTCCTTTGCGTTGATTTTGCCCGCAAAAGAGATCCCGGCATCGCCTGCCGTGTTCCCGCCCCACAGAGAGCCGTCATTCAAAAGGCGCGCCCGCTCCGCCGGCGATTTCTGATAGAAGTCCTTGTCCCGGTCAAAATTGACCTGATGAACCGGTCCTGACTGAGAAGGCACAACGTAGTGGCCGTTATAGAGCGCGTCACCCACCGCCGTATTCGTCCCCAGCGTCAGGCTGCCCACATTGAAGACGCCATGCGAGCCGACCGCAATGCCTGCATTCGAGAAGAAATACACGTCCCCGCCGATCTGATTGTTCTTGATCGCATTCACCACGCCGTCGATGTCGATCTTATTCTTGACGACATTGATCTGGTGATTCGCCTCTCCCATATGGAGATTCGCTACATCGTGCTGCTTGATGCCGAAATCCGTGAATTTATTCAGCGCATTGCCATCCTTCATCTGCTGGTTCGTGATGTCATACTGCTTGCCGTTGTTTGCGATATCCTTCACCGTGACCGTCTTGTCATACTTCTGATCCGCCACCGTCACGTCCGCATAGATGAAATTGCAAGCCGCGCCCCAGCCTGCGATAGCAAGGAGCAGTGCCGTCCCTGTGCAGGAAAGGATGTTTCCCCCCCGGCGCGTACTCTTCTTGCCCTGATGCGTCTTCACCAGCTCCGAAGCGACCACATAGCAGCCGCGCGTGGCATTCCATACGACTTTGTAGATTTTATTCATAAGACGGTCCTCCTTTGGGTGAGAAGATCATGAAGATCGGTTGAAGGGTTTAAGGGTTCGGGGTTCGGGGTTGTGGTGGCGGCTTCGCCGCGAATATGTATGGGGCGATGCCCGAAAGCAGTATTCAAGTCACCAATCACTAGTCACTCCTAATCCCCAATCTCTAATCACTAGCTACTCATCGCTATAGGTTTAAGAGGTTCAAAATGGTGGTGCGGCGCATAACATATAGAAGCGCCGCGGAGTTTTGAAACTAGCGGTTCTCTCGTATCACAAACCTAATCCCTAGCTACTAGCCACCAGTCACTAGTCCCCAGTCACTACCCCCTTACACATTCCTCTGCAGATAGAAATGCACTCTCGGCGATGCATCTCCGATATTTCCGGAATCCTTGAGCGGGATGCCGAGGACGGCTTTGCCATACCAGCCGCCCTTGCTGCACTCCAGACCGAGGCCGGTACTGGTGAGGTAGTCCTTCGTTGTTTTGACGCTGAAATTGTTATATGCGACACCGTGATCGAGGAAGACGAAGCCTCGCCAGGTCTGATGGTCACTGCTGATGGGGAAGCCGTACTCCATACCGGCGAACCAGCCTTTATCGCCCGAAAGGATACTTTCCTTGTATCCGCGGACGCTCCCCATACCGCCCAGCGTGAACTGCTCCGTCGAGGGCAGCGAGGTGAAGGCGGTGTACTGACCGTAGAGGCGGTAGAGCATGTACTGGTCATTTTTGAGATTCTGCCGGCGCATGAGGTAGGCGCTATAGTATGAGCCATTGTTATCCTTATCATTCACGCGGTCATCGCTCTCATAGCCGGTGACGCTGGTCATGAAGAACCACAGCCCATTCTCATCGAAGCTCCGCGCTGACAGTCCGGCCTTCACCGTGCGCGTTTCGCTATTCGAGAGCTCCATCCCGGAGTACGTGGTATCCGACCATTTCCGATGGCCTTCCAGAAAGACATCCACACGGGAAAGCGGCGTGATATTCACGGGGTGCGTGATGGAGATCGCCGCGTCATTCGAATTGGCCTTCATGTCATAATCCTTGAAGGTGCCGTCGATGATATCCACCAGATTTCTGCTGTAGGAAATCTGCGCCCGCGTCCCGTGATGCCCCCATGGCGTATCGTACATCACCGAGCCGCCCCAGATGCCTTCCGTCCACACCGGACTCACCGCAAGGCTCGCATCATGCCCGCCGATCCCGCGGTACTCCGTATACGCACCGATGCGATAGCGGCCGCTCTCTTTCTGGCCCGCATTGTCCGTGAAAATAAAGGATGTCAGCGGATTCTCCTTCTCCCCGAGCAGCAGGTGGAGGTCGGAGGTCCCTTCCTCCTCTCCCGGCACCAGCTCTGCCTGCACCTGATAGGTATTCGTCGAATTATATACGCGGAGCTCATCCTCGAGCCGGTCCACGTCCACCAGCTCGCCCGTCTTTCCATGGATGCGCGAGAGGAGCGACCTCTCGGAGATCCGCTGATTTCCCGTGACGACCGTCTTTCCGAATTTCCCTTCAATGAGACGGATGTAGACCACGCCGTCCTGTACCTTCTGCGGCGGCAGCACGGCCTGCGCCGTCACGATATGCTTCTCCTGATACAGCGCATTCAGGCGGGCCACCATGTCCGTCAGCTCCTTCACGGTGGCAGGCCCTGCGCCTTTGAAATGGATGGCCCTCCGGATCTCCTCTGCGGAAAGAAATTTCGACGGCGTCACACGGATCTCCTTCACTTCAAAGACCAGCCCGCCCTCTTCGGCCTTCGCCTCCGAAGAATGCACGGCATCCAGCGTGCGGTAGCGGCTCTTCTGATAATACGACGCCACCTGCTGGTTCGTCTCGCTCATGCGCGACGCCTGATCCGTCACCTTCTGCACCGCCGGATCCGTCGGATCGAGCTGCGGCAGCGCCGGCGCAGCACTCACGCTGCCTGAAAAAAGAAGGGTTGTCAAAAGACTAAGAGATAGTGATTGTATCGTACGTTTCATGGCAAGATCCTCCATCGGAAAAAAGGGGGCACGCAGAAGACCGTCTGCTTTTTCAAAAAAAGGGTACACGATCCCTATTCTGTATCTATTATACAGGAGATCCTTCCTTCTGACCCTGTCACAAGTGACAGGGTCTAAAAAAATTTTGAGAAAATTTTTTTGAGGGGATGAGGGACTAGGGACTGGTAACTGGTGGCTAAGAGACATTCGGACATCGCCCGATCTATGCGCTATGCCGCCATGCCTCATGTTCCCTTGCTCTCCGTGATATAATATGATGTAAATATTCTCAC
>OLFZ01001360.1_pt1 | contig 21216 bp, 8 predicted proteins | sample 1604861 | NCBI WGS metagenome assembly OLFZ01 (sample SAMEA3888895, study PRJEB22519) | human gut metagenome | biome: human gut; feature: human-associated habitat; material: faeces | place: Denmark | collected 2011 | reverse complement strand
GTTCATTGGGGGTGATACCGAATTTCTTGCTACCACCCGTTTGTTCAAAATGGAAAGAAGTAGGCTCTACGATGATTTTCAGCTCCTTTTTATCGTCAGAGCAAGCTGTCATCAGAAATAGAATCAGGCTGGTTAATAAGGTTTTCTTGAAGATTTGTGTCATGGTATCGGTAAAATTTCGTTTTAATAATTTCGGTGTATTTATTTTTAGACGCTGATTCAATTGAATCAGCGTCTAAGAGTTTAAAAGAAGGTGTCACTTTGTGTAATCCTGTGCCAGAATTTAATTCAAATTATTGTATCTTGACAACTCGGAAATTATCAAAATACATTTCGATGTTGTATGGACCGTTTTCGCTGGGGTTTGTCATCTGGAGTGCCAACTCGTCACCGTCACGTTTTTGGAACTCGCCCCAAGTGGTTTCGTCTACCAGTTCGGAGAGCGGAATGCTGCACTGCATCCATTGGCCTACTTCGGTTTTTCCGGTGAAGTCGCTCACCGGACGATAGTTCGTGTAGTTGTGAGCCTCATTCCCTTTGAGGTAGATGCGGAATACAGGACCTTCGCCATATTCCACTGCCACGAAGCATTCGAACTGCAAAGCCAGTTCGGAAGTCGGTGTATCGGTAGGCAGGAAGGCTGTGTCAATGCCCCATACGGCACCGTTCTGCAATTGGCCCCACCAGTAATTCCATGCTGAAAGTTCCCCTGATATGCTGTAGCATTTACCATCCGAGAAGAAAGGAGCTGCTGTACCGTCGGCAGTGACGGGTACAGCTTGCCCGCCCCAGGAGAACCAACCGATGTTGTCATAGTTCAATACTATATTCTCCAAAGGATAGAAGCCCGGAACTTCGGCAGTACCGCCCATTGTGGTAATGGCGAGTGAGCAAGTGCCTTGCGGTGCACGCGGCATGGTAAAGGTAAGCATATCGTTAGCTTCGCTTACGGTAACAGTAGAGAGATCTACCGAGCGATTGCCCATTGTGATGGAGGCGATATCCATAAAATTCTGTCCCAGTACGGTAACTGTGGTACCCGTGATAGGCATCATGGAGCTTACCTTGCTGATACTTGGTGGGAGGGCTGTGCGACGGAAGGGAGTAAATGCGGATGCGGTATAGCACTCCACTACCAGACTGCCTTCATCAATCAGGCCTGCGGGAGCATTGAATGATATTTCGTCAAAGTTCTTGTTTACCGTGTAGTCCGTTACTTCTACCGAAACAGGTGCATTGGTGATGTCGTCCACGGCAGTGGTGAAATAAACGCGCTGAATTTCGTAGAAGTTACCGCCCACGATGCGCAGAGGCGTGCCCGTCTCCACGGGGAAGGTTGTGGCTACACGGGTGATGTAGGGTGCGGGCGAGAGTACATGCATGGAGTACGTGGCAATGCCGTGCGAGGTCTCGATACGCAGTTCGCCTTTCAGTTCGGGGTTGGCACCCGTCAGTTGCAATTCGCCGGGGATAGTGAGGATGAGACTGGTGGAAGTGCCGTAGTTGCTATTGAACGAAACTTCTTGTTCGTTGATGAACACTTTCCGCACATCATTCAGATTTTCGCCGATGACTACAATCATGGTGCCCGGATTTACATCGGTGAACGTACTGTCGGCCTTCTCTGGGTCGACAAGACGGATGTGGTGGATTACGGGAACACCGCCGCCCTCGTCATCGTTGCAGGCGGTGAAAAGGTTGCATGCCAACAGGATGGTGAGCAACACAAAAGGAAAATGTATATATTTCATATTAAAGTCGTTATTTGAGATAATGAATGTATAACTTGGTTTATTCACTGAATTCGTATGCTACCGGTTCTTCGTTCAGTAGCGGATTCTGGATGACATCGCTTTCCGGATAAGGCATCAGGATGTTGCCGTGGTGGATTTCGATGTTCTCGCCCGGTTCCTGCCAATTTTCTATGCCTTCGAGGAAAGTGTCGCCTTCTTTCTTGCCGAAGTGGAGGTAACCGTCTTCGTCTTTCACGATGAGGTCTACTGTGTAGCCGCGGTGTTGGTTCTGGAAGTAATTCAGCATGTAGTCGGGTTTCCAGTGATACCACGATACCATGTCATACCAGTTACAATACTCCATCGAGAACTCTACGCGGCGTTCGCGAATGATGTCTTCGAAGGTTACGCGTTCCTTGCGGGGGATACGTGCACGGTCGCGCACCTGGTTCAATGCTTCCAGGCCGGGACCACCGGCCAGTTCTTCGCTGTTGCCCAGACAAGCTTCGGCATAGGTCAGGTAAACATCGGCAAGGCGTAGGATGTAGGTGTTGAGCGGAGAGTTCATGGACTGGATATAACCGTCGTTGTCGTCGTCCGGACCGCCCGGTACACCTTTTTTAATGCAAGAGGTGGCGCCGTCGTAAGTATAACCACCGTCGGCAATGCAGATGTATGAATAGTATGTACCCGGTGTGCAGAAGGTGGCGTTGCGGCGGATAGTGTCGCCCAACTCATATTGCTGGAGCATATCTATACTTGCCTGATAGCTGCTCCATACGTTTACACCGCCGGTCATCTTGCTGTTGCCGGCGAGGTCGGCAAGCAGAGTGTTGCATACGCCCCAATCACCCAGTGGCACCCACTGCATGGCAATGAGCGATTCGGGATTGTTGTTGTGCTTATACTTGAAGAGGTCTTCATAGTTTTCGTAAAGGCTGATGCCGCTGTTGTTTATCACGTCGGCGGCCAGTTCCTTGGCTTTCTCCAGGTCGGCGTTGTCGCGTGTGCCTCCTTTCCAGCCTGAGCGGGCGAGGTAGACTTTGGCAAGCATGCCTTTTGCACCCCATGCGTTGACACGTCCTTTGGCGGTTGCCACTTCAGGAAGATTCTCGACTGCATAAGTGAGGTCACGAATAACGAGTTCCAGCACATCTTCTTCGCGGTGGAGCGGTTGCATGGGATTGGCAACCACTTTGTCGTTGTCTTCGATGATGATAACCGGTCCCCAGAGGCGAACCATGTAGAAGTAGGCACAAGCACGCATCAGGCGGGCTTCGGCAATGGCTGTGCGCTTGGCACGTTCGCTTACGCTGTTGCTACATTTGGTCTGCACATCACTGATAACTGCATTGGCCATTGTAATGACCGAGTAGAAACCTGTCCATGCATTGGCAAGGTTTTCGCTCAGGGCTGTCACCTTGAAGTTGGTGAACTCGGGAGCTCCCCAGCGACTGAAGTTATCGTTGGCACGGTTACTGCCCAGCGGCACGATGGCGCGGGAGTTGAGGTCGAACCATGCACGGTTGTAAAGCGGTGCAGTGGCTTGTTCGAGTGCATCGTCGGAAGTGTAGTATGTCACATCTACGTAGTTTCCTTCGGGAGCACGTTCCAAAAATGAGTCGCTGCATGCCGTAAGCAGAAGGAGCGATGATATAAGGGTTAGAAATCTGTGTTTCATAACTATATTGAGATTTTAAATGATAAATGATTTGTCTGGCTCATTAGAAATTGAAGTTAAGGCCAAATGTATAGATACGTTGCGAAGGATAGCGCGCATCGTCCACACCACGTAGCAATACATTGTAGTTCAAAGCGCCTATTTCGGGATCGTAGCCTTTGTAGCCTGTGATGGTACAGAGGTTCTGGATGTTGACGTAGAGGCGCAGATGGTCTATCTGCAAACGGCGCAACCATTTCTGTGGGAAGGTGTACCCCAGCGAGATGTTTTTTATGCGGAGGTAGGAAGCGTCTTCAACAAAGCGGTCGGAGATACGGTTGTTGTCGTTGGCGCTACTGGTAGTGATGCGTTGTACTTTGGCTGCATCGGCGTTGGCCACGTAAACATTGGAAAGTACCTCGTCGCCCACTTCGGGGTCGTGCATGGCGATTTGGGCAATGCCGGTAGCTTCTTTCAGCAGGTTGCTGTTACGCATGGGATCGGTGAAGGTGCGGCGAATCAGGTTGATAGCCTTATTGCCCACCGAGCCGTTCAGGAAGATGTTGAGGTCAAATCCTTTATAAGAAAGGTAGTTGTTGAAGCCGAACGTGAATTTGGGTGCCGGATTGCCGAGGAACGTGCGGTCTTTCTCATCAATTACACCGTTGTTGTCGCGGTCTTCATAGATGTAGTCACCTACCCAGATGCCCGATTTGCCGATGGTCTGGTCTTTCGGGATGGCTACTTGGATGCGGTTGCCCGTTTCGTCGAGCAGGAAGTTGCCGTCGGCACCTTTCTTGTAGAAATCTCCTTCTTCCTTGAACATACCGATTACTTTATAGCCGTAGAACTGCCCGACCGGTTCGCCCACCATGGTGTAGGTCAGTGTTTCCGAACCGTTGATTCCCGAAATAGCGGATGATTCGGAGTAGAGCTTCGTCACTTCGTTGTGGTTGATGGAGAAGGTGAGTCCTGAGGTCCAGGTGAAATCACGTGTCTGGATGTTGTGCGTGTTCAGGGTAAATTCTACACCTTTGTTGGTCATGGCACCGGCATTGACCCACGGTGCACGAATCAGACTGCTTACGTAGGTAGGAAGAGAAGCTTGCATCAGCAGATTGTCCGTTTTCTTGTAATAAGCATCGGCGATGAACTCTATGCGGTTGTTGAAGAGGGCGAGGTCGAGTCCTACATTGAAGGAGTTTGTTTCTTCCCACTTCAGTTCACGATTAGGATAGTTGCCTGCATAGAAACCAGTACCCCAGATGGAGGCTGCCGAAGCCATGGTGACGCCGTAGGCATAGGAACCCGCCCATTGGTTACCTACTACACCCCAACCCAGGCGGAGTTTCAGTGAGTTGATGGCTTCCACATCTTTGAGGAAAGCTTCGTTGTTGACTTTCCAAGCCAATGCTACCGAAGGGAACCAACCCCAACGACTTTCTTTGGCAAACGAAGACGAACCGTCGGCACGGAGCGTAGCGGTCAGCAAGTAGCGGTCGTCGTAGTTGTAGTTCAGACGGCCGAAGTATGATTCGATGGCGGATGAACCACGGGAACTGTTGGCTTTTGCTGTTGTGGCATCACCCGCATCCAGTTCGTGTACGGAGTTGAAGAGGAAGTTGGTACGGCTGCCGCTCAGCGACTCGTACTTGTTTTCTTGCGCTTCGTGTCCCAGCATGGCAGAGAGGCCGTGTTTGCCGAAGGTATTATTATAAGTAAAGTAAGTTTTCAATGTCCAGTTGCTTCCGTTGCCGGCTCCACGGCTTGCTGACGACTGCTGCTTGAAGTGCTCGTAGTCGTAGGAGGGGGTAAACTTATAGTCGTTGCTGTAATTGAAGTTGGCGGCATATTCCGTGCGGAATACGAGTCCTTTCCACAGCTTGATGTCGGCAAAGGCGTTGACATAGACTTGTGTGTTGCGACTATAGTTTTCATTTTGGATAAGGTCGGAGAGGGGGTTGGAGAAGTAAGTTCCATACATGTTCTCCGTCTGCATGCCGAAACTGCCGTCCGGGTTGCGGGCAGGCACTTCGGGGAGCTGGTTCAGGGCATTGTAGATGGCACCCGAACCGTCTACGTTGTTGGTCTGCTGTGTACGGGCTACGGAGGCGCGCAAGCCGGTGGTGAGCCACTTGTTGATGTCGTTGTCCATGTTGACGCGGAAAGAGAAACGCTCAAAGTCCGAACCGAATACAATACCGTCTTGCTGCATGTAGCCGCCGGAGAGCGAGTATTTCATGCTCTTCGAACCTCCGGAGATGTTTATCTGATGGTTGTGCATCGGGGCAGTGCGGAAGATTTCATTCTGCCAGTCGGTACCGCGGCTGAGGAGTGAGGGGTCTTTGAACTCTTCGCGTGCACCGAAGCCGATGGTGGCGGCGCGGAGGTTCTGGTAAACTGCATATTCGGGGAGTGTCAGTGTTTCCAGTTTCTTGGGAAGCTGTTGCAAGGCATAGTAACCTTCGTAGGAGACCTTCGTTTTGCCCTCTTCGCCCTGACGGGTGGTGATGAGTACTACACCGTTGGAGGCGCGGCTACCATAGATGGCTGTGGCCGATGCATCTTTCAATACTGATAAGTTTTCAATAATATCTGGATCGATGTCGCCCAATGAACCGCTGTAGGGAATACCATCCAATACGATCAGAGGGGAATTGTCTGCACTCAGTGAATTTTCTCCACGTACGCGCAATGTTTGATCTTCTGCAGGGTTGGCCTTTTCGGTCGTGATATTCATACCCGGAACCTGTCCAGCCAACTTGTCCAGTAAATTGTTTGTCGTAACCATCTGGAGTTTTTCTTCGCCAACAGCCACGATACCGCCTGTCAAGTCTGATTTGCGTTGCGAACCGTAACCGATAACGACAACGTCGTCCAAACCAATCGCATTGTCTTTTAGAACAATGTTCAATGTTTTTGCTCCTGTAATCTTGATTTCTTGCGTTTCACAACCGATGTAAGAGATAGCGATTGTCGAGTTCTGGGGAACGTCAAGGGAGAAATTACCATCTATATCGGTAACAGTACCGATCGTCGTACCCTTTACAACAATGTTAGCCCCGATAATCGGAAATTTGTCAGCTTCCGCGATAACTGTACCGGAAACTTTGACGTCCTGCGCATATACCTGTACGGATATAAACGCCATAAAGAGTAATAATAAGGAAAGAAACCGGTTCTTCCCGTTTGCCTTTTCGTTGGGAGGCAAATTCCCTCGTAGTTGTCTGTTCATGCCTTTCATAATTTATTAGCACATTAAACAATTAATAATTAACTTGTCGATTCTATTTGTTTTTTATGTCAAAAGAATGAAAGATGCAAGCCAAGCACGTGTATTTTTATTCCAAAAGGGGATAAAAATATACCAACGTGCTAAAAAACATTTATTTTGATGAATTTTGATAGATGCATTCTTAGTCTTGAGATTTTGTTTCCTGATATTCTGTCGGTGACATTCCATAGACAGCCTTGAAGCTGCGGGCGAAATACGAACGGCTACTAAAACCGATGTGCTGGGCTATTTCGGAAATATTCATGTCCGATTCCTTTAAAAGTTTAGCACCTGCCTCCAGACGGATATTTTTAATCAACTCGATGGGAGAAAGTCCGGTTACGGTCTTTACTTTCCTGTAAAAGTTAGTCCGGCTCATTCCCAATGCCTCATAAATGACTGATACATCAAGTTCGGGATTCGATATATTGGCTTTTACAATCTCAATATACCGAGTGAGGAAATCATCGTGCTCTTTTGGCTCTTCCACTCCAAACTGTTTGAGGGAAAATGTTTCCCCATACATCGTCTTCATTTTCTCATGTAGGGAAAGGAGGTTCCGGATACGGGCTTTGAGTAAAGATATCTGGAATGGCTTGACGATATAGTCGTCTGCGCCGGCATCTAGGCCTTCCTCGATCTGTGATATCATTGACTTGGCGGTAAGCAAGATAACCGGTATATGGCAGTAGTTTTGGTTTTCCTTGATACGTTTACAAAGTTCGAGCCCGTTCATTTCTGGCATCATGATGTCGCTGATGACAATATGGGGATATGACTCCTCAATCATCGCCAATGCCTCTTTGCCATTGAAAGCCTTAACCACGATATAATCGAGGCTGAGCTGTTGTTCCAGATATTGAAGCACTTCCTGATTGTCATCGGCCAGCAAAACCGTCTGCTTATTTTTGTTCTGGGTCTCTTCGACCAGCAAATCGAACTTTTTACTGATTTCGGCGGACTTGGATAGGACGGGAGATTCGTTCTTCCCTTCTTCCTGTTTTTCGGTGTCGGGAAGAAGGAACATAAAGCGGGTGCCTTCCGTTTCTGAACTTTCGGTCCAGATGCAACCGTTATGCTGCAAAATGATGGAGCGTGTCAAGCTGAGCCCGATACCTGTACCGGAAATCTGCCGGTGTATATCTTCTTGTGAACGATAGAAAGGTTCGAAAATCTTTTCTGCTTCCTGTTCGCTGAAACCTTTTCCGGTGTCTATCACCTCGATAAACAGGTATCCAGCTTCTATCAGGATGGAGCTGTATTGAGCCGGGAAATGGGGGAGCAGTTCACATTCCGCCTGTGTGACCGTGTTGACACGGATGGTCACCTGTCCTTCCGAAGGTGTAAATTTGAAGGCATTGGAGAGCAGGTTGAAGAATACCTTTTCGATCTCCGCTTCGTCAAAACAAACCTTATATGTTTCCGGTAGCTCGTTGTCCAACACGAAACGGATCTCCCGGTTGTCAGCCACGCTCTCGAAAGAGTGATACATCTCGCGGATAAAGGAGGAAAAATTAAAACTGGTCTTTTGTAGGACTGTTTTGCCCGCTTCGTATTTTTGTATATCCATCAGATTATTGACTAAGAGCAACATCCGTCCGGTATTCTTTTTGATCAACTGAAGTGTCTCCTTTATTTCAGGCGAGAAAGATACGTACTGCATCAGGTCGTTTAGCGGGTTAATGATGAGCGTCAGGGGAGTACGCAGTTCATGTGAGAAATTGGTGAACATGCGCATCCGTTCCTCATGCAATTCGTTGACCTTATCCTGCTCCATCTGTTTGTAGCGAAGTTCCCGTTCCCGTTCGTGTTTATCGTGCTGATGACGAATGATTCTCACGATGACGAATGTGATTATACAAAAGTATAAGAGGTAAGCCCACCAAGTCTTGTAGAAAGGCGGATCGATTGTGATGCGTAGTGTTGCTTCTTCGGGATTCCATATGTTGTCGTTGTTTGAGGCTTTGATCCGGAATGTATAGGTGCCGGGAGCCAAGTTGCTGTAATAAGCCTCCCGTCGGTTTCCGACCATGTGCCATGCCGGATCGGCTCCTTCCAGCTTGTAGGCATACTGGTTCCGTTCGGAATGGATAAAGTTTAACGCCGTGTATCTGAACGTGATGTTATTCTGATCGGAAGTGAGCGTAATCTCCCCGTCCTCAATGTTTCCAGTCACGTCGTCTTTATTATTTACAATCAGGGAAGTGATATCTACTGGCGGAATGTTGGGATTCACCATGATCTTGTCCGGATTGAAGAAAAGGACCCCTTTGTCTCCGGGGAAATAGATGCTGCCGTCGGCAGAAATGCTGTTGCCTGAAAATCGTGTAAACTCCATTGCCGGGGTATCAGCTATTTTCATTTCACTGAAAGTATCGGTTGTGCGATTCAGTTTATATATGGATTTTCCTGTCGTTACCCAGATATTTTGGTGTTGGTCGATTGTAAGTGAGTTAATATAGCTGTCGGACAGCCCGTCCTTTTTCTGATAGTGTTTGGCCAATTTCAGGTTCCGGTTCAGGCGGTATAAGCCGTTTTTATTGGTCGCAATCCAGACGTAGCCTTCGTTGTCCTGCGTAATGGCCGTGATATTTCCCAACTTTTCGAATTTGGGATCCGGTTGCAGTTCGGTGGAAAGGTTGCGGACGGTTTCTTTCTTCATGTCGTACAGGTAAAGGCTGTCAGACAATGTACCGAACAAAAACAGATTTGGTTCAAGTTCATGGATAACAGTAACCCATTTGAAAGAGCGGGAAATGCCGTTGGCCATGAACCGGTTGGTTTGCTTTCCTTTGTCGACCATCACTAAGTTCTGGCTGCTGTTTGTCGGTATCCAGAGCCGTTTGCTTTTATCGATGTATAGGGAGAAAATGTCGTTGTGCTGGAAGTCGTATAGCTTTTTATACTGTTTATCCCGAATGGAAAACAAATAGACTGACCCGAAATGGGTAGAGCACAAGATCGAGTCTCCTTGTATCAGGATCGATTTGATGATATTAATCTCATAATTCCCTTCGTGAAGAGGTTTGATGGGATAAAGCTGTTGTCGCCCGTTTTCCGGGTTATAGTAAAACAATCCTGCACCTTCTGTTGCAAACCACATGTTCCCGTCTTTGTCTTGTTGACCTTTGCCGATGATGCCGGCATATTCGTTTGGCGTGATATAGGAAACCGGCCTGTAAAAGGGACTATGATAATTGACTCCTGCTGAATAGGTCCCGATCCAGAGTGTCTGATCTTTGTCGATCAGCATGCTGTGGATGGAGTAGTGGCTCAGGCCTCCTTTCCCGGCGATATTGATATTGGCAGGAGTGATGGTGAGTTCTTTTTTATTCAGTATGTTTAATCCCCGGAATGTTCCGACCAGAATGGAACTGTCGCCGTAGGAAACGAATGTGCGTATCGAGTTGTTATTGAGGTTGGTGTTATCCTTGTGCAACCATGTAAAGGTCTGTTTGTTTTTGTTGAAGAGGCAAATTCCGGTTTCGTCTAGTCCCAGCCATATATCCCCGTTGTTGTCTGGTAATATGGTTGCAATGATACCGTCGATGGGTACGTGTTTTTTTAGTTTCCAGTTTTCGGAATAAATGTACAAGCCGTTGCTCTCCGTTCCGATATAAATGTCCTTGTCCGGAGCCTGTGCTACGGAATAGGTTGGTGAAGGGATTGCTATGTCGGGGAAGACCGTTTCGACCGTCTGGTTCATACTGCATTTGAATACGGATCGGTTGCAGAAAGCATAGACATTCCCGTCCGAATGTTTTAATAGGCGGTTGATGATATTGGTGGTGCATTCCTTGTTGATGCTTTTGGGGTAAAAACGGGTTATCTTTTTGGTTTTATAATCGATACAGTTGATCCCGTTCGAAGTTGCGATCCAAATATTCTTCCGGTTGTCCTCGGCAAATCCCCGAATGTAGTTGTCTGTTAATGTTGCATTATTGTTGACTTCGTTTTGATAGACAACGAATTCGTAGCCATCGTAGCGGTTCGCGCCGTTGCGCGTCCCGAACCAGATGTAACCGTCCGAATCCTGGAAAATATCAAGAACGGAAACTTGCGACAGGCCATCTTCTACTCCCAGGTGGGAGAAGAAGAAATTTATGCTATATACAGGAGGTGCATATAGCATAACCATAATATATATAGTGAATGCGGTATAGAATCTTTTTATCATCCGTAGTTTCATGGTTTATGAGTAAAGACGCATGACTGTATATCTTTTATACCGCAAAGATAGTGATTTGGAGACGATCTTGAACAGGATTGAGATGATTTTACACGGTTAAACAAGTTGATAAACCTATTTTTGTAACTCAATCAATTAAAACATCATGAATAAACGAGTATTGAGTTTAACCTTGTTGCTGGTCTGTTTCAGTTTGGTGATGCAGGCCGAAGGCCGGATTGTCGAGCCGTTTAATTCCGGTTGGGTATTTAAGAAAGCGCCGGCAGGTAAGGAACTGGCCGTTAATGCGCCGAAATGGGAGAGTGGATGGACCGAGGTCGAGATTCCTCACACGTGGAATGCAAAAGATATGCAGACGCAGTATGACCAATTCTACGAAGGACCTGCCTACTACAAAAAGCACTATTTCTTTCCTGCTGAACTGAAGGACAAACGCGTCTTCCTGCGTTTCGAAGGTGTGGGAGCTGTTGCGGAGGTGTATGTGAACGGTTCTCTTGTGACAACTCATAAAGGAGCCTACTCTGCTTTTTCATGCGAGATCGGTACGGCGCTGAAACCGGGGGCGGATAACGAGATCATAGTGAAAGCCGACAATGCGTCACGTCCGGACGTGATTCCTATCAATCATGTGCTTTTCGGCGTTTATGGCGGGATGTACCGTCCGGTTTGGTTGATCGTGACAGATCCTTATAATATCTGTGTGACCGATTGTGCTTCTTCCGGTGTCTACATCACCCAGAAGAATGTCTCCAAAAAGCAAGCGGATGTAAAAGTGAAAGTGAAGTTGGATAATGGAACGTTGCAACCGGCTCCGCTCACCTTACAGAACACGATTTATGATCAAGAAGGGAAACTGGTAGCAACTCAGAGCCGCTCGTTTGACCTGACACCGCAGGGCGTACAGTCGTTCGAAGCCGATTTCAAGATCAAGAATCCTACCTTGTGGCAAGGGCGGAAGAACCCTTATTTGTATAAGATCGTGAGTCGCCTGATCCGGAATGGGAAAGTGATAGATGAAGTGGTACAGCCCTTAGGCTTGCGCAAATACGAGATTGTTGCAGGCGAAGGGTTCTATCTGAATGGCGAGAAGTATCCGATGTACGGTGTTACCCGCCATCAGGACTGGTGGGGGCTGGGTAGTGCGTTGAAGAATGAAAATCATGACTTCGACCTGGCTACTATTATGGATATCGGTGCGACAACCGTCCGTTTTGCTCATTATCAGCAATCAGATTACCTCTATTCGCGTTGTGACAGCTTAGGATTGATCATTTGGGCGGAGATTCCTTTCGTGAACCGTGTCTCCGGACAGGAAGCCGAGAACGCCCGTAACCAACTCCGCGAACTGATCCGCCAGAGCTTCAACCATCCGTCCATCTATGTTTGGGGGCTACATAACGAAGTCTATCATCCGCACGAATATACAAAAGAATTGACCCGATCCTTGCATGATCTAGCGAAGACGGAAGACCCCGACCGTTACACTGTTTCGGTAAATGGCTACGGGCACATGGAGCATCCGGTCAACTTGAATGCTGACATACAGGGAATGAATCGTTATTTCGGCTGGTACGAAAAGAAATTGCAGGATATCGAACCGTGGGTAGAAGGCTTGGAAAAGAACTATCCGGATCAGAAATTGATGCTGACGGAGTATGGAGCCGACGCCAACATTGTCCATCAGACCGAATATCTGGACAATTCACTGAATTGGACGAAACCTTTCTATCCGGAAACTTTTCAGACGAAGACACACGAATACCAGTGGAGCGTGATCGCCAAGCATCCGTATATTGTCGCTTCTTATTTGTGGAACACTTTCGATTTTGCCACTCCGCTGGCTAATCGCGGCGATCTTCCCGCCCGTAACATGAAGGGCATGGTCACTTTTGACCGCAAGACGAAGAAAGACTCTTATTTCTGGTACAAGGCGAACTGGAGTGAAGATCCTGTCTTGTACTTGACACAGCGCCGGAATGTGGATCGCGAAAAGAAAGTCACTTCTATCACCGTTTATTCTAATATCGGAGAACCTAAAGTTTTCTTGAACGGCCAAGAGTTGTCCGGTATCCATAAAGGTTATACAGACGTACATTATATTATAGACAATGTTACCTTGGCAGACGGAAAGAACATTGTGAAGACCGTTGCAAGCAAAGACGGCAAGACATACGAAGACACTATCGAATGGATGTATACTGGAGAGAAAAAACGAGAAGCGGATTCCTTTTCCATCAAAGGTGTGCATGCAGGGTTTGAATAAAAAGACAACATACTAATTAAATATAGCTGACCTTGACTATAAAAGCCACTAAAGCTTATTTGGATCGTGTAGCTTTAGTGGCTTTTTGCAAAAAAACAAAATCGCCAGTAAAATATTTCATCACACAAGGAGTTATATTAATTCATTTTCTTACTTTTGCAAGAAACCGTATCAGAGATAGCAGATGGGTAAAGGAACAAAAAGCATAGCCTTTTATTTGATGATGATCCTGGTCTTTGGCTCACTCATGTATTTCATAGTCAAAGAAGGAGAAAGCCAGCAGGTCGGAACAGCCGTTCAGACCATGCAAAATGCTCCCCAAACTATGGGGGAGGGATTTCTTGTGTTCTGGGATTCGGTTACTCACCATATCCAGTCGTCGATGGGAATCCTTCTTCTGCAAATTATTACCATATTAATTGTCTGCCGCTTGTTCGGTTGGATGTTTCAAAAGATCGGCCAACCCACCGTCATCGGTGAAATCGTAGCCGGTATCGTACTCGGTCCGTCTGTGCTCGGCCATCTTTTGCCGGGTGTATCTGCATTTCTTTTTCCACTCGAGTCATTAGGTAATATCACCATATTAAGCCAATTCGGTCTTATCCTTTTCATGTTTGCCATCGGTATGGAACTGGATATCGGCGAAGTTCGCAAAAAATTGAAGGAAACTATCCTGATCAGCCATACCAGTACGATCGTGCCGTTTTTCTTCGGTATGCTGACTGCCTATTATGTCTATGGATCTTATGCTCATAAAGGAACACCATTCCTGTCGTTCGCTCTATTTATCGGGATTGCCATGAGTATTACGGCTTTTCCCGTTTTGGCCCGGATTATCCAGGAAAAAGGGTTGACCAAAACACATTTGGGAACCATCTCATTGGCAAGTGCTGCCAACGGAGACATTACTGCCTGGTGCCTGTTGGCCGTCGTGATTGCCATCGCTCAGGCGGGTAGTATGCTGAGTGCCGTTTACAATATATTATTCTCCATTCTGTACATTCTTTTTATGTTTCTTGCTGTTCGTCCTTTCTTACGGATGATCGGGCATATATACCATAATAAAGAAGTGATTGACAAAGCACTGGTGGCCCTGATGTTCCTGTTACTGATCGTATCCTCCTATTTTACCGAGATATTAGGGTTGCATGCTCTTTTCGGCGCCTTTATTGCAGGCGTGGTCATGCCAGGGAACATCAAATTCCGCAAGATCATGACGGAAAAGGTGGAAGACGTATCATTGGCGCTCTTCTTGCCGCTTTTTTTCGTTTCGACCGGACTGCGTACGGAGATCGGTCTGCTGAACACACCGGAACTTTGGGTCATGTGTGGAATCTTCATCGTAGTGGCTATTATCGGTAAGTTCGGGGGAGCTTTGTTTTCCGCTCGTTTTGTCGGTGAAAGCTGGAAAGACAGTTTTTACATTGGGGCTTTAATGAATACACGCGGTCTGATGGAGCTGGTCGTGTTGACGATCGGTTATGAGATGAAGATATTGCCGCCTTCTATTTTCGTCATGTTGGTTTTGATGACCCTGGTCACGACCTTTATGACAATCCCGTTGGTTTCTTTCATTAAATTGTGTTTCAAGACACGTGAAAAGATTAAGGAACATCAGGTTTGTGTGGAACCGGCCGACGGGATATTTAAGGTTCTCCTTTCATTCGGACGTGCCGGAAATGGACAGATTATGCTTGATGTGGCTCACCAGATGTTTGCCCGTGGAAAGAACAAACTGGACTTGACGGCGCTTCACCTGACCGTCGGGTCCGATGTCAATCCGTTACATACGGATAATTTTGAGGAAGTGAGTTTCGGACCGATCTTGTATGGAGCCAAAAAATTAGGTATGCACATCCATACACGCTATGAGGTTTCGAATAACGCCGGACAGGATATTTGCGACATTGTCAATAACGAAGGATTTGACTTCCTGCTGGTCGGTTCTGGCATCTCTATGAGCGACTCGCCGGACGATATCGCGGCAACCCGTTACCGTACTTCCTTCTATAACCGTTATTTCAAACGCTTCAAAGCTCCCGAATCCTGGTTTTATCCTGGTGCGTTGCTGAAAGATAAGACTAAGATGTTTATTGCCCGCAGTAATTGCGACGTCGGTGTATTTATTAACCGAAATTTCGTGAAGGCCACCAATACGTTGGTGGTTATCAGTTCCGAAGAAGATCTCTTTCTGCTCGACTATACAAGGACATTGCTGAAAGCGACTCACGGTTCTGTCGGTATTGTAGCCAAGATGTCCACCACAACACCCGGACATGATCAAATTCTCAAAGAGCTTTGGGATTTCGTCTCGTCCATCCCACAAACCCAGCTGTTACCGGATAAAGACCTGACGCCGGGATTGTTCAATAGCTATAACTTTATGCTGATCGGCTACAACACTTGGAACGACGTATCCGAACACCGTAAAGAGGCACTTCAAAAAATGCCGTCGACATTGATTTTGCATAAGAACAAACGGAGTTCTTCGGATAATTGATTTAAGCCTATGCATTTGCAACGGACTTTTTATTTATATGTGAGTTTTTTCTTCTATCTTTGTGCGAAACCAATCTCAAAAAATCATGGAGTCGCTAAATCTAATAAAGAATGACCCTTGGCTGGCCCCCTATAAGGAGGCAATAGAAGGACGGTACCAATACGTGGTAAACAAAGAGAAGAACCTGACCGGTAACGGCAGACAGACGTTGTCGGAAATGGCTTCCGGGTATCTCTACTTCGGATTGCATAAGACAAAGAGTGGATGGGTTTTTCGTGAGTGGGCACCCAATGCTACTGCTATATATCTGATCGGGACTTTCAACGAATGGAAGAAGGACGATCGGTATAAGTTGCAACGGTTGGGCAATGGCATTTGGGAGATTGCGCTTGCTGAAGGTTTGCTGCATCATGAAGACCTGTTCAAACTCCTAGTCGAGTGGGAAGGAGGCAGCGGGGAACGTATTCCTGCATGGATACGGCGTGTCGTTCAGGATGAAAATACCAAAATTTTCAGCGCGCAAGTATGGAATCCGGAGAAACCTTATGTGTTCAAGCATAAACGGTTTAAGCCTAATGTCTCTCCATTGCTGATTTATGAATGTCATATCGGTATGGCTTCGAATGAAGAGAAAGTCGGCAGTTACGACGAATTCCGTCGTATGGTGCTGCCCCGTATTGCGAAGGAAGGATATAATGCCATTCAGATTATGGCTATTCAGGAACATCCTTATTATGGTTCGTTCGGTTATCATGTCAGCAGTTTTTTTGCCGCATCTTCCCGTTTTGGTACGCCGGAAGAACTGAAACAGTTGATAGACGAGGCTCATAGTATGGGGATTGCTGTGATTATGGATATCGTACATAGTCATGCTGTCAAGAACGAAGTAGAAGGCCTCGGACGTTTCGATGGATCTTACACGCAATATTTTCTGGGCGGTGCCCGTCGCGAGCATCCGGCATGGGATTCCCTTTGTTTCGACTATGGAAAGAATGAAGTGCTTCATTTTTTGTTGTCGAACTGCAAATTCTGGCTGGACGAGTATAAATTCGACGGTTTCCGTTTTGATGGCGTGACCTCGATGCTTTATTACAGTCACGGACTGGGCGAAGCATTTTGTAATTATGCTGATTATTTTAATGGTCATCAGGATGGTGATGCTATTGCGTATTTGACGTTGGCTAATAAGCTTATCCACGAAGTCAATAAGAATGCGATTACGATTGCCGAAGAAGTAAGCGGAATGCCCGGATTGGCTGCCAAATATGAAGATGGCGGTTATGGCTTCGACTACCGTATGGCAATGAATATCCCCGATTACTGGATCAAGACGATCAAGGAAAAGAAAGACGAAGACTGGCATCCTTCTTCCATCTGGTGGGAGACGACGAACCGCCGTGCTGACGAAAAGACAATCAGCTATGCGGAAAGTCATGACCAGGCGTTGGTGGGTGACAAGACGATCATTTTCCGTCTTATCGATGCCGACATGTATTGGCATATGCAGAAAGATGATCACAATTTTATGGTGGAACGGGGTGTAGCTTTGCATAAAATGATCCGTCTGGTCACGGCCTCCACCATCAACGGCGGTTATCTGAACTTTATGGGGAATGAATTTGGCCATCCGGAATGGATCGATTTCCCGCGTGAAGGAAATGGCTGGTCGCATAAGTATGCACGCCGCCAATGGGATTTGGTCGATAATATGGATTTGAAATATCATTTCTTAGGCGATTTCGATTGTGAAATGTTGGAATTGATCCGTAGCGTGAAGAACTTCCAGTCCACTCCGATACAGAAAGTTTGGGATAACGATGGGGATCAGATTTTGGCTTATATGCGAAAAGACTTGGTGTTCGTATTCAATTTCAATCCGACAAAATCGTTTGCCGATTACGGTTTCCTTGTGCCTAAGGGTGAATATGAGGTGGTACTGAATACCGATGCTAACCGATTCGGTGGCTTCGGGCTCGCGGATGATACCATTCATCATTTCACGCAATTCGATCCATTGTATAAAAAAGAGAAAAAAGAATGGCTCAAATTATACATTCCGGCACGCAGCGCTGTTGTATTGAAGAAAGTAAAGAAAGCGAAATAATTTGTGATTTATAATTTGTGATTTGTGGTCAATGCGTAAATCATAAATTATAAATCTGATAAATCAAAAATCAAATATGTTATATCCAATGACATTTAAGCCTATCCTCAAGAAGATTATCTGGGGAGGCTCTGACATTTGCCCGTTTAAGGGCATCACTCCGGTGCAGGAAGGTATTGGCGAAAGTTGGGAACTTTCACATGTAGAGGGCAATTATTCTGTTGTAGATAATGGTGCACTTGAGGGTAAAACGCTAGATGAACTGATCCGTACATATGGCAAGCAACTGTTAGGGGAAAAGGTGGTCGAACAATTTGGTTCCATATTCCCTTTGTTGATCAAGTTTATCGATGCACGCGATAATTTGTCTATTCAGGTTCATCCGGATGATGAATTGGCAAAGAAACGCCATAATTCTTTTGGCAAGACAGAAATGTGGTATGTGATCAATGCTGCCAAAGGTGCCGGCTTATATTCAGGCTTTTCAAAGCAGATCAATGCGGATGAATACGTGAAACGTGTCGAGGATAATACGATCATGGATGTGTTACAACGATACGAGGTGAATCCTGGCGATGTATTCTTCCTGCCCGCGGGCCGTGTACACGCTATCGGAGCCGGTTGCTTTATTGCTGAAATCCAGCAGACGAGCAATATCACCTATCGTATATATGATTATGACCGTAAGGGACCGGATGGCAAAGGGCGTGAATTGCATACCGAACTGGCAAAGGATGCGATCGACTATACCTTGTATCCGGACTACCGCACCCATTACAAAGCGCATACGAATGCGACTGTAGAGCTTGCAGCCTGCAAGTATTTTACAACGAATTTGCTGGATGTCGATACGATCATGGTTCGTGATTTCTCCGAACTGGATTCTTTCGTCGTTTATATTTGTATGGAGGGTAAAGCTTCTATCCGTGACAATAAAGGCAATGAAATTTATATTCACCAAGGACAAACGGTCCTGATTCCGGCAGATACGGATGTCGTGACGATTTCACCGGTTCCGGGTGCCAAATTTATGGAGACGTATATTGGATAAGACCCATAGGGTTACGCCCTTTAACCTTATGGGTTAGGAGGCGTAATGCATAGGGTTATGGAATAGATAGAATGCCGCAGGTTTTTCCGGATTATCCGGAGACCTGCGGCATTTGTTTTTATTCGATTGTCAACTCTAATCTCTCTAAGGCTTTTTCGTCTGATGAACCGCCGTAAAGTATCTGATATTTTCCGGGACGGACTTCCATCGTTTGTGTATTGTCGTTAAAAGAGTGGAATGCTTCGGGTGTCAGCTCGATGTTGACTTCCTGGCTGTCGCCAGCTTTTACGTGTACACGCAAGAAAGCCTTCAGCGCTTTGATCGGCCCTTCCGGATCGTTCGGATTTTTGATGTAGATTTGTGCGACTTCGTCACCATCCATTTTGCCGGTGTTGGCAATGTCGAACGTCAGTGTGACAGATTGGTCTTTGGTAATCTTGCCAGAAGACAGCTTCGCATTCCGATAGGCAAAGTTCGTGTAGCTCAAGCCGTATCCGAACGGATAAAGTGGTGTTTCGGTCATATAACGGTAGGTACGACCTTTCATGCTGTAATCTTCAAAGTCCGGCAACTGGTCGATCGATTTATAGAATGTGACTGGCAAGCGACCTGACGGATTGTAGTCGCCAAACAGGATGTCGGCAACCGCTGTCCCGGCTTCTTGTCCGCCATACCAGGCATTCAGAATGGCGTCGATGTTGGCGTCTTCCCAGTTTAAAGCCAGGGCACTACCCGTACAAAGCACGTAGACAACCGGTTTACCCGTTGCTTTCAGTGCTTTTACCATTTCTTGTTGTACTTTCGGTATCTCGATATTGGTGCGGTCTCCTTTCTTGAAACCTTCCACGTTGACCGGCATTTCTTCACCTTCCAAGCGAGGCGAAATACCTCCGACATAGACAATCACATCTGCATCTTTGACTTTAGCGGCAGTGGCGGCATAATCGACAGGTCGACGCGTACCGATCTGGAAGTTGAGGTCAGCGCTACCCGTGCGTTGCATATATTCGATCTTGACAGGATATTTCTTTCCTTTTTCCGCATTCAGCATATACGTCTTTTCTGCCCCGTATTCGTTTTCCCAAACTTCGGCTACTTTTTCATCTCCGATAAAGAGGCGGAAGGCGTCGTTTCCTGACAACTTGATCTCAACCTGTTCTGTCTCTGGTGCTTCAAACTCGCCGGTAAAACGTGCTGTGAAGTTTGTCAGGTTTACATTCGGTGCGAACTGCGTGTTTCCGCCTGTCGTATAATGTAATTGGCTTGCTAAACCTTTATAAACGGCTTCTCCCTTGAATTCCGTATTGTTGTAGAATTCGGAGGCGAATCCCTGTCCGGCAGGGGAGGTGATGTGGTTGCCCAAGTCTTGGATTACGAAGTCAGCCGCATGATTACATCCTAATTCGTAGATTACTTCTGTATCGGGCACTTTGTTGCGGATACCTTCCAATATTGTTACGGTATGCGTCGGGAAGCCGTTGTAGTTCGCCCAAAGCATGGTCGAGTCGGCGGCATTCGGACCGACAACTGCAATTTTCCGGATCGTTTTACTCAGTGGAAGTGTGTTATTCTTGTTCTTCAGCAGCACCATACTCTTATGCGCCATTTCGAGTGCTTGTGCCACATGTTCGGGGCTTTCCACCACGTTGTATGGGATTTGAGCATAAGGAACCCGCTCGTCCGGATCGAACATGCCTAATTCAAAACGACCTTTCAGCAGGCGGCGTAGGGAGACATCCAGATCATTTTCGGATATCTTTCCCTCCTTCAAAGCTTTGATCAAAGCTTTATAGCTGTTGCCGCATTCCAGGTCAGTCCCGTTCAGGACAGCATCTGCAGAAGCGCTTTCCGCATCGGGATGTGTTTCGTGGCGAGGCGTGCGTTCGTCCCGTTGCCAGAAGTCGTTGATCGCACCACAGTCGGAAAGGATGATGTTTTCATATCCCCAACTATTCCGAAGGATGTCGATGAGCAGTTTGTCGCTACTACAGCAGGGTTTGCCTTGATAGCGATTGTAGGCGCACATGACTTCCTGTACATTTCCTTTTTTTACCAAAGCCTCGAAAGCAGGCAGGTAGGTTTGCCATAAATCACGGGGCGTCACTGTGACATCAAATTCGTGACGGTTCCATTCCGGTCCGCTATGGACTGCATAATGCTTGGCGCAAGCATGTGTCTTAAAGTATTTCGGATCGTCTCCCTGCAAGCCTTTCACTACGGCAACCCCCATCCGTTCTGTCAAGTACGGATCTTCTCCATAGGTTTCCATGCCACGGCCCCAGCGAGGATCACGGAAGATATTGATATTCGGCGTCCAAAAGGTCAAGCCTTTGTAGCGGTCATATTCTTTATTTTTTTGATACTGATGGTATTTGGCGCGAGCTTCATCGCTCACCATCGTAAATGTTTCGTACAGTGCGTCGTCATCGAAAGTAGCCGCCA
>OLFZ01001354.1_pt1 | contig 21323 bp, 19 predicted proteins | sample 1604861 | NCBI WGS metagenome assembly OLFZ01 (sample SAMEA3888895, study PRJEB22519) | human gut metagenome | biome: human gut; feature: human-associated habitat; material: faeces | place: Denmark | collected 2011 | reverse complement strand
AAATATTACCTGTTTTACCATCAAAGTGCTTGATGAAGCGGCTTCTTACTTTTTCAATATCCATAGTTGTATAGTTTAGATTGTTAAATAAATGAATTGTTGATTATTTGTTATTCCCAAGAGCGTGATGCTCTCGGGAATTGAAGTTATTTCGGAAATTAATCTACTACGATGTCCTTATTGACATTCTTTGCACCAACGAGGGCGTAGAAGAGAAGGTATGCCACCATGGCGATGATGAGCCAGTAAGAGGCGATAGGGCCTGCTGCCTTGGCGATACCATCCTGGATGAGAGGCATCACGCCACCACCTACTACCATCATCATGAAGATACCAGATGCCTGTGCTGTGTATTTGCCAAGTCCCTCAACGGCAAGGTTGAAGATACCACCCCACATGATAGAGGTGCAGAAACCACAGAGTGCGATGAGCACACACTTGGTAGGGATTGTAAATGCTACGACACCTGTGCCATGGTCATCCAACTTCAAGAGACTTGCAATCTCAGAGTCGCCTGAGAGAGAGAAGTTCAAAGTGTTGCTCTCTGGCAAGAAGATAGCGATGAGGAGCAATAAGATGGCTACCAAAGATACGGTTGTCATCTGAATCTTGGTAGATACGGCACCACTGATGAATGAGCTGAGGAAACGGCCACACATCATAAACAACCAATATACGGCTGCGAATGCACCACCTACAGAAGCTGCACCAGTGAAGTCCATATTAGAAATGTAGAAGTTGAGCTGTGCAGGAATGCCAATCTCAATACCTACATAGAAGAAGATACCAATCACACCTAATACGAAATGGCGGAAAGCCCAAGGGCTGCGCTCGTATGTGGCATTGTCCTTCTTAGCCTGTGGCTCAGGGATATAGACATTGTAGATGATGAAGAATGCGATGATGAATACTGCCATACCGATGAAGAGCAATGGAGCTACATCACTCATACTGGTCTGGGCGGTAACGGTACCTACCAATACACCTGCCAACAATGGGGTGAGGGTACCGGTGAGTGAGTTCAATGTACCACCAATCTGGATGAGCTGGTTACCACGGTTGCCACCGCCACCGAGCAAGTTCAACATTGGGTTGACTACTGTATTGAGCATACATACACAGAAACCGCAAACGAATGCACCGAGGAGGTAAATGATCAAGTTGAGACAAACGGCACCAGACTCAAGGGTGAATACTACGATGTCATCACCGAAGAGGCTTGACATATATTGGATGAGCAAGCCGATGGTACCAACGGCAAGAGCGATGAGGGCTGTCTTCTTGTAACCCTTGCTTTCCAACATCTTACCAGCAGGAATACCCATGAAGAGGTATGCGGCGAAGTTCATCATGTTACCCATCATGGATGCCCAGGTATATTTGAAACCCCAAATATTACCAAATGGTGCTCCCATGTTGGTTACGAAAGAAATCATTGCAAAGATAAAACACATGGTTATGATTGCAACGATACGACTGTTACTATTTCCAATTTTTTGTTCCATTGTTTTGAATTGATAGTTGATATTGTTAATGTTTTATGATTTGTTTTTCCACAAAAAGGAGTGACTGCTTAGCAAGGTTGGTTGCCAAGCAATTACTCCTATCTTATTATTTGTTTTTAAGCTTATTTGTCAACACCAAACTTATAAATTGTCTTTTGTGTATAAGTTTCTCCTGGCTTCAATGTGCAGCTAGGGAAATATGGGTGGTTTGGTGTGTCTGGGAATTTCTGTGCCTCGAAACATACCGCGCTGCGACGTGGGAATGTTGCGCCATGCTGGCCAGGAATGCCTGCCAAGAAGTTGCCAGTGTACATCTGAAGACCTGGCTCTGTAGTATAGACTTCCATGGTACGGCAGCTTGCTGGATCCTTGATGCGGGCAGCGAAGCTCAACTCGCCTTCCTCTTTCTTGTTCAATACATAGTTGTGGTCATAGCCCTGACCATTCTTGATTTGCTCATCGTCAGCATCGATGTCCTGACCGATAGGCTTTGGTGTGCGGAAGTCGAATGGAGTGCCTTCTACCTTCAAAATCTCACCTGTAGGAATAGATACCTCGTCGATAGGCAAGTAGTAGTCTGCATTGACCTCGCAGATGATGTTGTCGATAGTTGGAGTAGGGTTGGCGATACCTTGGATAGAGAAGAATCCGTGGTGTGTCAAGTTGACGATGGTCATCTTGTTGGTTGTTGCCTGATATTTGATGACGAACTCATTGTCGTCTGTCAATGTGTAAGCTACCCAAACTTCCAATTCGCCAGTGAAACCTTCCTCGCCGTAAGGGCTGGTGTATTTCAAGACAACGGCGTTGTCGCTCATGCGAGTGGCATCCCAAACGTGTGCGTGGAAACCGGTAGGACCGCCATGCAAGTGGTTAGGACCATCATTGCAAGCCAACTGATACTCCTTGCCATGGAGGGTGAACTTACCTTCCTTGATACGGTTGCCATAGCGACCGATCAGTACGCTCAAGAATGGTTCTGGAGAATTGATGACATCCTGGATGTTGTCATGACCCTGGATAAGATTTGCATAGTTGCCATCCTTGTCAGGCATCATGATTGCTACAACCGCACCACCGTAGTTTGTTACTGCAACTTCGTTGCCCTGCTTGTTCTTTAAGATGAAAAGGTCTGTCTGCTTTCCATTCACAGTGGTCTGAAAATCTTCTCTTTTCAGACCACAGAGGTTTTCTACTTCTGCGCTCATAATATCATTATTTTTTAGTTACTTTATTGCTTAAGTTATTATCTACTGCAAAGTAACTAAAAAAAAATGATTATCACAAACTTTTTTGCAACTTATTGATTTAAAAAAACAAAAAATATCTTACGAAAGGAAATCAGCCACGATGTAACTGGAGCCTCCTACAAAGATGAAATCCTTGCTGTCTGATTCGGCAAGTGCTGCCTTAAATGCCTTATTAACAGACGAATACATTTCTCCGTTTAAGCCATTCTGACGACCTAGTTCTGCGATTTTCTCCACTTTAATGGCTCTTTTCGTGGTAGCTTGCGTCCAATAGTAAATCGCCTCCTTAGGAAGCATTTTCATCACAGTTGCCACATCTTTGTCATCTACCATGCCAAAAACGATGCGAAGCTGTTGGCAGGGTTGCGACTTGATTTGTGGTGCCAGACATTCCCATCCAGCTACGTTGTGCCCGGTGTCGCAGATGACCAAAGGATGCTCTTGTATCTTTTGCCATCTACCCATCAGGCCCGTCAGTTCTGTCACATGCTTGACACCTTTTCGTATGCTCTCTTCGCTTATCTTGATAGGGGCGGCTTTTGTGGTGAGGATGTGGATGGCTTGCAGGATAGTGTTCATGTTCATCACTTGATATTCACCATAAAGTTCACCGATCAGTCTGCCATAACGTTTGGTGTTGTATTCGAGACCATTCTCAATAGGTATGGCAAAGCTTACTTCTTGATTTTTGTAGTCGCTTGCAAAGACAATAGGACTTTGCATTTCTTGCGCTTTCTTTCTGAATACAGGCTTTGTCTCTGAAGTGTATTCGCCAATCACAACAGGCACACCTTTCTTGATGATGCCCGCTTTCTCGCCTGCGATTTCTGCCAGGGTGTTGCCGAGGAACTGGGTGTGGTCAAGACTGATGTTGGTGATGATGGAGAGGATAGGGGTGATGATGTTGGTGCAATCCAATCTGCCTCCCAATCCAACTTCTATGACGGCGATATCTACCTTTTGCTCGGCAAAATACTTAAATGCCAAGGCGGTGGTCAGTTCGAAGAACGAACAGTGCAATGGCTCGAAGAAGTTGCGTTCCTTCTCCACGAAGTCGATGACATACTCCTCTGGGATGCACTCGCCGTTTACACGGATGCGCTCACGGAAATCCACGAGATGTGGGGAGGTGTATAATCCCACCTTGTAACCTTCTGCCTGTAGGATGGCAGCGAGGGTGTGCGAGCATGAACCCTTGCCGTTGGTTCCTGCCACATGGATGGTCTTGAACTGATGATGAGGATGCCCGAAATGCTCATCGAGGGCTTCGGTGGTTTGCAATCCTGGTTTATATGCTTTGGCTCCAATTTTTTCGAAGACTGGAGTGCTATTGAATAAGTATTCTATTGTTTCTTGATAGTTCATGTTCTTCTGCGGTTTGAATGGACGATTTGTTGGCTTTCCTATACCTTATTATATATAGGGGAGACGATATGATATATGTAGGGGTGATGATAGTCAAGCCGAGGGGCAAATCATCAAAAAAGGAGCATCCCATCCTTTGCCTTGAAAAGATGAAATTGCTCCTTCCTTTATCATATTATCTTTGTAAAAGTCTATTTAAACAGGTTCTTGAAACTCTCGAAGAGTGACTTCTTGGTGGCATTGTCTGCTGTGAAGTTCTCGCATTGCTTGAACTTCAATACCAATTCCTTCTCTTCCTTGGTCAAGGTCTTAGGCACATAGACGGTGGCATTGACGATGATGTCGCCCTTGCCATAGCCGTAGCCTTGCACTGCTGGAAGACCCTTGCCTCTCAAGCGGATTTGCTTGCCTGGTTGGGTTCCTGGCTCTATCTTGATGGTTGTCTTGCCATCGATGGTTGGAACTTCTACCTCACCACCGAGGGTGGCAGTCGTGAAGTCGAGCACGAGATTGTAGTACAAGTCTTGACCATCACGTTCGAAGATCTCGCTTTTCTCCTCCTGTATCAATACTTGGATGTCGCCGTTGATGCCATTGTGCTTGCCAGCGTTACCTTTGCCACGTACGGTGACACACATACCATCTTCTACACCAGCAGGGATGTTGATTTCTACGACCTCGTCGCCCTTGACGATGCCTTCTCCATTACACTCCTTGCACTTGTGCTTGATGACGGTACCCTCTCCATGGCAGTTAGGACAAGGAACCTGAGTCTGCATCATGCCAAACATGGAGCGAACGGTCTTAATGGTGGCGCCAGTACCATGACAAGTAGGACAAGTCTCAGGCTGAGCACCTCCCTCGCAACCAGTGCCATGGCAAGCGCTACAGGTGACGTCCTTGCGAATCTTAAACTTCTTGGTGACGCCTGTGGCAATCTCCTGCAAGTTGAGTTTCACCTTCACTCTCAAGTCGCTACCTTGGTATTGCTGGCGTACGGCACCTCCGCCAAAGCCACCGAAACCACCGCCGTGACCACCGAAGATGTCGCCGAACATAGAGAAGATGTCGTCCATGTTCATGCCAGCTCCACCACCGAATCCGCCAAATCCACCTTGTGGACCATCAAATCCGAACTGGTCATACTGTTGGCGTTTCTGTGCATCGTGCAAAACCTCGTAAGCTTCTGCTGCCTCCTTAAATTTTTCCTCGGCCTCCTTGTCGCCAGGATTGCGGTCTGGATGATACTTGATAGCTATCTTTCGATAAGCCTTCTTTATTTCGTCTTCAGATGCTGACTTATCGACGCCAAGCACCTCGTAATAGTCTCTTTTTGCCATTTTCTCTAGTTGAGTGAGCCTCGAAGCCCGTTTACTTGTTGTTCTTATTCAGTTGATTATTGTCCTACAGCTACCTTTGCGTGGCGGATCACCTTGTCGTTGAGGGTGTAACCTGTCTGTACGCAGTCGATGACCTTGCCTTTCTTGTCATCGCCCATGCCTGGAACCATGGCGATAGCCTCGTGATAATCTACGTCGAAGTCCTTGTCGGCTGTCTCTATCTTCTTCACGCCAAGTCCTTCGAGGGTCTTGGTAAACTTGTTGAAGATCATCTGAACACCTTCCTTGATGGCCTTAGGGTCCTCGCTCTTGTCGGCGATGGCACGCTCAAAGTCATCGAGCACTGGGAGAATGGCAGCTATCGTCTTCTCGCCACCATTGAGAATCAACTCAGCTTTCTCCTTGAGGGTACGCTTGCGGTAGTTCTCAAATTCGGCGGTCTTGTAGAGCAACTGCTTCTTCAGTTCTTCTACTTCCTTCTGTGCTTTCTCCAATGGGTTCAATTCTGCCTCTTCTGCCTTTTTGTCGGCAGAATCGTCGCTGTCAGCCTTTTTGTCAGCTACAGTGTCAGTCTCTTTCTGGGCATCACCTTGTTGAGCGTCTGTGTTCTCTGCTTGCTGGTTGGAAACCTGCTCGTTTTCCACTTGCTCCTTGGCGTTGCCGTCTTCTATCTTAATTTCTTTTTCTTGTGACATAGTCGTTTAAAATGATAAATAGTAAATTATAAGTGACAATTGATTGTCTATTCTTCGACACACCTCTTCACAAAAAGTGTGCCAACCTTAGAAAAAGGCTGGCACTCTCTATGATATGTATTAATTAATGTGTCAAACTTACTGCAATCCGTACATCTTAGCCTTCTGCTCCTTGATGGCCTCGTCGTAGATGTACTCATCGTAAGACATGAGCTTGTCGATGGTGCCTGATGGAGTCAACTCGATGATGCGGTTGGCTACGGTGTTGATGAACTCGTGGTCGTGGCTGGCGAAGAGGATGTTACCCTTGAAAGCCACCAAGTTGTTGTTGAATGCCTGGATGCTCTCCAAGTCCAAGTGGTTGGTAGGAGTGTCGAGAATCAAGCAGTTGGCGTTCTGCAACTGCATGCGGGCAATCATACATCTCATCTTCTCACCTCCGGAGAGCACGTTCACCTTCTTCAATACTTCCTCACCGCTGAAGAGCATTCTTCCGAGGTAACCCTTCATGGCAACCTCGTTGCCCGGACCATACTGGCTCAACCAATCTACGAGGTTCTTGTCGCTCTGGAAGAACTCGGTGTTGTCGAGTGGGAGGTAAGCGGTAGTGATGGTCACACCCCACTTGTAGTCACCGGCGTCAGCCTTGCGGTTGCCATTGATGATCTCGAAGAGGGCAGTCATCGCCTTAGGGTTGTGAGAGAGGAATACCACCTTCTCACCCTTCTCGATGTTGAAGTTCACGTTGTCGAAGAGTACTGTTCCGTCCTCATCAACAGCCTTCAAACCTTCTACCTCAAGAATCTGGTTGCCTGGCTCACGGTCCATCTGGAAGATGATGCCTGGGTACTTACGGCTAGAAGGACGGATCTCCTCCACGTTCAACTTCTCCAGCATCTTCTTGCGAGATGTGGTCTGCTTGCTCTTAGCCACGTTGGCAGAGAATCGGCGGATGAACTCCTCCAACTGCTTCTTCTTCTCCTCAGCCTTCATCTTCTGGTTCTGAGCCTGACGGAGAGCCAACTGAGAACTCTCGTACCAGAAAGAGTAGTTACCGGCAAACATTGTTACCTTGCCAAAGTCAATATCCACGGTCTGAGTGCTGACAGCATCGAGGAAGTGACGGTCGTGAGAAACCACGAGGACAGTCTGCTCGATATTGCTGAGGTATTCCTCCAGCCACTCTACGGTGTCGAGGTCGAGGTCGTTGGTAGGCTCATCGAGGAGGAGGTTGTCAGGGTTGCCGAAGAGAGCCTTCGCCAACATCACGCGCACCTTCTCAGTATTGGAAAGCTCACCTACCAACTTGTCGTGCTGCTCTTCCTTCACGCCGAGGTTCTGGAGAAGCTGGGCAGCGTTGCTCTCAGCCTCCCAACCATTCATCTCAGCGAACTTCAACTCCAAGTCGGCGGCATGGTTGCCATCTTCCTCAGTCATCTCAGGTTTAGCATAGAGGCGCTCACGCTCCTTCATATTCTCCCAGAGAGGTTGATGACCCATCAAGACGGTGTCCATCACACGGAACTCATCATATTTGAAGTGATCCTGCTCCAAGACAGAAAGGCGCTCGCCTGGACCCATTTCCACGCTACCCTTGTTAGGCTCCAAGTCTCCGCTGATAGCTCTGAGCAGAGTTGACTTGCCGGCACCATTGGCACCGATGATACCATAAATGTTACCATGAGTGAACTTGAGGTTCACGTCCTTGTAGAGGACTCTCTTTCCGAATTGGATTGCAAGATTTGTTACTGTTATCATTACTACGTATTACCTTAATATTATTAATTTTAGGCTGCAAAGTTACGAAAAATATTCGGGAAACGCAAATTTAGAGCAAAAAACAAGCAGATATTGCAATAAAACGTGCTATATATTTGGCAGTTAGGGCAAAAAACACTACTTTTGCACTATCATGAGACCAAAGAACAACAATTATCATCAACAGCATGAGTACGACCATTATACGGTCGGAAAGCCAGCTCCCTTGTTGGAGTGGTTGCTCGCCAACATCAAGGGCGAGAGCAAGACGAAGATCAAGCAGACCCTCCAGGGGCGTGGCATCAAGGTGGATGGCAAGACTGTCACCCAGTTCGACTATGCCTTGCGTCCTGGCATGAAGGTGTCGGTGAGCAAGTCGAAGAAGAATAACAATGGATTCAAGAGTAGATATATCAAGATCGTCTATGAGGACAGATACATCGTGGTGATAGAGAAGAACGTCGGCATCCTGAGCATGGCGGCGGGTCATTCCGCACTCAATGTCAAGACCGTGCTCGACGACTATTTCCATAAGACTCGCCAGAACTGTCAGGCTCACGTGGTGCATCGCCTCGACCGTGATACATCGGGGTTGATGATTTACGCCAAGGACAAGCAGACGGAACTTGCCCTGGAGAATGATTGGCATCACAATGTCTATGACCGCCGATATGTGGCTGTGGTGTCGGGCGAGATGGAAGAGGACGAGGGAACGATAGCCAACTGGCTGAAGGACAACAAGGCGTATATCACCTATAGCAGTCCTACTGACAATGGCGGTAAGTATGCTGTCACTCACTTCCATACGCTGGATCGCTCTACCGAGCATTCATTGGTGGAGTTCCGCCTGGAGACGGGACGCAAGAACCAGATTCGTGTGCATACTGCCGATATGGGGCATCCTGTGTGTGGTGACATCAAGTATGGCAATGGCGATGATCCTTGCCATCGACTTTGCCTCCATGCCTATGTGCTCTGTTTCTATCATCCAGTGACGCATCAGCCAATGGAGTTTGAGACACCGATACCTACGGAGTTCCGCCGCCTTTTCAAGTAATTATTTAGTAAAAGTAAAGTTTTCTATTATGGGAGATTTTGGATATTACATTTTCGCCTTGGTGGTGCTCATCGTAGGCTTCTTGGTTGTCAAGAAGGTGGCTACCTGTCTGATTAAAACAGTGGTAACCGTCATCGTATTAGCGATTCTTGCTGGAATTTATTGGCTATATATAGCATAAGTTATCCCAGTTGTCATGTTGGGGAAGCATGGCAACTGGGATTTTTCTTCTCTGCTAGTCACAGAGAATTCTCTCTTAGTCATTCAGCTTTTTCTGTTAGTCACAGAGCAACCTTTGTTAGTCATTTGAATCGGTGAACCCCTTTTATATAATAATTATATCTTTTATATATTATATATGTGTTTTTCTTCGTAAAACTAATGAAAGTGTGTTCTTTCTTATATATTCTTTCGCGTATGCGCACGAAAGCAAGAAAAGAGGGTTCACCGTTCACCTTGGTTTCGGGAAGCCGATAAACACTGGGCTTCCGATGGGTGAACCCACCCTTCACCTGCATTCACGATAGTAGCTTTTGAAGGTACAAATGGTGAACCCTTGGTGAAGGAAAATGACGATGGGTGAACCCTATTTTGATGTGTAGCGACAGTGATTTTTCTTTATTTCATCACTTTATTATACAAGCTATCATACGTTTTCACCACGTCATACACCACATCCCCATGGCTGATGGCTTCGAAGTGCTTGCGGGCGCAAGCTATCTTGTTCTGCTCCGTGGTGCGAAGGTCGGATTCCAACAGGTCCTCACCCTTGGTCTCGGCAATGAAATAGATGTGCTTCACGCTGCCCTCACGGAACACTACAGCCCAGTCGGGGTTGTATCTGCCCATCGGCGTGTTGATGTAGAAGCCACGAGGCAACTTGGTATAAACCACCACCTCTTCCTGCTTTTCCAGTTTTTCGGCGAAGCTCATCTCTATGCCAGCACTATCCACTACCACAAGATCGTATAGCGACTTCTTCGACTCGATGGCGTTGATGCCCAACTTACCCTTCAAAACTGATTCTGAGAATATTTCAGTGGAGTAGGTGCCGTTGTCGCCCTCTCGCTTGTTATAGGTGATGTGCTGCACCACAGCCGTCGCCTTGCAATCATTGATGATGCGAGCCACCTTGATGATGAACTCTTCGGGGTTCAGGCTGAACTGCTTGAACGTGGCAGGCTTGATGCCTTGCAGGATGCTTACAATGGTGCGGCGAGTCAAGCCTGTGGATTCCACGAGCTTGCCTATCAAGTCATATTTTACGTTGCTGCCCACGGCTTCCCTTACGTGGATGGTGCGACTCTTGCCTTGCGTCATCGCTGAGGCAGAAACCAACTGCTCTTTGTCTGCGATACCTTCCAACTTGCCTCTTTCTACGATGATACGTATCTCCGTGACACTCAGTAGTTTGTCTATCTGTTTGATAGCACTTCGTATCAACTTTTGTGTCTCAAACTTCACCGTATAATAGGTGCGTGCATTGATCTGTCGCCAAAGGTCTTGAAACTGCTTCTTCTCAAAGTTGTCCTTGATGAAGTGGGATTCCTTTGCCTTTCGGGCATTGTCAATGAGGGCTTCCTTCGGATTGTAAATGGTGGCGAGGGTAGAGACGATGAAGGTCTTCACGTCATCCTGGTCGCCGAAATAGAGCGTGCCATTTAGCTTATCGTCATAATACTTATCCGTCAACTCGCCATGCTTGATGTATTGTTGCATCACCAGGGCATCGTAGATGTCTGATGCCTTGTAGCGGCTGATGGTGATGAGGCTGCCATCGGATAGGGTGGCTTGCTTGTCCTCGAAGAGATGTACCGTAACCTTGACAGGGCGGTCGGCACAAGCCTCGGCTATCTCGTGTTGCAGACTGGTGGCGAAGTTCTCGTAACTCTCGCTGGCTATCACCGTGAGCACGTTGGTGTCAAATACATGTTCCTCGCCCAGTACATCGGCATCCTGACGTTCGCCCTTGTCATTGACGCAGAGGCGCATGCCACGTCCCACTTCCTGACGTTTCTTGGTGGTGTTGTCCGAATCCTTCAGGGTGCATATCTGAAATACGTTCGGATTGTCCCAACCTTCCTTCAAGGCGGAGTGGGAGAAGATGAAGCGCACGGGTTCCTCAAAGCTCAAGAGTCGCTCCTTGTCCTTCATGATGAGGTCGAAGGCACTCTCGTCATTGCTGTCGGTGGTGCCTCTCTCCAACTTCGGGTCTATCATTCTGCCTTTCTTGTCCTTGGAGAAATATCCTTGATGTACCTGTTCGGCGGCATTCCTAGGGTCGCTCAGGTATCGGCTATATGCGCCATCCGTCAATGAGGGCATGAGCTCTCTTACCACATTGTGATACTCCTCCTCAAACATCTTGGCAAACTTGCCTCTGGCATCGCTGTTGCCCATGCTGTCGGTCTCCACCTCGTCGCCATAGAGCTTGTAGCTGCTCACGTGGTCGATGAAAAAGAGCGACAATACCTTGATGTGCTTCTGGAAGAGTTGACGCTCTCGTTCGATGTGGGTGCGAATGGTTTCCTTTATCTGGATGCGGCGCAGCAGGTCTTCGTTCACCTTGCCGATGGCTTCGCCCTCAGATAGTTGGATGCCGTTGAGCAGGTGGATGCTGCCGTCCATGCCGTTTATCTCTTCGATGATATAGCCGTCCTTGTATTCTGCCAGTTCGCCCGATTGCTCGTAGAGGTTGCAGCCCTCGCTCACCAACTTGGTAGTTTGCTTGGTGCCGTTGGCATTCTTGATGTCGAAGCCGATGCGAGCCTGCGGATTTCCCTTGCCCAGCACGATTTCCTCCAGGTAGATGTAGCCGTTGGTGGCAGTGCTGCCTTTCTGCGAGATGCCCTTTACCTCTATCTTCTTCACCAGATGCTTGTTGTAGGCATCGATGGCGTCCAGGCGATACACCATGTTGTAGATGTCGCCCTGTCGGTGGGTGGCACTATATGATAAGGTGAAGAGCGGACGGAAGAGGGCGAGTCCCTTGCGGGTGGCATTCGCCTTGTTGCTGCCCAGTACGCTCTGTGGTTCGTCGATGATCATGATGGGACGAGTGGCGGAGAGGATGTCGATAGGGCGGCGGGAGCGAAACTCATCTCTTCGGCTGAAGATGATGCGAGCTGCGTTGTCGCCACCACGTCCCTCTTTGTTCTTGTCCTCGTTCATGGAGGTGTTGAAGGCTTGCGTGTTGATGATCATCACGTGGATGCCAGGGTCGCTGGCGAAGCTGTCTATCTTGGCGAGTTGCTTCGAGTTGTAGATGAAGTACTGCATGCGCTTGCCGTATTCCAGGGCGAAATGCTCCTCCATGGAGAGAAAACTCTTATATACGCCCTCTCGGATGGCGATGCTGGGCACTACGATGACAAACTTGGTCCAGCCATATTGCTTGTTCAGCTCAAACATGGTCTTGATGTAGGTATAGGTCTTGCCCGTACCCGTCTCCATCTCGATGGTGAGGGCAGTGCCCACGCCTTGCAGTTGCTCCAGATGCTCTACGGGGCGTATGCCTTGCTGCATCTGGACGGCACGGATATTCTCCGTGATGTCTTCTTGCGCCAAGACGATTTCTTGGTTGCCAAAGCCTTCTATGTCAAACTTGATGCCATCAGGGTCGCCTTTTCCCGGGTCCACCATGAAGTTGGAGAGTCCATCGCTCTTGGGTTGTCCGATGAAGGCATCCACCACACATCGAGCCGCATTCTCTTGGAATCTTTGGTGCTTATATCTTAGTTTCATAATACTCTTACATTCTTAATGATTTCATCATCGCTCCAATCCATGAGCTGCTTGAATTGCTCGAAGATATTGATCTTGGCGGCATCGGAGGCAAAGCTGCCATCACGGAAGAGGACACGGAGTGGGGACTTCTCGGCGATAGCACGCACGATGTTTTCTGTCACAGGCTTATCTTTGGTAAGGCAAGCCACCAAGTCGCCCTCGTTCACGGTATAGATGTTGCATCCATCCACCGTCTCCATGCTCATAGGCAGGGAGAGCTGAACGCCCCAGTTGAGCATGCAGCCGAAGAGCAAGTCCAGCTCTGTTCTGTCGTCCTTCACATTGTCGAGGAACCAGTCGAGTTCTGTCTGTTTGATGTCTGATGGCGATTGTTCCACATCTTTCATATTGCCAGAATCAATGCGGAAGACACGGAAGCCGGTATCGAGCTTTGCTCCATTGCTCTCTCCATTGCCATTTTCATTAAACAATCCCTTCTCCTTGTTGACATTCTCTGCTTGCTTCTTCTCCAATTCCTCCTTAATCTTAGTACCTGCACGGCGAATACGCTCCTTGCCAATCTCGCAGATGTTCTTGTAGCCTGCCTTATAAGCCTCGCTATCTTCCGCCGTTTCCTCTGGAAGTTGAACCATGATAAAGCGGCGATTGCCTCCATCTTCAGCATTGAGTTGCATCACGGCGTGAGCGGTAGTGGCAGAGCCGCTGAAGAAGTCGAGGATGAGGGAATCCTTACAAGAGTACATTTTGGAAAGATATTTCATGAGCGAAACTGGCTTGGGATAATCAAAGTAGTTTCCTAATTCTCCCATATCTGACGTCGCTTTTTGTGTGCCTCCTAAATTATTCAAGACTGAAATAACATGACTAACATCTCCTCTTTTCTTGATGCATTCTATTGCTCCATTTTTGGTTAATACAAATGTGGTAACTTGTCCTTTTGTATCAATTACGGATTTAAAGCCGCTATTTATAAATTCTTCTAATTGTGCTTTTGAAGCCCATCCTGTAGAAGCTGTGACTTCATTAGTTGTTTTGAAGTTTTCAATATTTATAGAGTCTGAATATTTTGGCCAAACAACGTCTTCATTATTGATAGTATAGCTTTCTATATCTGATGGAAATCCTTTAGGTATTGTTACATCGCAAACAGGATTCTTAATGCCGTTTTTGATGATGGTATTTCTAATCTCTTCTTTGAAAATCTTACTTGATTGTGGAATGTTTGGGTCAATTGCAGATGGTAATCCTAAAAGTTCTTCATTTTTAGCGTATAGCAATATGTATTCGTGACAAGTTTTAATCCTAGCTTGATTATCGAAGTTTCCATCAGTTCGCCAACAAAAGCAACCTAATTCATTCTTTCTGTTGAAAACCTCTTCACATATTTTCGATAGGTTATCAAATTCTTTATCATTTATCGAAATGAATATCACCCCATCTTCCGTGAGCAGACTTCTTGCAATCATCAAGCGACTGTAAATCATGGAGCACCAATCGGAATGGAAGCGTCCATTGCTGTCGGTGTTCTTCTTGAAGGCATCATCCAAAGAATTGCCCTTGCCACGGCTTACGAGTCGGTTGCCCTCCTCGTCCACGTTGCCAGCAGCCTCGTCGTATTCACTTTGGCTCTGCTTGAAGTCATCGTGATACACGAAGTCGTTGCCCGTGTTGTAAGGCGGGTCGATGTAAATCATCTTCACCTTGCCGAGGTAAGACTTTTGGAGGAGTTTGAGGGCTTCGAGGTTGTCGCCCTCGATATAGATGTTTTGGGTGTTGTCCCAATCCACACTATCCTCTGGCACAGGGCGCAAGGTCTTGGTGATAGACTTCGCCGCCTCACGTCGAGCCTCCTGCTTACCCACCCAGTTAAACTGGTAAGCTTCGGCTGCATCCTCCACGGTATTATCGCCAAGCAGTTGGCGGAGCACACGGAAGTCAACGGCATGTTTGATACTTCCCGTCTTGCTATCCTTCACTTCGGTGATGCAAGAAGGGGCAATGCGAGCTAAGGCATCAATAGTCAGCTGGGTGGAGCTGATAGATGCCTGGTCGAGATGTTTGAGTTCAAGATTTTGCATGTTGGTAGGAGCTTTAAATCTGAAAAATCAAATCGTTAATAGTCAATAAGATAGGGGTACAAAAAGAAGCGTACCCTCAGCCTTATCGTATTCCTAAACAAGGCTGCTCCTACCACAGATGGCCCACAAAGAGAAATACGAAAGGAGAGGATACGCCTATGTAGGCGCATCCATTCTCACCATCCGTTCTCTTTGTTAGAATTTTGCTTTGGTAGGAGCTATTCTGTTTAGAACTTCCAGTCGAATCGATACGAATCTAATCGTTAACCCACGAAAATATAGCAGGCTTGGCTTTCGCCCCAGCCCAGCTACTTGGCGATGCTTAAAGCAACGCCTTCGCAATACTGCTTTAGTACAGCAATTATGCTTTAGCAAAGCAATCAAGCATTGTACGGCAATAATGTTTCTGCAAAAGTACAAATTATTTCTGATATCCCCAAAAGTTTCCCCTCTTTTTTCTTTGCGTTTTCAATATAAAAGCGTAACTTTGCGGCGTTAGAACTAAAAAAGAAGATTATGCAGACATTAACGATACCAGAAATGTATATGGAGGGTGTTTCTTCCTTGGCTTGGGAAGATAGGCTTTCTATAGCAAAGGAAATTTTAGATTCATTCAAAAACATGGTGAAGTCTAAGTCTAAGAAAGAAGATAAACTCGATTTGAGAACATGCTTTAAAGGTGATTGGGCTGAGGGACAGACTGCGGAAGAATATGCAGATGAGTTACGTTCTACTTGTTCTTTTACTCGAACTGTTGATACTTGGTAAAAAATGGGGAATTATTTGTTGGATACAAACGTTTGTATATCTCTTCTCAAGAAAGATGGAGGGATAATACAACATGTTTTAGATGTTGGGCAAGATCATTGCTATATCTCGGAGATTACAGTTGCGGAGTTGTATTATGGAGCAGCAAAGTCAGGTAGAAAATCTCATATTCAAGATGTAAAGACAATAACTCGTTTGTTTGGAATTGTTCCGATTTTACCTCATTTAAAGCTTTATGGAGAAATTCGTTTTGCTTTGGAGAAAAAGGGGACACGGCGAGATGATTTTGACTTGTTGATAGGTGCATCAGCTATTTTCTCTAATATGACATTGGTAACGGCTAATATCAAACATTTTGAAAATATGCCTGGAATTAAGGTTGTTAATTGGAAGTCATGAGAAAGAAAAAGGTTTTGCATTATCCACATATTCCAAACCGTTTGGAGATGTCTCAGAGTGTGAAAAGTATGGTATTTTGGGATTTTCCTAAAGACATAGATATTGATAGGGAACTTGAAAAGTGGCGCAGAAATGAATGAGGTTGATTGTTATAATGGAATGCCATGCTCACATTCTGTAGAAGAAGTACGCGAAAACGTACTCGAGGCAATAGAGCATGACAATGATCCTGATTATTGGACAACATGGGAAGCGATGGAATCTCGTTTACGCAATAAATATCCTGAATGGAGATGATTGTAACTAACAAGTTTGGGATATTATGACATTAAGTATTGTTTCTGCTAAATATGTTGCCCCTTTAAAGGTAGAGTTGCATTTCAGTGATTCTACGGTTAAGACAGTAGATGTTGGCGCTTTTATCAAGAAGCATCCTCATCCTCAGTACAATTCTTATTTGAATGAGAATAAGTTTAAGAAATTCAAGATAGAATTTGGTAATATTGTATGGGGTAAAAACTGGGATTTGATATTCCCTGTTGATTGTCTATATGCTGGAACTTGTGAATAATGATGGAAGAACTGAAAGGGAGAGCAATCCTAACTTCCCCCTTTCAGTCCTTCCATTTCCTTTTTTAGTTCCGCTATCTCCCTCTTGATTTTCCTCGCCTCACCATTCAACTCCATTTGCTTGTTGAATTGCTTTTCTGCTCGAATCTTCTTTTGTAGGCTTTCGGCATGGCGGGCCTTGGCATTAATCTGCGTCTGCAACTCTATGATGCGCTGGGTATGGGCATGGCTGTGCGTGCCAAATCCAGAGATGGCTCCTGCAAAGTGCTCATACACGGCATCCATGTCATTGCCCTCTATCGTAAGATGCAGGGCTTCAAGGCCTTCACTATCACCACACGATGTCCATTCAGAAACAAATGAGCGGCTGATGCGAAAGGTGGCTCCCTCGGCATCGGCAGCCTCCTTATAGTTGAGCAGTAACCGATATTCCCCCTCGTATTCCAATACAAACAAGATGTATCTTGGCATCATCTTGTCGATGAAGGTGAAGACATCGAGCGGACAGTCCTTCGCCTTCAATCTCACGACAAAAACCACTATCTCATGCACCCTCTTGCCATCGCTCACATTGAGGGTGGAAGGGGCTAACTTATAGAGCCAATTCATCTCTGCCACGTCATCCACGAAGTGCTGCTTCATCTTGCTGTTCATCTCCATGTGCTTGTAGAAAGCCACCTTCTGCACCGGCTTGTCGTAAATCGTGGAAGCAGGAAATCCTAATATATTCTCCATATCTAAAAAGCATTTGAATTCTTCACTCTTCGTTCTTCACTCTTCACTTTATTACTAAGAACGTGATTAACTCGAAGTCATCCAATCCCTTGATCTCTCCCTTCAGTGCCGTGGTCTCACCCAAGGAGAAGAGGCTGTCGATGTCGCTCTCTTCCTTTACATGGATGATACTGTCGATGGATTGGTGCAGCAGTTCGCTGTAGTGCTCCATCTTTCTGCCATCCTGCGTCTCATGGTTGAGCAGCTGGCAGAGAGCCTTGTCGGGCGATGACTTGCCACGGCATAGATGTCGCATTATGTCGAGCAACTTCTTGGGATGCAGATGGTCGCATATCACCTCGCCATCCTCTCCGATATATACCATATAAAATGGATGCAAGAGATTCTTGTGGTCGATGTTCACGTCATTGCTCCTGTTCTTCAGGATATAAATGACGCCCGGTTTCGCCATGTTGCTATGTGTCACCACGGCATCCATACCACAAGGAGCGTGCTCCACGTCGGGATTGTCCTTGACGTAGGCAAGCAGGTCGAGACGAAACTCATTGAGGCCCAGGTCCATGATGTTGATGCCAGTGTCCATATCCTCAATATCCACCACCTCATGCTGCAACTTCTGTAGCTGCTTCTTGCGATACTCCAAGTCGTCTTTCTCACTCTCTGATGATGACTGGAGGATGTTTTCATTGCCAGTACTGGTGAGCACAGTGGCTTTCATGCGATTCTCCACTCTGCCTTTCAGTTCGATATACTGGTCTAGCTCCATGTCGGGCCAATAGTTGACGAGTTGGATGACACTATTCTTGCTGCCGATACGGTCGATACGTCCGAAACGCTGGATGATGCGTACGGGGTTCCAATGGATGTCGTAATTGATGAGGTAATCGCAGTCTTGCAGATTCTGTCCCTCGCTGATGCAGTCGGTGGCTATCAGCACATCGATGTCTTCGTCCAGCGCCTGCTTTAGGCTCGCCTTGTCCTTGGAGATGGGCGAGAAGTAGGTGAGGATGTTGTTGAAACTCAATGGGAAACGAGGGATGGTACATTTGCCCTCCGTATTGCCGGTGATGAGAGCTACGTTCATACCTGTGTCAGCCTTGATGCGCTCAGCCAGTTGGTCGTAGAGATACTCTGCCGTATCTGCGAAGGCGGTGAAGATGAGCACCTTCTTGTTGCCAGGGTTGATAGGGTGGGCAAACTTCTCTTTCAAGTCAGAGACCAACATCTGAAGCTTGCTGTCATACTCGGGCGTGATGTCCTTGAGCATGATGAGTAGCAGGCGAAGTATCTCCAGGTCTGCCTGTAGGGCTCTTCGCCAACTGCGCCAGTCCATATCGCCTAGATGAATCTTCGCATTCTTGCCAATCCAAAGATTCTCATCAATCTCTTCTTCTACATCATCAGATATAGCATATATATTGCTTCTCTCTTCGGCTGCAAAGGAAGCTCTATTCATATATGTTTCCTCGTATTGGTCGATGTCTTTGATGGTCTTGCTGATATTCTCCTCGATGCGAGTAAGGGTGAGACGGAACGAGTTGACGCTACTCTCCAATCGCTTCAAGAGGTTGGTAGCCATCAAGTTGCGGATGCCTTTCTCTCTACCATCGATGCTCAGGCCATTGCTTCCATCCACGTTGATTTCGTATTGCTCCTTCTTACTTTCGTAGATGTAGAGCGATGGCGTGTAGATGGCAAGGTTCAACTGGTTGAGCATCTCGGCGATGTCGGTGAAGTTGAGGCTCTTGTTGCGTTCTGCTTCGGTATTGAGGTCGGTCAACTTCGGACGGCGAGAGATGGGAGCCAATCGTTTTGGGAAGTTGCTGATGTCCTTGGTGTCGTAATACTTCACGATATGGCTGCGGCTTCGGGCGATGGTGACATCATCCAGCAGTTCGAAGAAGTCGAAGCTGAGTTCTTCTTGCAATCGCTCGGTGGTACGTTCCTTGTTAGACAGCTTTGCCCAGCGGTTGTATGCCTTTTGGGCGTTCTTGAATATCTCATCGATGTTTTTGCCTTCGCCCAAGAGGTCGTTGAACTCGTTGGCTCTTCCCTCGTACGCAAGTTGCAACTGGTTCTTGAGGTCATTGAATCGATTGTTGACTGGGGTGGCGGAGAGCATCAAGACCTTGGTGGTGGTGCCGCCTCGGATGATGCGGTTCATCAGTCGCTGGTAGCGATTCTCCTTGCGTCCTTCCGTATTCACTCCGTTGATGCCATTGTCGTACTCTCCTTCTTCATCGAAGTCTTCGTCAATGTTGCCTCCATTGCGGAAGTTATGGCTCTCGTCTATCACCAAGAGATCATAGTTGCTCCAGTTCACTCGCTCCAAGTCCATACCGTTGGTCTCGCCCTTGTCTCTCGTCAGGTCGGAATGGAAGAAAACATCATAGTTGAGGCGGTCGGCAGCTATCGGGTTGTTGATATAATTCGATTTATAACTAATCCAGTTGTCGTTCAGTTTCTTAGGGCATAGCACGAACACCGACTTGTTGCGCAGCTCGTAATATTTGATGACTGCCAAGGCTGTGAAAGTCTTTCCCAATCCCACGGAGTCAGCAAGGATGCAACCATGGTATTTCTCGAGTTTATTGATGCAAGCCAATGCGGCATCTCGCTGAAAATTAAAGAGTTTTTGCCAGATGACGCTTTTCTTGAATCCCACGTTCTCATTGGGCAATACATCCTCGGAAATATCTTCCAAGAACTCATTGAAGATATGGTAGAGCGTGATGAAGTAGATGTATTCGGGCGCATTCTCGTTATACACAGTCTCCATGTATTCGAGCACTCGGTCGGTGACATCGCTAAACTTGGAGTTGTCTTTCCATAGCTCGTCAAATGTCTTGAGATAGCTTTCTGCCATAGGGGTGGCGATGCGATTGGTAATAGAAAACATAGCGTCTCCCTTTGTCAATCCTAGGTCGGCTGTGGTAAAGTCATTGAAGGGGTAGTAGCTATAAGCTATAGCCTCGTTACTTTTGTCAGCGCTTTCTTTACGGACTTCGAGATTGAGCATTCCGGGCATTCTCTCATCCGAAGAGTTGGACTTGAAGTGAACTTTATGGCGAATCCACTCGGCACATTCCTTGGCTATCGCTTTCTGTGATAGTTGGTTGCGGAGCTTGATCTCAAATTCGGAGCCATAGAGGTTTCTCTCTCGGTTGAGCTTAGGGATATAAAACTCACGCTTTTCTTTCTTCTGTTTCTCCTTGATGAAGGTAGGGGAGGTGAAGATGAAGCGCAATTCGTCCACGCTCTCCAACTCGTCCTTCAGTGCTTCGAAGGCATAGATGGAGAAGGAGGCGGCAGCGATGGATACCTTGTGATGGGAAGCCAACTTCGCCCTCAAATCATCGACAATGCGAGTGTTTACGTTGTCGAAGATAGTAATCATAGATTCTTGCATGTTGGTAGGAGCTTTAAATCTATCGAAAAATCATATTATGTCTTATAGGGTACAAAGTTAATACAAATTATTGAAAACACAAAAGGAAATAGGGCGTTTTTCTTTCATTCTTTCTTGGATGTGTCAAAATAAAGTCGTAATAGTATTTGCTGCTAGGGAGATAGGTGGTTGGAAATGCCTAGTACCACTTTCATTTTTCCCTAACTAGGAAAAAATTCTTCCCTAGTTAGGCGTGAATTTTTACCTAGTTAGGGAGCGTCAGCTCTCTAGTGGATGGAAATGTGGCTTTGTGGGGAGGATGTAAAGAATTATTGGCGTGTCAAGCGAATCAGTAATACTTTCCTTGTTGTGTATAGTGTTTCAGTAAGAAAGCAAATGGATTGTGAATGCATGGACGTATGCGTATGTCGGCAAGGATGCCTAGGAGCGTCGGTCCCGACGAAGCATAGTCTCGCTCCCGTCGGTCTTATTTCTCTTTTCCTTCTTGGCTATCTATCTTTTCCTCCTATGTTGTTTGCCTTTTCTTTCGGTGTTATTCCATTTTGCTTATTTGCTTTTCTTTCAGGAGCGAGAAAGCATGACATTATTTTATTTGCGCCTGCGTATGTGCACGCTCACGCACACTGGAGCGTGCGCATATATATAAT
>OLFZ01001350.1_pt1 | contig 21346 bp, 21 predicted proteins | sample 1604861 | NCBI WGS metagenome assembly OLFZ01 (sample SAMEA3888895, study PRJEB22519) | human gut metagenome | biome: human gut; feature: human-associated habitat; material: faeces | place: Denmark | collected 2011 | reverse complement strand
CTTTCTTTCTTTTTTAAACTTCAATATTAACTATCCTCTTTGCCCACATATCAGAAACAACATATACCGCCAGACACACCGTCATAATAATTATTCCAGCAATATTACCATACAAAGGCTGTATAAATTCTTTGGCAGTCACCTTTAAATATATAACGATAACAGCAGGTATAAGACTCATTACTCTCTGTTCCATTTTTTTGCCACCTCTTCCTTCTGCTGTATAATCTGCGCTGTATTCTTTATAACTGCCATTAAATCTCCACCACTTCTCTTGGCATATCTGAATATCTCCGCAAAATACATGATATCCTCTACTTTACTTTCCTCCGCAAAATCATCTAATATATCCTCAAGATTCTCATTCTGCCCAAGCCTTATAACTATAAGTTTGAACTTTACAACAATATCAGAATCATCCCCATACATAAGAGTAAGTTCATCTACAGCCTGTCCAAATGCATTCTCTATTGAATATCCAACATTTAAAGCAAATGACACTGCAATAATTCCATCTTTAAATTTCTTCTTAAAGTTCTTCTTATCATGAACAATCCTTTCCTTTATTCTCTGCCTGTAATGAATATACACATACGGTGAAAGAATAACCGCCATAAAAACATTTTCATAAAATATGTATGCTGCAATCAGAACAATAATTATCCCCTCTAATATGTACCTTTCGTTACCATTCACTAAACCCTGCAGCTTCAAGCTTCTCTGTTCTGTTAAACACATTATTCTGCCTGACAAGCGTACCAATAACTTTTCCATTCTTATCCTGACTGTTTTCAACAAACTTAAACAATGGCGTAAGTGCAATCTCACCATTAATGCAATTTCCGACTTCTGCAATCTGAACCACCTTTCTGCTCTTATCCCTTAGCCTTGCAAGATGAACAATAATATCAATAGCTGATGATATCTGCGCCCTGATTGCTGACACAGGCATATCCATTCCCATAAGTACCATTGTTTCCAATCTCGTCAGCATATCTTTGGGACTATTGGCATGTCCTGTAGACAGACTTCCGTCATGCCCTGTGTTCATTGCCTTTATATGGACTCCCTATGTTCCCATCATGCAGAAATACAATATCTGTACTTAATATACACTGTATATAACGTTATTATCTTGCCATTCCACAGTTGCAAAAAGAAAAGAGCGCCTTTCACAGCCCTCTTTCATATCGACTTTCTCATTCATTTGTCATACTCAACAGTTTTGCAACCAATGTCTCTAAACTTTTTCCCAAAAATGGGACAAAGTCTGGTATTGCACCAAATGCCATCCCAATTATTATCATTCGCCCACATTCTCTTGCAGATTCCAATGCAAATCCATAACTCAAAACACCTGTCAGAATAAATATAATTGATAAAAAGTAAAGCAAAATATTTCCCAACATCATCGGAATTTTTAATAACCAGCGAATCAATGTCATTACTGCAAGAATTAAATATAAAAACACTTTTATTATGTACTTAACCAACATTTTTAATCCCTCCCTTTTTTATCTTTCCGGACAGCAAGAATCTTGCCATCCGGACTTCCATTTTTTTGCTATCCGGACTTCCACTTTTTTGCTATCCGGACTTCCACTTTTTTGCTATCCGGGCTGCAAAATTCTTGCTATCCAATGCAGTTCATTATCCTTTTGTGTATATCATTTCCGTCAAAATCATCTCTTCTGCATCATGACAAATGGCATTCATCCTCCTTGTCCATTCCATGTTGTCCTGCCTTTTTAATTTCTCTGTAATTCCTTGTTTCTCCATCATCTGTTTTACTAATTGTTCTTCTCTATCCCTTGCTTCTGCATCAATCTGATTCAAATGCTCGACAAGTTTTCCTTGTAACAACAATATTTGATATTTTGCCTTTCTGTGTTCCTGTAAATAGCTTTTACGAAGCATCCCATATTTCCCATAAGTTGGTTCGATATCTGTAAGTGCCAATTCTGGCAAATAATAATCACCACATAACATATAAGTAAGTCCATTTTTCTCATCATAAATTTCGTTCTGCATAAAATATTCTCCTTTTCTTCCTATAATTGGTCGTACATCTTCAACAGTGTTCCCTTTTTCATTTGACTATATTTCACCTGTAATTCTTCATATTTTTTCTGAAGACTTTCATATTCGTTTTTCGGAACACTATCGGATAATTTCTGTTCTAAACTCTTAATCCGTGCTTCCTGTGCTTTTGCAATAGCATCACTTTTAGGATTTCGCAATATCATTCCCTGTTGTTTTTCCTTCAATTCCATCATGACCTGTTTCACATTCGGATTATTATAGAAAAAACCTCTGGAAAGTCCTGTTAGTTTTGTAAGTTCAGCAACTGAAATTTTTATATTTTTTCTATACATTGTTTCAATAGCTGTTATTGCTGTTTCCGTCATTTCCGCACTTTTTTCTTTTGCCAGTGCTACCATTTTATCGTGTTTCTGCATTTTCCTTTTCCCTCCTGTATTGTGCTAATAATTCATTCATTTCATCTCGTACAGCCTTTGTATCCTCCGCTAATGCTTCGTTTCTTAACCGCCGATAATGTGGTATGGTTCGTGTATCCTTATGCCCCAACAGCCTTGCAATGCTATCATCATCTAATTTCATTTCTGTAAGTTTTACTCCAAAAGTATGTCTAAAACGATGTGTACGAAACTCAAAATAATTTCCATTATCATCCCTGATATCATTTTCATAAATCATGATATTTACATGATATTTCAGCATTGAATCTGTATACAATTTTCCATTATCTTGCAGAAAAATATATTCTGAATCTGGATGCTCCTTTTCTGAAACTTCTATTGCTTTTCTAATCAATTCTGCCAGCTGATCGCTAACTGGTCTTTTGTATTTCCTTGTTTTCTGCTGGATAATAGTTATAAAATAATGTCCAGATTTCTCAGATAAGCAATCCCTTCGCAAAGTCAACGTATCCTCTATTCTTGTACCGAGCATCTGATGTATTATTAAACATCTGCCTAACTGGGGCTTTAATTTTGTTAATGCACAATTAAATCTTCTGATTTCTGCATCTGAATACGCTTCTGGTAAAGCGTTGTCATATGCTCTGCAATCACTGGATAGAAAAAGGTTGCATATATTTCCTATTTCCAGTTCACGCCCTATTTCATCCAACAGATTATCCAAAACCGACAGCTCTGTCGTGTAACTGACTGATGTAAGACCAGTATCCGTTTTTATATAAACCAGATAATCTTCTATCATATCCCTGCTAATTTCTGTAAAGTGCTTTACTTCTGGGAATCGATCATACATGAAACTAGCAAACCGACGGAATCCACGCAATTCACCTTTTATACTACCCATTGCTTTTGTCTGGCAGTGGCTATACAATATTTTCTTTATTATCTCTTTAAATTCTTTCTGCCTGATCTCACGAAAATCTAATCTATATCTTCCACGAATCGGATTACTCCTTGGCACAATATCCAACTTTCTCATATCCCATACATCTTTTTCATTTTCTGGAATATCTGCTGTTTTACACTTCACAACATACTCATAATACATTTTCAGAAAAGAAATCTGAGCGCTACTTTGTTGCTCAACATTCCGCCTATCCGGTCTATTTCTTCTAACATACAGCGCCAATCCTTTTTTATATAAAAATGCTTTATAACTTCTCTCCAGTTCTTCCCATTTTTTATCAGTGATGCTGCTACAACTTGTACACTTCTCATTCAGAAATTCTTTCAACAGATCAAATCTGTAAATATCATTTACTACTGTTGATAATGACAAACGTCTACATCTATCATCGATATACCCATAAATCTCATCCTGCATCTTTTCATTATGAATCTCTGATATGTAGTACACCCTGTTTTCCTTCCATTTCAGTCCTGCCAACTGTTTTTCTGTAGCTTGTTGATAACAGTCATACGAAATCAAATTAATATTACCTTTCATCATCTTCTGCTCCTTTCAATTTAAATGACTGATTTTTAGAGAAATATTTATCTTCAGCCGATACAATACGTTCCGGCATGAAATCAATGTACTGTTTTGTCATATTCTCACTTGAATGTCCTAGATAATCTCGTACCCCTTGTATAGAAACCCCATTTCCGTACATTGAAGTTGCAAGGTTATGTCTGTAATCGTGTGCTCTAAAGATATAATCTCCGCAGGCAATCCCACGAACCTTACACTCCCGAATCATCTGATTTGAAAATGTCTGTCCATTAAATGCACCACCCTTTTTATTTTTGAATAAATACTCCCCATTTTTTATTCCGTACTTTTTTTCATAATCATTCACCAGTCCAACCAATAAACTGGGAACAGGAATGACTTTTTCTCTCCGCATTTTGCTTTGATATATGCGCATCCAATTCTCATTGCCTTGTGAATAAAAGGCTCCCGATTTTATTGTACAAACCTCGCTTTTCCTAATTCCTGTGCAAAACAAAATCAAATACATCAACTGTAAATGCTCTGGGAATGCCGGCAGCTCCTTAATTAGATGAGCAATTGTTTTTTCTGGAACACTTCTTTCATTGTGTTCCGAAAAACCTTTTTTTAAAAATCGTTCCGGATAAAACTTCAACACTTCAATATTTTTCATTTTCAAAAACTGTAGAAATGTATGCATATGTGTGATATATCGGTTAAAAGTGGAATACTTAATATCGGACTCATCCAAAACAGACACATAATCCGCTATATCTTGCATCTCCAGTTCAGTTACTTTCTTACTCTGTCCATCCAGATATTTTAAAAATTGTGAAATAAAACTTATTGTATTTCGGATATTTGATAAAGACAGATCCGATATCCCGACCAAATATTTTGCGTATAATTGTAAATACCAACGATTTTCTTTTTCGTAAATATTAATAAATGAAAGGCTTTTAACAGGTGAACTGGCATTGATTCTCGATTTATCAAACTGAAACCTATCCATATACCAGATACACGCTCGCCAATTTGTCTCTGAATCTGTCAGAAATAACGTTCTTCTCGCAAACTCAACAATCTTAGAAGCCTGTTTTTTTATAATTTCCGACTCCTTGTTTAAATACAGATAAAATCTGTTTTCGTCTGCCTGTTCCATTTCTTCAATATCATCTATTCCGTACTTATCGCAAAACCGTATAAGTGCTTTTAATGGTTCTAAAAAATATCTTCGATGTCTTTGTACCTTATCCATATTCAGAATTTCACACAGCAATATTTTTGTCTGTCGCACCAACTGTGATGAATGTATCCTCGTTAAGTCCCATAACAAATCATTCTTATCGACCACCTGACGAAAAGATTGTGCTTTCTTCTTATTGGGGACATACAGCAAAAACAATTTGTCTTGCTTAAAAAACTCCTGTTCTACAGAGAAGGGATTTCCTTGTGAATAGACATCCGGCATATTTTCTATTTTTAAACGATCAAATAAGCTCAGTAATTCCGCTTTATATTTTTCTGAAATATCCTCTTTTTCAAGAGAATCCATATACATTTTTCTCGTTTCATAGTTAATATCTGCAGTACACTGTATATCTGTATACTGAAAAAATTTGTATAACCGGTTATAGTATTTTGCTTCTCCAGTCGTAACTAAAGATATTTCTTCCTTTAATTTCTCGGATATTTTTTCCTGATATAACTTCGGAACAATTTTTAATACTGCCAAGGTAATCCCTCCTTCCTTTTACAGAAAATCTGCAATTTGGTATAAATCTTCATTATTTGAGTAGTATTGATCTGTCGCTTCTATCAATCGTTCATTATTTTCACCCAAGTATTTAATGGTAGTTTCAACTTTCTTATGCCCCAGGGCAAAACGAATGTCATTCAAATCCCATCCTTCTTTTCTTCTTTCCTCCGCAAAATAGTGTCGGAGCTGATGCGGATGAGAATTGATATCCGTTTTTTTGTATAGTCTTTTCAACATGCTATACACAGAATCCGCATCTAATGGCTCTCCTTTGTTTTTTCCAGTCAATTTTGTAAATAAATACTCCGAGTTCATCAGACTTTTTCGGTTATCAGAAATGTACTTAACCAAGAACTCAAAAGTTGTATTACTTAACAAAGCCATTCTATATTCTGCATTTTTTGCTCTTGCCAAGTTGGTATTGTATTCACGATACCTTACCCGAACCGTTCTTCTTTCAAAATCAATATCTTCGGTATAATGGATTCCCAGAATTTCCCCTAATCTAAGACCGGTTTCTGCCATCATTGCTATCAGCAATCGATCTCTATCATTCGTACAGGCATTTATCAGCTCCTGTATTTCTTCGGATGTTATTTCTTCCAGATTAGGTTCTTCTTCTTTGAAGAAACCTTTAAACGAATTCACTGCATTTTGATGATTTACTCCCATACTGTCAAAATACGATACTTTTTTTACTCGTAAGACTTTAAGCATTGGCAAAACATCTTCCAGTGCCAAAAACTGGTAGTATCTGAAGACTGCACCAAGATACATATTGCAGGTCTTATTGCTCGTCTGTGTATTATGCTCAGTATGCTTTCCACTCTTAACCCAATACAAGAAATCAATAAAATGTTTATTCTGCTCTGAATAGGATAGCAATGTAATCTCATCCAATCCTATCGTTTGCTCCTGCAGATAATTGTAATAATATGAAAGTGCGAAGGCTGCGGATTTTACAGTATTCGGAGAAGCATTAATCTGATCCAGATGCTTCAAATACTTTGATGGAAGGATTTCAATTTCTTCAATATCAGAAATAATCAAAAAACGTGGTCTATTATCTTTCAAAACCGAAACAACCCTATATTTCAATCCACAGCCCTCCTTCCTTTCTTTTTGATTTGTTTGATTTCTTTGACTTCTTGATTTACATTATACACAAAGATGTCAAAATGTCAATTACATTTTTGACTTCTTTGACTTTTAAAGGAATATCAATAAAGCATTTTTTGATTTCTTTATGTTTTAAATTGATTTTTAGGGATATAATTGATAAGATAAAATACAAGAAGTCAATTTATACAAAGTCAAAGAAGTCAAGAGGAGATTTGAATGAACGAATTTATATCAAATTCAGGCACACTAATAAATCCTGACAGCGTTTACGATCAGGAAAGATTCATCAATATACTTCAAATCATTTTACAGAAAAAAACACAAAAAGAATTATCTGAACAAACAGGCTTAAATAATGCAACCATTTCACGAATGCTCAACGGTGCCCGATCTGGAAGACCATATAAAAGCACTATTGATAAAATTGCAAAAGCCATTGATGATCCAGAACTTATCCAAGAATTATATGATGCAACGGGATATTCTTCTAAGAAAATACGGGAACGGAAAAAGATAATTGCAGACAATGGATTTTCTCTGGATCTCTCTACTGTTCAGGTGCATGAAAAATTTTTTTCTACCTTAATGCGTGGACTTTCCATGATGACAAGTCTGCATAAAGTTGAATGGACAATAAAATCCGGAACACCCAGATCATACGATTATTTAATTGAATTAAAAGAGGGAAATATAGATTATTGGTACATTAGATATGTAGATAGAATTATTTCTGATGAAGAAAGAAAAAAAGCCTTAACTGCCATTTATGGAGAATTTGCAAAATTGAAATTGGGCGGAAAAATCAAAGTTTCTTGCGCCACTCCTTCTTACGAAGATTATGATTATTTTGTTACAATTCCGCCATATCAATTAAATACAAATGCTTCAATTATACATTTTGATTCTGAACTCGAAAGATTTGCAGACGAAACCTTTTTAGAGACAGCTTTACCACTTAAAGAAAATATTCCTGTTAAGGATTTTTGTAATCTTACCGAATCACTGATACTATAACTATTTGATTTTATCACAGAGAGAGTTGCTTATGGCTCTCTCTTTTTTTTGCACTTCCTCCTCCCACGTTCCAACTCATTATGGCTAATCATTTTTCTAAAGTAAGTATCGCCTAGAGTAACTCAAAATCCCATTGCTGGATTATGATTCTCTGACGAACTTAATGGAGATTACAATTCCCCATACCCTCAATATCACAAAATATCAAATTTTGCTATTAGCTCATAATAAATTTTCGCAGCTATCTGTTTTTGCACTCATAGTTATCAAAAGCTTTTTATAACCATCTGCTTCTACCAGTAACAAAATGTCAATAGTTTTTGAATCACTTTTTCAAAAAAGGCAAAAAAATAGAACGTATAGATTATTTCCATACGCTCTATCTAACATTTCATATTAAATTTTTGAATTCTACAAACTTGAATTTCATAAACGCATTTGCTTCTTAAACGCAAACATTCCCTCCTTGCCATCACCGACAAAATCGTCCGGTGTATCCGGCATAGGATGTTTTTCATTAAAAAATTCTGTAATATGAAAGCCGCAGACATTCACATAAAAATGAATGTTGCGCTTATCAAAGTACGGCGTACAGGTTTCCCATATTTTCGTGTTCGGATATATCCGTTCCAATTCAAACCATACCTTCTTACCGATACCTTTGCTCTGAACTCCGTTCTTTACAAAAAGCAGGTCAAGATGGTTATGCTGTGTACTCTCATTGATAATAACAACAGCACCACCCACCATTTCTCCATCGACAACAGCTTTATAGACAGCAGAACCCTCCGCATTCAGCGACTGGTCAATGTCCTTTTCAGGCAGAATAACAGCATCTGTTTTCCCGAAAGCATCTTCAAAACCTTTCTGAAATGCCTCCTGCATATCAGACTTGTATTGCGTTAATTCTTTTGGTTCTATACAAACTAATTGGAAGGTCATTTTATATCTATCTCCTCAAAAATACCGATTTGTATAACAGTAGTCTAACACGTGTTGTTTAAAAATACTACAGCCAAGCTAATGTCTGTAATTTGCCCTAAAATTTCATTTTATGGAATTTGAACTACTTGATTTTCTAATTGCATACGCAATTCGTGAAATGTATTATTATACTGTTGATACATCAGACACACAAATGTAAATAGGGACAATCAAAATAGTAGTGCGGATCAGCCAACTGCCGTTGATGTCAATGTCGTAGATATTTCCACAACGGGCATGGCTTTCAAATCCGACTACCAATTCAAACTCGACCCCTACTATGATGCCAATATAACACTTGAAAACAAAGAAAGTATCCAAACCATTATTGAAATCATCCGTGCCGAATGTATCGATGACTCTATTCAATACGGCTGCTGTTTTGTCGGCATTACACTGGAACAGCAGTTTAAGATCAGTGTTTATCAGATCGTTGCTGAAAATGCAAATGCACAGACCTAGCGAAAATCTTTACAGGTTTCACTCCTCAAGATTAAGGTCAGGACTCTTTCACAGGATTGTTGTAAGGCATCCTCTTGCAGGAGTCCTTCTTTTTTTGCCTGTTCTAACGCCTTCCAGACTGATTTATCGCCCGGCATGATCAAGTTATTTCCTGCATTGATTGCCTTGGCATGGGAACACTGATTTGTCGCTGTCCAGTCACTCATGACCAGCCCCTGATATCCCCATTCTCCACGTAAGACATCCGTTAAAAGTTCTTTGTTATTGCAGACATGCAGACCATTCACACGATTATAACAACTCATGATCGTCCATGGGTCTCCCTCTTCAATCGCAATACGAAACGCCCGAAGATAAATCTCACGCAGGGCTCTTTGTGTGACATTGGAGGACATTTCCATACGATTATCTTCCTGATTATTGCAACAGAAATGCTTGACAGAAACGCCGACGCCTCCTACAGACTGCACACCTCTTGTCACCGCTGCCGCCATCTTTCCGGATACCAGCGGATCCTCTGAATAATACTCAAAGTTTCTTCCACACAGCGGATTTCTGTGAATATTCAAGCCTGGCGCAAGCCATATAGAAATACCTATTTCCTTCATCTCCCTGCCAATGGCTTGTCCCACTTCCTCCAGTAAATCAATATCAAAACTCTGCGCAAGAAGTGTTTCACTCGGCCAGGCAGTCATATAACGATATACCTTTTGATATTTTCCCGGAAGATGTTTAATCATTTCCTCGTGCTTTTTTATCCATCCCCAGCGCCAATCTACAAGTACGCCATCCGGGAAACGCGGTGTGCCGTCTTTTGTGATCGCAGTACACGGCACAACGTTCAGTCCTGCCGGACCATCTGACATAACAATATTAGGGACGCCTTTTTTTAATAATTTGGTGCAGGTTCTTCCTGCCGCCCCCATGACATTGTTGTAGCATTTCATGCTGTATCCACCGCCAGTGACCAATCTGATACGGTCGGAAATTGTTAAATTTCGCAAAAGTTCCTCTACTCGCTTCTGATAAGGGTTTGCCTGTGTCTTCTCTTTTCTTCTCCTCGGATCCACCTGCATCGCGTAACGGGTAAGACTTTCTTCGTAAACACGCTTGCCTTGTTCCGGTTGCATACGTTCATAAGAACGTGCAAATGGATGTACGGCAGACACCTGCTCCACAACCACATCTTCTGAAAGCGTCAATACCGCCACAGGGCTGACCGCTCCTGCATGCGTTCCCAACAGAACTCCATACTCGCCCTGCGGCAGGACAAACATTTCTTTTTCCTCATCATAAACCGCAAGATCACAGACATCAAAAGTTGTAGTAACCAGTTCTGTCTCCCCCGGCTGCAGACATCCGGTCTTTGCAAATGCCGCCAGTGACTTCTCCTCTACTCCTTGCACCATCTGTGGTTTTTGCAAATATAACTGAACCACCTCACGTCCGGCATATTTACCGGTATTTTTAACAGAAACATCTACTGTAACCTTACTTCCATCTACCAGAACAGCCTTTCTTCCCATAGAAAAAGTTGTATAGGACAAACCAAAACCAAACGGAAAACGCGGATGAATAGAAAAGGCATCAAAATAACGATATCCCACATAAATATCTTCCCGGTAATCTTCCTGTGACACATCCCCATTGCGATAGCCAAACGTATCGGCGCATGGATAATCATCATAGTGATATGCCCATGTGTCTGTAAGTTTTCCACATGGATTTACCTTTCCGGTCAAAATATCCGCAAGGGCATTTCCACCTTCCATACCACCTTGCGCATAGAAAATAACGGCATCAATCCGCACCTGATCCAAAATGGACAGATCTATCACACTGCCACAATTTAAAACCAGCACAAGTTTTTTATAATGTGCAGACAGAAGACGAAGACTTTCTTCTTCCACATCCGACAAAAGATAGTCCCCCTTCTCATAGCGTCTGTCACCGCCTTCGCCCGCCTGTCTGGATAATATATAAATAGCGGTATCTGTCTCGTCACTCAGTTCATCTTCCAATATTGGCGTACACGCTGGATTCGGTTTCTGATATTCATGGATCACATCAAACATTTTCATGGATTGCACTGGTGAGAAACCTTTTATCTTTTCTTCTACCATCGCCTCCCACTCCGCAATATCTTCCTGATACTTTTTTTCAAAACGATCCATCCACAGAGTCGTCGGGAAGGTAAATCCGGCATTTTTTAAGCCTTCCTCGATGGTCACGCTATGGCGCTCGTAGACATCGCCACTACCGGAACCTCCTTTCACTGTACGCCTGCTGCCTGCTCCATATAGGGCGATATTTTTATTCTGCAAAGGCAGAAGGCCTTCATTTTTCAGCAAAACATATCCCTCTGCCGCTGCTCTTCTGGCAAGTGACTTATGCTTTTTTTCACGCTCTGATTCCTCTGGTGTATGAACTCCAAACGACTGAAATTTCTTCATTTTATTTTACCTCCAATCTAATAACTACCGGTTCCACTCCCTCTGCGGAAATGCTAACCTTGGCTTTCCCCTGCTCATTCTTTGCGCGAAGCACAGCAAGACATCTTCCCCGATATGCCATATGATGGTTCCGGTCAAACACCTCGTTGGTCTTACACAAGGCGCTGCCAAATCCAGCCAGACTTACACAGCCCTCTACCGCAATATCCACACGCTTCTCTATATAAGGCTTGAGACAATGCTTCTTATCTGTAAATTCAATTGGAACATAGCAAAGATCCTGCCCGTTGGCGCGTAGTTCTTTCTTCTCGGCTTCCGCCCAAAGGATCGTCTCCTTTTGGGCTGTTCCAAGGAAATGCTGCGCGATTACATTTCCATTGGTATCTAATGCCTCTGCCCGTAAAACTCCCGGTTGGTAGACTAGTGAAAAACTTGCCTTAAATTTTTTCAGCCTGCGACACCCAATCAGTCTGTCATTTAAAAAGAGACGAACCGACTCGCCCGCCGCATATACTTCAACCGTCGTTTTTACACCTTCATAGCCTTCCCAACTCCAACTATCAATCGCATTGGTAAACTGCCAGGCTCCTTTCGTTGGCGTCTCATCTGCATGATTCAGCGGACTAACAGCAATAAATGGTTTCTTTCGCAAGCCCCATACAATCTGCATGTAATACATGGATGCCAGTGCTTTTCCTGTAATATCAATCATCCCCTGACCAGCCAGCAAAGGAAGACCTTTGTAGGAATGATACGTCCAATCTCCAATGCAGGCTTCTCCCAGATAATCCCATGCCGACCAAACGAAATCCCCGACAAGTTGCGGATATTTCTTCACTCGACTCCAATTATAAGGTAAATCTGCCACCATAGTCTCACTGCCGACCATCATGCGCTCAGGGTATTTTTTCGCATCTTCATCATAGCGCGAGGACGCATAATTCAATCCTATGATATCTAATACATCTCCCGCCGGCGCACACGCCTTATCCCCGTGTCTGCCTTTACTCATAAAGAACATGAGCGGACCCAGTTTTTGTGCCATTGCATTAAAAAAAGCGGATCCCGACTTTTTATCATGATAACTTTTCCCTGGCGGCAAAGGCTTTGGCTGATATTCCCCCTTGTCACGATAGACACCGATTCCCATATGCGCATATACATTCAGCAGCACATTGATACCAGCTGTTACCGGTCGCGTGTCATCTAATCCATGCACATAATCCTGTATCTTCCGACAGACTTTAATGCCTTTTGAGGTCGCTGTCTCCGATACCTCATTACCAATAGAGTACATGATCACGCTCGGGTGGTTTTCCGCAGATTCCACCATGCTTCTAACATCGTCTTTCCAACATTCGTCAAAATATCTGGCATAATCATGATATGTCTTTGGTACATACCAGCCATCAAAAGTCTCGTTCATAACATACATGCCGAGTCTGTCACAAATAGACAGTAAAATCTGTGACGCAGGGTGATGCGCCATGCGGATGGCATTGAATCCCGCATCCTTTAATATACGGATACGTCGTTCTTCCGCATCCCAAAATTCACACGCACCCAGGACACCATGATCATGATGAATGCAGCCACCTCGCAACAGTATTTCTTTTTCATTCACCAAAAGTCCTTTTTCTGCTGACCATTCCAGTTTACGAATGCCAAAATCCAACCGTTTTTCATCTGTTTTACATTTTGCAATACAGGTATATAGTTTTGGCGTTTCATCACTCCATAATTGTACTTGCTGTAGTGTAATTTTCCCAGGTTCTCCCTCATATAGAATGTGGCTTCTATCACAAATGGAAACAGTCACAGCCTCCAGACTATCTCCTATAACATCCACAGAAATCACCGCAGGATTGATTGCAAGTGTTTTCACGCGAATTCGCTCAATATGCTGCTTCTCTTCCACAATCAGTTGCACCGGGCGATAAATACCTGCCCCCGAATACCAACGGCAGTTGGGTTCTAGAGAGTTATCTACCATAAGACACAGACAATTCTCACCAACCTGCAACCACCCTGTCAAATCAATGTCAAACGGCGTATATCCATATTTATGGCTGCCAACTTCCACTTCATTTAAAAAGACATGACAATTCTGATAAACCCCTTCAAAATGAATACGGACTGACTTCTCTAACCATTCCGGATTAACTTTCCAATATTTGGTATAGACATATTTTCCTCCGGGAAAAAATCCCGTGTTGACTCCATTTCTGCAAGAAGCATCCCGCGGTTCTGTAATCATGGCATCATGAGGCAGGGTCACGGGTTCTTCCTCCCGCCCCTCTCTCTGAAACAACCAGCCATCGTTAAAATCACATGTCATTTCCTACCTCTTTCCTAATCTTTTCTTCTTCCTTGACTGTTTCTCCAGATATTTTCGATTTTCTGTCTCAAAGTCTAGTCCTTTCTTTGCGCAACGCTCCTCTAAATCATGAATGCGATCCTGTTCCTGTATACGATCGGCTTCTTCGCGTTCCCGTCTGGCAATTTCCTCCGGTTCTATCCACTCTTCTCCTTTGGATAAGGCAATCTGCTTCTGGCGTTCACGCAGATCCTCGTTTATCTGCGGTAGTTTCTTTTCAATATCAACAAATGGCAAAAGTACGATATAAATAATGGATGCCACAATATCAAACATATAAAATGCGAAAGTCATAAACTGAAGTACATCGCTGTTCGGTGTAATGCCCTGAACATCCACAAAACCAAGTTTTAAAATACCGGACTCATAGCCTCCGGCAAACGGAGCTGTCAGGATAGTCTGAATTGCCAAAACAATGGCTGGACCAAGCAATCCCTCTAGACGATACCCGGAATCATGTTCTACGCTGTCATAGGCATAACAGACAAGTGTTGCAAACACATAAGCGTTTGGAAGCATTCCCGTCTGGCGTAGAAAACCTGCCGCGATAGCGATCGGAATATTGGATGGGTTCAGTAGGCCAACAACACTTCCTATCAGAACACAGATGTATCCTACAATAGATACGTTTTTTATCCCAAACTTCTTTGCCAATGGATAAATAGCAAAGGCTCCTATCCCCAGCGGAATGCCGGTTGCGACCTGATAGAGTGTGAACATGATCGGGTTATCCGCACCTCCCAATAAGAACTTGATATAGAAGTACTGGACATTACCACCCTTAAAATTATCAACAATACTTCCTACCGTTACAATGATGGTCAACAAAACATAATATTTGTTGGTAAACAGAGCCTTCATCTGTTCTTTTAACGGAATCTTATTCTCATCTCCGTATTCCTGTGTGACATCCTCTGTGATTCGCTCACGGGTGTAGAAGTACTCCAGCAAAAGCAATGGTATGGCAATCACGGATAAGATGATCATCAGTAGCGGGTAACCGCTAATGTCATTTTCCAGCCACATCGGGAGAACTACCATAGAAACCATCATTCCAATTAAAATTCCGGAAATCAATGTCCAGCATAACTGACGGACAAATTTCAAGCGCAACTTCTCCGATGGATTTCGCGATGTCAACGAAACGATCGTATCTTTAAAGACAAAGAAATAACTGGAACCCACGGTATGATAACAGATTAGTAAAAAGAAGAAGTAATACCAGTATGCTTCTCCCAGATCATTCGGTCCTGCAAACTGAAAAATCAGAGCACCGATGATGATCGAACAAAAACCAAAAATCAGATACCAGGGACGCAGTCTTCCCTGTTTCGAATGTGTATGCTGAACCAGCCATCCGTTTAAAAGCCCCATGCCAACCGCCAATATCTTGGCTACTGTCATGATGACCTCGTATCGACTACCCATAATACGAATCATATTCACATTTGCCGTACCATACATAGCACCTGTCTGCTGTGTGAAGAATTTTTCTACCAGTGCTGCAATCGTGTTAACAATTAAGATCAACCCCAGTGGTCCTATCAAATGTCCAAAGGCAATCTCTTTTGTCGATACTGCTCTTGTACGTGCCTTTGAATCCATAAAAGGCTTTTCAAACAATCCATGATCTAATAACCTAACTTCTTTTTTCATGTGTAACCCCCTACAAAATACTTCCATTGCTTTCTATTATTTTCTTGTATTCCCACGCAGAATCCTTAACAATTCTTTTTTGCGTCGGATAATCTACATAGACCAGACCAAACCGTGGATCATAGCCTTCCGCCCATTCAAAGTTATCCATAACAGACCAATGACAATATCCCAAAATCGGAATCCCTTCACTGGCTGCACGCTTTAACTGTCCAAGATAACGATAGATAAAATCACATCTCTGCGGATCATGGACGGCACCATCGATACTTACAACATCGTGTTCAGCAACACCATTTTCTGTGATCATGATAGGCAGATGATATCGTTCGTACACGAAACGTACATTCCAGTACATAACGCGTTCATCAATGACCCAACCGAGGGAATTGCGCGGTGTTCCAGGCTTTGCTTCCTGTCTTTCTGCACCCCATTCTGCATAATTATAGGATGTATAGATATTTAATCCGACGAAATCCAATTCCTGATAGATGGCTTCCATATCTTTCTGATGTGATGCATAAATACCATAGGCACGCACCGGCTTTCCGGCAAGGATCGGATCCATCCACCATTTATTCCCCATCAGACCATTTCCTTTATCCATACTAAGTTCGCGCGCTCTTTGTATGTCGCTAGGACACTCTGTGTCGGGAACATACGCACCAGTTGAAAGTGCGATCCCGATCTTGACCGGCTGCTTTGCATACGCTCTGACCGTTTTGACCCCCTCGGCATGTGCCAACATACAATTGCGTGTCAGTCGCGACAACGCCAGATAGCGATGTTTGAAAGGCGCATGTTCTCCCTGCATATAACCATTCATGATAAAACAGCCCGGTTCATTCATGACGATCCACCACTTTACCCGATCTGAAAGCGCCTCCACTGCCACCCTGGTATAATCCTGAAACGCCGGAATGATTTTGGACGATAACCAGCCTCCTTTTTTCAGCATCCATACCGGCATATCCCAGTGAAAAATTGTAACCAAGGGTTCGATTCCTGCTGCAAGCAGTTCATCCACCAAATCCGAATAAAATTGAATTCCCTTTGGATTTACCTTTCCCTCTTCCGGTATCACACGAGACCAACTGATAGAAAACCGGTATGCCTTAAGCCCCATCTTCTTCATCAGAGCCACGTCTTCTTTCCAATGATGATAATGATCGCAGCTTTCATGACAGTTTTCCCCATGTTTGATCTGCTTTGGCTTGGCAATATCCCAAATACTCGGCGTTCTCCCATCTTCCTGCCAGCCTCCCTCTATCTGCGCTGCTGCAGATGATGCTCCCCATAAAAACCCTTCTGAAAAGCCCTCTTTTCCCATATACATTCACCCTTTCCGGGATCCCCTTTTCCCTTCTTTTTCTATCAGTATAAGAAATCTCCACGTCTCTGTATTGTAATATCGTACATTCTATTGTATATTTGAATCAGGAGGTTTTTACTATGATAGATGATTATTCCAACTTTTGCGAAATGTTTTTTGCTGCCCACTATCTGCCCATTGCCTTGTACAAAGGTCATCAATATGTGTGTTCTGCCGGATTTTATGACAATACGGATCCTTATCCTTTCGTCACGCCAAAACTATGTGATGCTTCCTCACCATCCGTCTATGTATCCTCAGACACCGGGTACTATGGCTATGTCGTCTGCAAAGACAAACAGCATTTTTTCATCTTAGGGCCTGCCTATAGCACGCCTCCTGACAGATCTTTCATCCGTTCCTATATGACCAAGAATGGTCTGCCAATAGCAAGATATGACGAGATTGCATCCTTTTTAACCGCTATTCCCTTGTATACATATAATCAATTTCTGGAACTTTTACTTTTTTTGCATTTTATTCTCAATGGGGAAAAACTAGATTTAAACGAAGCCTTTCGTCTGACCGATACGAAATATCAGTTAGAGATCGGAAAACAACAGGCAGAACGTGCCTACACAGCAAGAGAAGAACAAGCACAGCATGGCACCTACCTCTTTGAGCAACAGATGCTTTCCCTGGTCCGTCAGGGCGATGTAATCGGTCTGGAGAATTTTTTACTAAGAACCGCCAAAACATTGAATGTCAAAGAAGGAAAACTGGCGGAAACTCCCTTGCGACAGGCTAAGAATTTATTGATCGGACTGGTTGTCAGTGTTGGTAAAGACGCTGCCATTCCAGGCGGCATGGACATTGAGGAGACCTATCAGTTGATTGATACCTATACACAGGAATGTGAAAAACTGCAAAGTGAAGATGCGGTCAAAAATCTCCAATACAATATGACCATGGATTTTGCCAACCGTGTAGCCATGCAGAAATCCCCCCGGACGATCTCTGCTGATACCAAGCAGTGCCTGCAATATATCACAACACATATCAACCAGCCCATTGGTGTTTCTGATGTTGTAGCGCATTCTTCCCATAGTCGTTCCTCCCTGCTCCGCCATTTCAAGGAGGAAACCGGTATGTCTGTAAACGACTACATAACCCTGCGGCGCATGAAAGAAGCTGCCTCTCTCCTGCGATATACAGACAAATCGCTTGGTGAGATCAGCAGCTATCTTTGCTTCTCCAGTCAGAGTTATTTTCAAAATGTGTTCAAAAAACACTACGGCATCACACCTCTGCAATACCGAAATCAACGAGACTAGGCCTCGATACCTTCCATTTCAGCGTTGATGGTGTCCTCGCTGGCAGCCATAGCCTCCAGAGTCATGGATAAGAGTTTTTCCAAATCCCAGTTCAACTGGTCTGCGCCTCTTTGGATCACTTCTCTGGAGCATCCCGCTGCAAAACCCTTGCTCTTGTACTTCTTTTTGAGTGACTTTAATTCCATATCCTTGGTGCTCTTAGATGGGCGCATCAGGGCTGCTGCCCAGATCAATCCCGTCAGTTCATCTGCCGCAAATAAGACCTTTTCCATCTCATGTTCCGGCTCTACGTCAATGGTCTTGCCACAGCCAACAGTAATGCCATAGCCATGGGAACAGACTGCATGGATGATATCTTCTCCAACGCCTGCCTGGCGTAAAAGTTCCGATGCTTTTAAGCAATGCTCCTCCGGATAGCGTTCAAAATCAATATCATGCAAAAGTCCGACGATGCCCCAATATTCCGCATCATCTTGCGTCCACTTTCTTAATATCAATCTTTCAGTTTCTATTATCATTTTGAAATATATCCCCGTTCTTCTCATCTAAGCTAAAAGATTCTTTACTTTATAGTGCTATTTTTTTCCATTTTCTAATCTTAGTTCTAAATGTTCCGAATGGAGCAACTGTGTTAACATGTATGAACTTGTATACTTCCCAGACAGCTGTTTTAGTTGCTTCGTCAGCCCATTTTCTCATATGTGGTTTAAATAATTCTTCCTCACTTAGCGAATCTATCATCGTATAAATAGAATGCACATTCTCATTCAATATATCTTTCAACTCTTGTATCGACAGATGAGCGTATACGTCTGTAAACCATTGATATAATTCACCAAGCTGATTCCACTTAAAATCATCTGAAGGAGTCTTGACATCAATCCCCTTTCTTTCATCTGCTTCCCATTTAAGAACGAGAGTTGTCCATCCAACCTGGTAAGCAAGATTTTCTGCTGGAGTTCGATCAACACCATCAACTCTTTTGTCTTTTAAGGATTCTGGAATATCATTAAATTCTGAAATATACTTTGCAAAGCTTTTATTTATTTCGTTTTTAAGTTCTTCTTTATTCTCGTATGCTCTCAATAGTCTATTTCCTTCTTATTCCAATTTCTATTTTTGTTTCCATAGCATGGTTTACTCTTTTTCACCAGTGGCTTCATCCAAACCCTCACATTGAATAATGAATCCTTCTTTTTTCATTCTATCACAAGCTCACCATTAATCATCATTTTTTGATATTTTTCATGGAATTTCACGTCACAAACGTGTCTAGAAAACAAGAAAAGCGTTCGCTGTCAACTAATCCAGTTAACATTTCGAACGCTTTAAAACCCGTCGCCAAGAGGATTTGAACCTCCGACCTATCGCTTAGGAGTTTTTCTTTCCATAATTCCCATTTTTACTTCCTGTTGACCGCTACGCATCAGAGAATATGTTAGTATGATCTCAAAGTGTGTTTCATCGATGTCTTTCGCATAAACTTTAAAATCATGCGCCAGATTGTCGCTGTCGCTTACAATCTTTGTCTCAAACTTCCCTATCCGGAAACAATGTACACGCTGTGTCGGTCCTGCAAGTGCGGCAGGATTCATGTCAAAGGCATCATATGCGCCATACTGCATCCGTTCCTCATAAGTATATGGAAAAACGATTCCCTGATATTCCATATATGCTTCGTTTTTATCATTAATTTTCTTTTCTAATTCTGTCATTGATTTATCTCCTGTATAAAAAAAGAGAAGACCCCGCAGGTTCTCCCCCCAGTCGCAGACCTCACAGGTTTCTGCAACGTGATCACTTGCTACAAAATTTGAATGTTCCCAGCGGGAATCGAACCCACAACTAGCGCTTAGGAGCTCGAGATACCACTGTAAATACATACAATGATTAGTCAACCTAAGTCAAGGAAATCCTTGGTTTTCCTAACTATTCTGTTACTCCCTGTCAAAATAAGAAAACCTGTTTTCATCTCTGTAAAGCACCTTTCGGTGCTCGTCCGGTGCTCGGAGCACCCGGAGGATATAACCATTCCGTTCCATCGAGTTCACTCAGTTGGCCACCATTACGATTCAGCTTCGTAACAATGATCACTTGGTTTTCTTATTAGATTAACTATATTATAACGTGCTGTAGGTCGGATGTCGATGGGTTTTTGACCATATTTTACTTAGATTCACCCAGTTTCTTCTATATTTACTATTAACATATAGAACTTCTCTCATATTTCTTTGTTTAGTTAAAAAACTTTCGACATCAAGAAATCAATAATATAGTTTTTCATTTCCTGAAAAAACTTTAATCGTTCCATCTTGACTAATTTTTATAGCAATGCCATTCATACCTAATAGCCTTGCTGCAGTTTCTCCTGATCCAGCCAATTTTACAACTGATGATGAATTATTTCTCATATCTGCAAATACACTTTCAAATATTATATTTCCTTCTTTGTTAATAACCATCGCTCCATCACTTGCTAAAATTTTATCTATTAAAATCTGATAATTCCATTGTGATGGAAGGATTGGGAGATCATCATATCTCCACTTTTCATATTTCTCATCATAAGACTCCGGGGATGCAAGCTCCACCAGATGTCCCACACACCAGCTGACAATATAACCATTGCCCTTCAGGTATCCATCTTCTCTCTTATCTGCACCGATTACCTTCGCAATGGACTGTGCCACCGAAGGCTTCTCGGCAATCACTAATTTGTATGACATTCAAATCCTCCTTTTGTGGTAAAAAAACAGCACCTTAACCTTTGGCTAAAGTGCTGTGTAAAATGATTATTAAATTGTTTGTGAAACAGACAAACTGGCATTTGGAACGTGCTTTATAAATTTTTTCCGATCCCCTCAAGTTCGTTCATGGAATCCTTGTTTTTTTCAAGTTCATCTCTGGCTGTTGCGTAATATGATTTTTTGAAAAGCATAT
>OLFZ01001342.1_pt1 | contig 21433 bp, 26 predicted proteins | sample 1604861 | NCBI WGS metagenome assembly OLFZ01 (sample SAMEA3888895, study PRJEB22519) | human gut metagenome | biome: human gut; feature: human-associated habitat; material: faeces | place: Denmark | collected 2011 | reverse complement strand
CGCTTGGTTTTCAAAAGAAATCAGGCGGCTATTTCTATTTTGAAGGAGGTGTTCGCTATGAACGAAACAGATTACAACGCTCGACTTTACGAGAAAATGAAAGCCGAACAGGACAAATACCGGGACTGGCTTGTGCGTCAGGAGCCGTCCGAAATTCTCAATCATACCTACGAATACACGATGCGGGAGGACATCGTGATGTGTATGGAGGAGTTGGAGCTTGAGCCGGAAAAGGCAAGGGCTTTGCTTCGTTCCCCTTGTCCTCTGAGTGATGTGTATAAGGAGTTCCGGGACAGAGAAACCGAGCATATGGATACCATCCGGGACTCCATCGAAACGGAAGCGGATAAGAGCCTGCAACGGCAGGAGAAGAAACAGCACCGGGAAAGCAGGTGATTTTATGCCGTATATCCCCCCAGAGGTGGTGGAACAGGCACGGCAAATCGACCTGCTTACCTATCTGCAAAGCTGTGAGCCGCAGGAGCTTGTCCGCATTTCCGGCAACAACTATACCACCCGCACCCACGACAGCTTGAAGATTTCTAACGGCAAGTGGATGTGGTGGTCACAGCGCATCGGCGGCTACAATGCCCTTGACTATCTTGTGAAAGTCAAGGGCTGTTCTTTTGTAGAGGCGGTCGAAACGCTGATGGGAAAGGCGGCGGTGATGCCGTCAGTGGCGATCAAGTCAAAGCAGAAAGCGGAACCGAAGGTCTTACTTCTGCCGGATAAAAGTGCTACCACAGATAAAATTACAGAGTATCTTTTCGGCAGAGGAATCGACTATACCATCATCCAATACTGCATTGACAAGGGGCTGATTTTCGAGAGCCTGCCGTATCACAACCTTGTGTGCGTGGGATTTGATGAGAAAAATTCCCCTCGTTATGCGTCCTTCCGAGCGACCAATGACCGCCGAGTTTTGGGTGACTGCTCCGGCAGCGATAAGCACTATTCTTTTCGGGTCGCAGACAGCGACGGCAGCACGGTGCATCTTTTTGAGTGTGCCATTGACCTGCTTTCCTTTGCGACACTTGAAAGGATGGCAGGCAGGGATTGGCGTACAGACAACCTTGTTTCCCTCGCCGGGGTGTATCTGCCCAAGGAGAAAATCGAGGACAGTACAACCCCTGCGGCTCTTGTGAAATTCCTTGATGAGAAGCCGCAGATTCAAAAAATCTTCCTGCACTTCGACAACGACAATGCCGGAAGGAAAGCCAGCCTTGCACTGAAAACCATATTGCCGAGCAAATATGAAGTCATTGACAGCCCTCCGCCCTGCGGCAAGGACTACAATGACTTTCTTTGTTTCCAGCTCGGTATCCACCACAATAAAACCAAAGAAAGGACGAATGAACGATGACTGAGTTTAGCATTTATCAGATCAATATGGATCGGGATTCCGCCAATGTGTGCTTCATCGGAATGGAATCCCTCGAAAAAATCAAAGGCACTAAGAAAGTCAACGCAGCCGCTTACGATAGAGTTTATGACGGCAAAATGGACTGCATCTCCCTCGAAAACATCTATCAGAAGTTCAATGTTGACCATCCTGCCGACTACACGGGACGCTCTCTTTCTGTGTCGGATGTAGTCGAAATCAGGGAAAGCGATACCCTTAATCCCGGCTTCTACTTCGTGGACAGTATCGGGTTCAAGTCGATTTCTTTCGACAAATCGCTCTGCAAGGAGCCGGTAGAAGCAGGTAGCGGAAAGATTTCCGTCCTGCTTGTGGAACCGGACAGGTATCCGAGAATGATCGAGATCGACGACACGTTGGAGGCGATGCAGGCGGTGGTCGGCGGCAACATCGAGGAATATATGCCCTTTGAGGATGAGGCCGCCATCGTTTGCCACGAGGAGGGCAAGCTAATCGGGCTGCCGCCCAACCGTGCCATTTATGCAGAGCCGGAAACGGTGGAGCTGACCTATTCCGAGCTGGCTGACCGCTTCCGAAACGCAGAGAGCGAGGGTAAAAAGCACCTGACCGGCTATATTGTTTTCTCTCAGGAGAGCTTCAACAAGCCCTACGATGAGAAGTCGAGAACCTATGCGGTAAGTTCCGACAACAAGGCATTCAAAGCCGGACTGGGCGGCTATTCCATCTACGGCTCCTGCCTTGACGGGTCAGACCCCTGCGTCCGGCTGGACGGCTATATGCGTGGCGAGAACGCTTGGAAAATTGAAAAGTGCTATCTGAAAGAGGCTTCCCGTGAGATGCTTGACATCATCTGCGGGAAGTTTTTTATCTGCCACGCACCGTATGAAGCGGAGAGATTTCAGAGCCTTCCGCCCGACCTTGCGGAGAAATACCGGGAAAAGTTCCAGTATCCCGAACGCTTTGCAAGGATCAATGATAAGATTGTAGCCGTACCGTTTAAGCCCGCAAAAGCGGACAGAGAACGGTAACTTTGGGGAGAACGGGGTTCCCCCAAGCGACCTGCATTATCTTAACGAGCAGTGCCTTTTTACTCCGTTTTTTCAAAACGCCGCAAAAAGTCCTCGTTAGGGGAACCCCTAATACCCCCTGCAAGAAAGGAAAAACCTATGCACGAATTACTTTTCTTTATAATCGGCTTGCTGCTGGGCGGCATCATCGCACTCCTTGCGATGTGCCTTGTGCAGATGATCCGCAGCAGCGACACACAAATAAGCAGAAGGGACGGTGATGACAAATGAAGCGGACGGTCAAAAAACAGTTTTGGCTCTCCCGTGACGAAGCGCAGGAGTTGCAGAAGAAAGCCAAGCGCACCTGCCTGTCCGAGGCGGCGCTGTTCCGCCTTTTGGTGCGCGGCTTTGAGCCGAAGGAAAAGCCGGACGACCGGTTCTACGACGTGATGCGGCAGCTCTCCGCCATCGGAAACAACCTGCACCAGATCACGGTCAAGGCGAACGCCCTCGGCTTCCTCGATATGCAGAAGCTGAACGCCGAAGCGGAGCGCTGGCACAGCTTTCAGGCAGATGTGGAACGGCAGTTCCTCCGTCCCGAAAAGAGCGACCTCAAATGGCAGTAAGCAAGCTCTGGCCGGTCACGGTTCGCCTTGCGACCGTGCTCGACTATGCCGCTAACCCGGAGAAAACCACCAAAGCAAAATCCAAGTACAGCAACGCCGACTATCAGGCGCTGCGGGATGTGGTCAACTATGTGAAGGACGGCAAAAAAACCGAGCAGGAGCTGTTCTGTCAGGGCATCAACTGCAACCCGTCAACCGCCCGTGAGCAGTTCGTTACGGTCAAGGAGCAGTTCGACAAGCCGGACGGCATCCAAGCCTACCACGGCTATCTCAGCTTCAAGGAAACCGACATCACGCCGGAGCTGGCGCAGCATATCGGGATGGAGTTTGCCAATTCCGTTTGGGGCAAACGGCATCAGGTGCTTGTCACGACCCACTTAAACACCGAGCATCTGCACTGCCACTTCGTCATCAACTCCGTGTCCTTTGTGGACGGTAAACGCTGCCGGGAAACCTCGTGGTTCAAGTTCTACAAGGAAGCCGACCGTATCTGCGAGAAGTACGGGATCAGCACCATCAAGGAGCCGGAGCGTTATCACGATGCAAAGCACCTGACGATGAAGGACAAGGCCGGTATGCCTACAAGATATAATCTCGCCCGTTCCGCTCTTGATGAAGCCATAGCGATGAGCCACAACCTCAAGCAGTTTGAATACCGCCTGTCCGAGATGGGCTATGCCTTCGGTTGCAACCCGAAGCGGAAATACTGGACGATCAAGGGCAAGGGCGACGAGCGTCCCATCCGGCTCTACCGCCTCGGCGATGAGTATACCAAGGATCGAATTACCCAGCGGCTCATTGAGAACCGGGACAGCATCGACTTCGTGCCGTTCCAGCCCAAGAGCTGCCGACCGAAGCAATACCGGCTCACAACCCGGAGCGACAGAATTGGAAGGATGGGCGGTCTGTACGGGCTGTACCTCTACTATTGCTACCGGCTCGGCTATCTGCCGAGGTACAGGGCAGGACAACAGAACAACGCAAGAGTTCACTACCTTTTCAAAGAGGATTTAATGAAGATAGACGAACTCACCAAACAGGTCACGCTGCTCGGAAAGCACCACATCGGCACAAGCGAGCAGCTTTTCTCATACAAGCGCTCGGTGGAGGAACAGATCAAGACCCTGACTGCCGACAGAACGCATCTCCGAAATGAAATACGAAAAGTGAACAGAACAGATGCAGAGCTGTCACAGGCAAGGACGAGCATCTCGGCTCTCTCCGAGAAGCTGAAAGAACTCCGCAGGGAGGTCAAACTCTGCGAGGACATTGCCGTCCGCTCCAAGGTCATCGAGGAAAAGGTCGGCGCAGTCCGTGCAGAGGAAGAAAAATCAAAACGAAAGGAGAACCGCAACTATGAACAACGGCGGTGATGCGGCGGAACAGATCGTCAGGCTTTCGCTTGAAGGCTTTGAGGTCGCCGCAAAACTCACAGGCTCGGCGGCAAAGAATGTCGCCCTGCTGCTGGTGTCCGTGCTGAAGCAGGAACAGCAGACCAAAGGTAAGGCACGGCTCACCAATATGATCCGGTCGGGAAAGGAACTCAAGGTCTTTTCTCTGCCGCAGAAGGACATTCAGAAGTTTACCGAGCAGGCAAAACGCTACGGCGTACTGTATTGCCTGCTGCGGGACAAAAACACAAGGGCGGGCGATGCACCGGTGGATATTATCGCCCGTGCCGAGGACGCTTCCAAAATACAGCGGATCTGCGACCGCTTTGAACTCGGCAAGATCGACAAGGCGGGGGTCGTTTCCCAAGCGGAAAAGGACAAGGCAGACAGGGACGCCGTGGCGAAGGAAGTCCCTACCAAGACAAGGGGCGAGATCATCGTGGAGCAGGCAATGGGTGATCCCGTGCAGAAAGAAGGGCAGTCCCACCAAAACCCTACGGTCGCAAAGACGGAAAAAAGCCCTCCGTCCGAGCGAAGCTCAACGATTGGAGGTTCAAATGCTGACCGGGGTACAGCAAAGCAGGCAGACAAAAAGCCTTCCGTGCGGGAAAAGCTGGAACGCTACAAGGCTGCTGTAAAGGCTGATAAGGAAGCAGACCGCACCGAGCCTTCGATTGCCAAAGAAAGACCGAAAGCACCCGAACCGTCCCGACAGACGGTTCACCGTCAACCGAAAAGAACCAAAAAACCGAAAGAGAGGTAATCAACTGTGACCAACAATTTCAATCCCAAGAAGTCCGGCGCTGCGGAAAGACCGCAGCTTTCTCCGGAGGAATACGTCGCCAAGAAAAAGGCGGAGAAGGACGCCGTATATCAGATGATCGACGATGCGGCGACCGAGATCGTCAATGCCCCTGAAAAGTTCCGGGGCTATCTGGACACACAGGCACGAATGGATCGCTACTCTGCCGCCAACGCTCTGCTCATTTATAAGCAGCAGCCGCAGGCGACTCAGCTCAAGGATTTTCGTGACTGGCAGGAGGACGGCGTGAAGGTCAACAAGGGTGCTAAGAGCCTGTCCATCCTCGAACCCGTGGAGTACACCAAGAACGATGGCTCTACCGGTATTGCCTACAATGTTAAGAAGGTGTTCGATGTGGCACAGACCAGCGGCAAGAAGCCTGCTGCACCCACCCTTGACCGTGACCCCCGAAAACTTGTGGCGATTATGCTTGATACGGCTCCCATTGATGTGAGCACCGTGGAGGAGCTGCCTTCTCCCAATATGGGAGCGTTCTATAAGAACGAGGATCAGACCCTTTATATCAAGCGGGACATTGGGGACAGCGTTGCACTCTGCCAGTGCGTGGCACAGGAGCTTGGACACGCTCAGCTTGCAATGAACTGCGAAGCATACAGCCGCAGAGATATGGGCTTCTCTGCCGTTTGCGTCGGTTATATGCTCTGCCGCAAGTTCGGAGTGGATGTGAAGAACTTCGCCATTGACCGCATCCCGGAAGAACTGGCGGGCAAGTCCCCCAAGGAAATTCGTGCGGAGCTTTCCAAGACCCGTTCTGCGATGAGCGAGATCGGCTCCCGTGTGTCGGAGGAAATCTACCGCCGCCGTGCAGAGAGAAGCAAGGAACAGGAAAGATGAGGTGCATCAGATGAAAGAGGAACGCTATCACGTCGCCTTGGACGATTACGAACACGGGATTATCATCCGCTCCCTGAACGACACCAAGACCGAGCTGAAAAACAGAGGCAAGACCACCGACGCAGTGGACGACCTCATCATCAAGTTCGGCTATGCCCCAAAGAAAAAGTTCAAGGTGGTTGAGAGAAAGGACTGCTCCTGCCGTGAATCAAGGTAACGACCGGCGGGCGGCGGTCATCCTCTCCCTTATCGGTATCATTCCCGTGGTATGGCTCGGACTTCTCATCGCTCCGTCCGTCAAGGGCGGGTTGCCGGAGATATTGACGAGCCTGATGAACGCGATGAACGACCCGTTCCATATCGAGCTTTGCGAGGACAGTGTAAAAGCTGTCCTCGTTTTGCTTCTCTGCTACGGAATGGGCGTCGGCATCTACTTCTCCACACGCAGGAACTACCGCAGGCGGGAGGAACACGGCTCGGCAAAATGGGGCAGCGCCAGTGCCGTGAACAAAAAGTACGCACAGCAGCCCAAGAGCGAAAACAAGCTGCTGACGCAGAATGTGGCAATCGGGCTGAACGCCAAGAAACACCGCCGAAACCTCAACACGCTGGTAATCGGCGGTTCAGGTGCCGGCAAGACGAGGTTTTTCTGCAAGCCGAATCTGATGCAGTGCTGTCGCAATTCCTATTTCGTGCTTGACCCCAAAGGGGAGATCGTTCGAGATGTGGGCGAGCTGCTGTCACAGAAAGAGTATGAAGTCCGGGTGCTTGACCTGATCTCTATGGAAAAGAGCCATTGCTACAATCCCTTCGTCTATCTGCAAAGCGACAACGACATCCAACGGCTTGTCACCAATCTGTTCAAGGCGACCACGCCGAAGGGCAGTCAATCCAATGATCCCTTTTGGGACACCTCGGCTTCCATGCTGCTGTCGGCGCTGGTTTACTACCTTCACTATGAAGCGCCGGAGGACGAGCAGAACTTTGCAATGGTCATGGAGATGCTCCGTGCCGGCGCAATCGAAAACGAGGAGGATTCCAGACCAACGCCGCTGGATTACCTGTTTGCCGACTTGGAGATGGACAGGCCCGACCATATTGCCTTGAAGTATTATCGCTCCTATCACGCAGGCTCGGCTAAGACACTCAAGAGTATTCAGATCACCCTTGCCGCAAGGCTTGAAAAGTTCAACTTGGAGAGTTTGGCGGCACTGACCTGTACCGACGAGCTTGACCTTGCTTCTATGGGCGAAAAGAAAGTGGCACTGTTCGCTATTATCCCGGACAACGATTCGAGCTTCAATTTCTTGGTCAGCATCCTTTATACCCAGCTATTTCAGCAGCTTTTCTTTTCCGCTGACCATATTCACGGCGGCGCATTGCCGATTCCCGTTCACTTTCTGATGGATGAGTTTGCCAATGTCAGTCTGCCGGATGACTTTGACAAGATACTGTCCGTTATGCGCTCCCGTGGCGTGTCGGTCAGTATCATCTTGCAGAACTTGGCGCAGTTAAAAGCCCTGTTTGAAAAGCAATGGGAGTCCATCGTCGGCAACTGCGACGAGTTTCTGTATCTCGGCGGCAATGAGCAAAGTACCCACAAGTATGTGTCGGAGCTGCTGGGCAAATCGACCATCGACACCAACACCTACGGCAAAAGCTCAGGACGCAGCGGCAATTACAGCACCAACTACCAAATCAGCGGCAGAGAGCTTCTCACGCCCGACGAGGTGCGTATGCTGGACAACCAATACGCCATCCTTTTTATCCGTGGCGAGCGTCCGGTGCTTGATTTCAAGTACGACATCCTGAAGCATCCGAATGTGGCGTTGACCGCAGACGGGAAAGCCGGCGTTTATCAGCACGGTGCTGTCAGGAGCGACATTGCGACCATCGAGGTCACATACCTCGATCCCAAAACCCTGCCCGACACGGAAGTGTCGGAAACCGATTATGTGTTACTGTCCGATGAGGACTTTGACGAAAACCAATCTTCAAAATAACGGAGGAAACGAATATGAACATCTTTAAGAAAGACACCGAAAAGCATACCAACAAGCTCCCTATGACCGGCAAGGTCAGAAAGGGCTTCCGCATCTACTGCACCGCCATTATGGGCGCTGCGCTCATTCTCGGCACCTCGGTCACGGCATTCGCTGCCGGCGACCCCATCACCGTCGTCAACAACCTGTCCAGCTTCATCTTCGGGCTGATTCGAGCCATCGGTCTTATCCTGCTGGGCTTCGGCGTGGTGCAGGTCGGCTTGTCCCTCAAGTCCCACGACCCGTCCCAGCGAGCCAACGGCTTTCTGACCCTTGCGGGCGGCGTCATCATTACCTTTGCCAAGGAGATCCTCGACCTGATCGTCGGCTGAGCAAACCCTACCGTGGGGCTTTCCCGGACTTTCGGGGACGCCCCGATTCTTTGAAAGGAGGTGCTTTTCGTGAGCGACAACTGGGTCGTACAGAACCTTGAAAACGCATTGGAAACCTGGAATGAAAAATTAGCCGAGATCTGGCAGCTCATCACGACAACGCCGCAGGACTTCAAGGGCGGCGGGATTTGGGGCGTGATCGTCAATATCAATGGTGCGGTGCAGGCAATCGGGCTTGCCCTGCTTGTGCTGTTCTTCGTTGTGGGCGTGGTAAAGACCTGCGGATCGTTTACGGAGGTCAAGAAGCCGGAACACGCCCTGAAGCTCTTTATACGCTTTGCCATTGCCAAAGGAGCCATCACCTACGGTATGGAACTGATGCTTGCCCTGTTCAACATCGTGCAGGGGACGATCTCTACTATTATGAGTTCGGCGGGCTTTTCTTCGCCGCAACAGACAACGCTGCCGGCTGAAATGATCACCACCATCGAGGACTGCGGCTTCTTTGAATCAATCCCACTATGGGCGGTGACGCTCATCGGTGGGCTGTTTATCACCGTGATGTCCTTCATCCTCATTATGACCGTGTACGGGCGCTTCTTTAAGCTGTATAGTGCGCCCGGAAGGGCTGTGGCATAAGCCAAAGCAGCTCGCGGGCAATTTGGGATTCTGCCAGTAGCGCGGCAGTAGGAGAAGGTATTCCGAAGGGAGGTGCAAATTACCCTATCACCAACCGATTTATCCGGCGGGGAAACCCAATGGGGAGTGTAGCATATCGGCAACGTCGTAAGTTGGGAAACTATCGAACCACTACTGAACGGCAAGGTGAAACGTTGTGAATGAGGAATAAAGCTGGATTGCTTGAAGGGCAGTCCAAGGCGGCATACTTGAGCCGGCGGCGCAGGATAGTTGTATTCGCCGCATGCCGTGGCAACCGGTGACAGGTACACGCCGATTGCGAAATACCCACGGCAGCCAACCGCAGTAAGCGGATAACGGACGAAAACCCATTCCGACATCACAACACGCTGTCCCAAACTGCCTAACCGGGGATTGCCTAACCCGGAACGCCCTTATAGGCTATGGCTTTCAGAGCCTGAAAATTCGGTATGGCAACGGAGCCGCCGTAGTAGTCTGAGCAAGGGAAAGCCTTGCACATGGCGAAGGGCGGCAGGATATCAACCAAACTATCAATGGAAAGGTGCGTGAGGCACTATGAGAAATCCAAAGAACGTTTTGGAAAGTCTAACATCAAAAGCAGCAATCAAAGATTACCACTATCAAAGGCTCTATCGAAACTTGTACAATCCTGCATTTTTTCTGCTGGCGTATGAGCGTATCCAAGCAAAACCCGGCAACATGACAGCCGGAAGCGATGGGAAAACAATCGATGGCATGAGTATGAAGCGAATTGAAGCCCTCATTCAAAAACTGAAGGATTTCAGTTATCAGCCAAAACCCGCCAGAAGAACGTATATCCCAAAAGCAAACGGCAAAACACGCCCTCTTGGTATTCCGTCCTTTGACGACAAGCTGGTGCAAGAGGTGGTGCGCATGATACTGGAAAGCATTTATGAACCCACCTTTCACGTTACTTCCCATGGATTCCGCCCAAAGCGGAGCTGTCATACGGCTCTGCAATATATCAAGCGGAACTACACGGGGGTCAAATGGTTTGTTGAGGGTGATATCAAAGGATGTTTTGACAACGTTGACCATCATGTGCTGGTGCAGATACTGCGCAGGCGCATTGCGGATGAGCATTTCATCGGCCTGATTTGGAAATTCCTGAAAGCGGGATATATGGAAAATTGGATGTACTACAACACCTATTCCGGCACCCCGCAAGGGTCACTGATTAGCCCAATTCTGGCGAATATCTACCTCAATGAACTGGACGTGTTCATGGCGGAGTATGCCAAATCCTTTAACTGCGGTACAAATCGGAAAATCAACCCGGCCTACAAAAAGCCGTTGGATGTCCGGCGCGGAAAACAGGAATGGCTGAAACGCAATGAAGCAAAAATCAGTGAGGAAAAACGCCGGGAGGTCATGGCGCAGATACAGGAACTTAATAGCCAACTGCGCTCTATCCCTTACAGCGACCCCATGGATACGGAATACAGACGGGTTGTTTATGTCCGCTACGCCGACGACTTCCTGATTGGTGTGATTGGAAGCAAAGAGGACGCAAGACAGGTCAAATCCGATGTGGGAGCATTCATCAAGGAACATCTTCACTTGGAGATGTCCCCGGAAAAAACGCTAATCACCCACGGAAGTGACTTCGCCCACTTCCTCGGATATCTGATTACAGTCAGCCGGGAACAAAACAGTACCCGGACAAAGACGGGTTTTACACGCCGAACCTATGTAGGAAAAGTCAAGCTGTATGTGCCCAAAGAGAAATGGCTGAACCGCCTTCTCTCCTATGGCGCGCTGAAAATCAGCTACGACAAAACCCATGGGAACAAAGAGGTATGGGAACCGGTACGGCGTCCGGGGTTGATACGTCTGGATGATATTGAGATTCTGAACCAGTATAATGAAGAAGTGCGGGGCATGTACAACTATTATCGGCTGGCAAACAATGCAACGGTGTTGAATGCCTTCCTCTATGTGATGAAGTTCAGCATGTACAAGACCTTCGCCGGAAAGTATCGGACGAGCATGCGGAAAATTATTCGCAAATACTGCCGCAACGGGGATTTTACCGTATCGTATTCAACGAAAAACGGGACAAAATCCGTGGTGTTTTACAATCAGGGCATGCGTCATAACGACAAAGTCGTTGTAACGGAAAACCCGGACATCATTGGCAGGGCTAACGAGAATCGCCGCTATACCCGGCTGACAGACCGGTTGCAAGGCCATATCTGCGAGTTCTGCGGAGCCGAAACAGAGGATATTGAAATCCATCATGTCCGAAAACTGAAAGACTTAAGTGGTAAGGCAGAATGGGAACGCCAAATGATTGCGCGTAAACGCAAGACAATGGCGCTGTGCCACTCCTGCCATGTAAAGCTGCACAATGGAAAGTTAGACTGATATCTGGAAAGCCGGATACATCGAGAGGTGTATGTCCGGTTTGGAGGGGAGCGTTCGGAAACCTACCGCAGCAATGCGGCAAGGCGCTGGGCGCTTACCCTACTGTATACGGCGCTTGCGCCCATCCCCCTGTCTACCTTTGCCGGTGAGCCTTCGCAGAATGTGGGCAAGTCCTTCATCAAAAGCTACTGTGCTGTTTGCTTGGAGGGCGCAGTCATTGTGTTGTCCTGCATCATCTTCTCCCTGTTTGCATCCTCGCCGCCCGTGGTCAATCCCGATGCAGCGGCGGTCACGCAGGTGTGGAGCTATGTGGGAGAGCTGCTCTTTAATATGCTCGTCCTCGTAGGCGCAGTCAAGATGAGCGACCGCATTATCCGTGAGATGATGGGGCTGTAAGGAGTGTGCAATGAAACGAAACACAAAAATCTATTCACCCTTCAAGGGATACACCCTTGAGGACTGCGATTGCAGATACTGTCTTTACTACGGCGGCAAACGCAGGCGGAGGGTTCTCTGCCTTGCCGATGTGTGCGTCTGCAAAAGCGAAATTGAGGAAGCACGCCGCCGGGAAAGGAAAAGACGATGAACCAAGACGAATTACAAAACACCGTCCTGTGCGGCGATGCGCTGGAGATGCTGAAAAGGCTTCCTGACGAGTACGTACAGATGTGCGTCACCAGCCCTCCCTACTACGGGCTTCGTGACTACGGTGCCGAGGGACAGATCGGCTGTGAACAAACGCCGCTTGAATATATAGACCGCCTGACCGAAATCTTCCGTGAGGTGCGCCGTGTGCTGAAAAGCAACGGGACACTTTGGCTGAACATTGCCGACAGCTACGCCGGAAGCGGCAAGGGCGTTTGGAGCAAAAGCCTTGCCGAACGCCCCAAAAGCAAACAGACCTACCACAGCCTCAATACCGATGAGAACGCCGCACTCCCAAAGAAATGGGACGGCATTAAGGAAAAGGATATGATCGGCATCCCATGGCAGCTTGCCTTTGCACTTCGTGCGGACGGCTGGTATCTGCGGAGCGATATTATCTGGCAGAAGCCTAACTGCCTGCCGGAGGCTGTGAAAGACAGGCCGACCAAATCCTATGAGCATATCTTCCTGCTCTCCAAATCGCCCCACTACTACTACGATACTGCGGCGATCTCCGAGCCGGTCGCACCGGTCACGGTGGAGCGCAACAAGCGGGCGGTCAGCGATAGGACGAAATACGCAAAGGGTGTCGGCGGCGCAAAGCCGCAGGCGCTCTTTCTGCCCCGTTCCCACAGCGATATGCCAACAAAGCGCAACAAGCGGGATGTGTGGAGCGTCAGCACCAATTCCCACAGGGGTTACGGACACTTCGCCATGTACCCCGAACGGCTGATCGAGCCGTGCATTTTGGCAGGCTCGCCGGAGCAGGGGCTTGTCCTTGACCCGTTCTTCGGCAGCGGCACGACGGGAGCCGTGTGCAAGCGTCTCTCCCGCCGCTATCTCGGCATCGAGCTGAACCCCGAATACTGCGAGACAGCAAAAACAAGAATCCAACAGACGAAGGAGGAACTGTATCTTGGAAGTAAAAATCAACCGTGAAATACGCAACTACACGGAAGCGATGTTCTTTGGACTGTCCCTCAGACAGTTCATTTTTTCTGTCCTTGCCTGCGGCGTTGCGGTGGGCGTGTATTTCCTGCTCAAGCCCCATTTCGGCACAGAAACGGTATCGTGGATGTGCATTTTAGCCGCCGCACCCTTTGCGGCGCTGGGTTTTATTAAGTACAACGGAATGACCGCAGAGAAGTTTGTGTGGGCGTGGATCAAATCGGAGTTTCTGCTGCCGAAGAAGCTCGTATTCCGCTCCACCAACACCTATTTTGAGCTGATGAGGCCCGGTATGGAACTCAAAAAGAAGGAGGTATTGAAAGCCAATGATTAAAACACTGAGTATCCTGCTCAAGCAGGACAAGGAACGCTTCGTCGTACCCAAGGGCGTACAGGATGTCATTCCCGTCAAAGCGATTTACGATGATGGCATCTTTCAGGTGGGCAGGGACAAGTTCACCAGATCCTTCAAGTTCACCGACATCAACTATGCCGTCGCCAGCCGTGAGGACAAGGAGGCGATGTTCCTCGAATACTCCGAGCTGCTGAATTCCTTTGACAGCGGGGCGACCACCAAGATCACCATCAACAACCGCCGCCTGAACCGGCTGGACTTTGAGAAGACCATCCTTATGCCCCTCAAGGGCGACGCCCTCGACGAGTACCGGGAGGAATACAACAAAATGCTCCTTGAGAGAGCGACGGGCGCAAACGCCTACACACAGGAGAAGTATATCACCATCTCCGTGAACAAGAAGAATGTGGAGGAAGCAAGAAGCTATTTTGCCCGTGTGGGCGCAGACCTGATCGCCCACTTTGGCAGGCTTGGCAGCAAGTGCGTGGAGATGGAAACCGACGAACGCCTCCGCATTTTCCATGACTTCTACCGTGCGGGCGAGGAAACCAGCTTCCGCTTTGATATGAAGGAAACCCGCAAAAAGGGACACGACTTCAAGGACTTCATCTGCCCCGACTCGATGGAGTTTGAAAAGGACTATTTCAAGATCGGGGAACGCTACGGCAGGGTGCTGTTCCTGCGTGAGTATGCGTCGTATATCAAGGACGCTATGGTGGCGGAGCTGACCGACCTCAACCGCAACCTGATGCTGTCTATTGATGTAGTTCCCGTCCCCACCGACGAAGCCGTCCGGGAAGCGGAAAACCGTTTGCTGGGCGTGGAAACCAATGTGACCAACTGGCAGCGCAGGCAGAACTCCAACAACAACTTCTCCGCACAGGTTCCCTATGACCTTGAACAGCAGCGCAAGGAAATGAAGGAATTTCTCGATGACCTGACCACCCGTGACCAGCGTATGATGTTCGCCGTCCTTACGATGGTACACACGGCGGACAGCAAGGAGCAGCTCGACAGCGACACCGAAGCCCTGCTGACCACCGCAAGAAAGCACCTTTGCCAGTTCGGGGTGCTGAAGTTCCAGCAGCTTGACGGACTGAATACGGTGATGCCCTTCGGTACTCGGAAGATCGACACCTTCCGCACCCTCACCACCGAGAGCCTTGCGGTGTTTATCCCATTCCGGGTGCAGGACATCTACCACGAGAACGGCATTTACTATGGGCAGAATGTCATTTCCAAAAATATGATCATTGCCGACCGCAGGCAGCTTCTCAACGGCAACGAGTTTATCCTCGGCGTGTCGGGCGGCGGCAAGTCCTTTGCCGCAAAGGGCGAGATCATCAATCAGATGCTCTCCGGCAATGCGGATATTATCATCATCGACCCCGAACGGGAGTATTCACAGCTTGTAAAGGCAATGGGCGGCGAGATCATCAACATCTCCGCCACCTCTCCCACCCACATCAATGCGATGGATATGAACCGGGAGTACGGCGACGGCGCAAACCCCGTCATCCTGAAATCCGAGTTCATTATGTCCCTGTGTGAGCAGCTCATCGGCGGCAACAACCTTGGTGCAGTGCAGAAATCCATCATCGACCGCTGCACGGCAAGCGTTTACCGCACCTATCAGCAGAACGACTACAAGGGCGAGGTCCCCACCTTGCAGGACTTCCGGGCGGAGCTGCTCAAACAATCCGAGCCGGAGGCACAGGAGATCGCCCTTGCCATCGAGCTGTTTACCAACGGCTCTTTGAACACCTTTGCCAAGCACACCAATGTGGACACCGACAACCGGCTCATCTGCTACGACATCCTTGACCTCGGCAAGCAGCTTATGCCCATCGGGATGCTGGTGGTATTGGATTCCATCCTCAACCGCATTACACAGAATCGTGCAAAGGGCAAAAATACCTTCATCTTCATTGACGAAATCTATCTCCTGTTCCAGCACGAATACAGTGCCAACTTCCTATTCACGCTTTGGAAGCGAGTGCGCAAGTACGGTGCTTATGCGTCCGGCATTACGCAGAATGTGGACGACCTCTTGCAGAGCCATACGGCGAGAACGATGCTTGCAAACTCCGAGTTCATCATTATGCTCAATCAGGCGTCCACCGACCGCATTGAGCTGGCAAAGCTTCTGAACATCTCGGACACCCAGCTTTCGTATATCACCAATGTGGACGCAGGACACGGACTCATCAAGGTCGGCTCCAGCCTTGTACCATTTGCCAACAAGTTCCCCAAAAACACAAAGCTCTACAAGCTGATGACCACCAAATTATCCGACATTGCGAATTGACTAAGCGGGCAACAAAGAAAGGAAATCCAATGAAAAAGACAATTTCAATCATTCTCATTGCGGTGTTTGCTGCCGTCCTCAGCGCAAGCACCTATTTTATTGTCCGTCACAACAAGGAGGCAGACAAGCAGGCAGAATTATATCACAACCTTGCCTCCGTGGTGGAGGCCGCAGCGCAGACGGACGCTGAAACGGAAACCGCCGAGCCGATTCCGTATTCCGAGGAAAAGACGCTGCTGCCGGAGCTTGCCGAGCTGTTCGGACAGAACGGCGATTTGGTGGGCTGGATCAGCATTGCGGATACCAACATCAACTATCCCGTGATGCAGTCTGTAAACGAGCCGAACTTCTACCTGAAGCACGGCTTTGACAAGGAATACTCCGAGTACGGCTGTCCCTATGTGCAGGAGGACTGCGATGTGCTAAAGCCCTCTGACAACCTTGTTATCTACGGGCATCACATGAAAAACGGCTCTATGTTCGCGCATCTCGACAAATTCAAGAGCGAGAGCTTTTGGAGCAAGCATAAGACCATTGCTTTTAACACGCTGACGGACAGGCAGAAGTATGAGATCGTTGCCGTGTTCCGCACGGTGGTCTACACCGACAGCCCCGACGCTTTCAAGTATTACCGCTTCGTGGATGCGGGAAATGCCAACGAGTTTGACAGCTTCATTGCCAAGTGCAAGGAGCTATCCTTCTACGACACCGGCGTGACCGCCGCATATGGCGATAAACTCATTACCCTGTCCACCTGCGAGTACAGCCGCAACAACAGCCGCCTTGTGGTGGTGGCAAAGCGTATAGTAGAGGGCGGTGATGCGGATGCTGCCCAGACTCACGCCGAAGCAGCGGCAGAAAGCCAACGCCTTGATTAAACGCCTGTGCGCCAACTATGACGGCGGCAACTGTCTTGTGCTGGATGACGGCGAGCCTTGCGTCTGTGTGCAGAGCATTTCCTATTCGCTGCTCTGCAAGTATTTCCGCAATGCCGTTTTGCCGGCAGAGCCGATGCTGGAGGCTAATATTCTCGGCACACGCCTTGAAAGGTGCGTGTCCTGCGGTGCGCCTATCCTCAAGAAAGGCAACCGCAAGAAATACTGCGACAGGTGCGCCGTAAGAGCCTACAAAAAGCAGCAGGCGGAATACGCCCGCAGGAAACGGGCAGAGTCGAAAAATAGAGGCTGAGAAAGTCAGTCACAGCAAGGCTTTTCAGCTCCCGCACTTTGGGGGGCAAGGTGTTGATACCTTTGCCCCTCTTTTTCAATTCAGGGGCGTTTTGATGCGCCCCGGAAAGGAGGGAAAATGCCTAAAATCAAAACAAGAGATGTGGTGAAAGGCACGATCAAGAAGATAGACAAGGCGGCGATTGCTGCCGACCGGATGCGCTCCGCCTATGTGCAGACCAAGGAGAAGGCGGAACACGCCACCCATCCCGAAGAACACAGCGCAGAGGAATACGCCTCCGGCCGCATCGAGGGCGGCGTAGACCGCATGACCCACGAAGCGGCGCATCAGTTCGATAAGCAGGGACGCAAGGGGCTGGCTGAAACCAAGCGGAATGTATCCAAGGCAAAGGACAGCATCAGGCAGTTCAAAGAGAAACGGGCGGCAGAATCGTTGAAACGGCAGTCTGTCCGTGCTTCCGGCAATAAGACTATTAAGACGGTGGAGCAGACGGAAAAGACCGTCAAGCAATCTGCCCGTTCTGCCGGAAAGAAAACGGTCAAGACCGCAGGCAAAGGTACGGCGAAAGCGGCGCAGAAATCGGTCAAGACCACTAAGACCGCCATTAAAACCACCCGGCAGGCGGCAAAGACGGCACAGAAAACCGCACAGGCGACCGTGAAAGCCACACAGAAAGCGGCACAGGCCGCCAAAGCCGCAGCCAAGGCGACCGCCGCCGGTGTGAAGGCCGCTGTCAAAGCAACCGTTGCGGCGGTCAAGGCGATCATAGCGGCAGCAAAAGCATTGGTAGCGGCCATTGCCGCAGGTGGCTGGGTCGCCGTTGTGGTTATCATTGTCATCTGCCTGATTGCCTTGATTTGCGGTTCTGTGTTTGGGATATTCTTCTCCGGCGAGGATTCCGGTACGGGACAGTCCATGCGGACAGCCGTGCAGGAGTTCAACACGGATTACGACAACCAGCTGTTGGAGATACGAAACGGCACTTCCTATGACACACTGGAAATGTCGGGAAGCCGTGCTGTGTGGAAGGAAGTCCTTGCGGTTTACTCGGTCAAGGTCAATACCGATCCCGACGAGCCGATGGAGGTTGCCACGATGGACGACACCAAAAAGCAGCTTCTCAAGGATATATTTTGGGAGATGAACAGCATATCGTCACGGACAGAAAGCAATTCTGAAACGGTCATCACCGAAACCGATGACGGTAACGGAAATATCGTGCAGACCGAAACCACCGAAACGAGAACCACGCTGTATATCACCGTGTCGCATAAGACGGTGGAGGAAATGGCTGACCAATACGGCTTCAATGAAGAACAGCGAGAGTATCTTGCGGAGCTGCTGGAGGACAAGAACAACTCCCTTTGGGCGGCTGTCCTCTACGGCATCCATTACAGCGATGATCAGATCGTGACCGTTGCCTTGTCGCAGGTGGGCAATGTGGGCGGTGAGCCTTACTGGTCTTGGTACGGCTTCGGGAGCCGTGTGGAGTGGTGTGCCTGCTTCGTGAGCTGGTGCGCCAACGAGTGCGGCTATATTGAAACCGGCGTAATTCCGAAATTTGCAGGCTGCGTCAACGGCGTTCAATGGTTCAAAGACCGTGGACAGTGGATCGACGGCTCTGCTGAGCCTGTTTCCGGAATGATTATCTTCTTTGACTGGGACAACAAGGGCAGCTCCGGTCCGCAAGACGGGCAGTCCGACCATGTAGGCATTGTGCAGAAGGTTGAAAACGGCATCGTCTATACCGTGGAGGGTAACTCAGGCGATAGCTGCCGTGTCAATCAGTACAGCGTAGGGCATTATGAGGTGCTTGGGTACGGAGTGCCTCAGTATTAGCCTGCACGGTATTGCGCGAAAAGAGGGAAATGGCTGCCTGCGAGGGCAGCCAATACATACCCTGATGTGAGGAAAATGCGACAATTCGTTAAAACCAACGTCCGTGTGGGCTTGCTTTTATTCGGATATTCGTATATAATGTATCGTGTTGAGTATTATCCATGCGGAGGTGCGGGATGAACGGGATCAAGGGCTATATCTCCATTCGGGAGGCGTCCTACCGTTGGGGCGTATCAGAGCGGCGGGTCAACCAATACTGCGCCGAGGGGCGGATCCCCGGCGCGTCCCGGTTCGGGCGCTCATGGGCGATCCCGGAAAATGCGGAAAAGCCGTCCGACCCGCGCTTTCAGGAACAGCACCGCGATCCCGACAGGACAAGCACCTGACGGATACCCCTCTGCATTTTAGCATCCGCAAAAAGGAAGTGAACGCTATGACCTGCGATGAGAGCTTGTACCGCCAATATCTGAGCGGCGATGACGAAGGGCTTAATGCCCTGATGAAAAAATACGGTGACCCCCTGACCCTGTATATTGACGGCTATCTGCATGACGTTCACGAGGCGGAGGAGCTGATGCTCGACGTCTTTGCCTATCTGTTCACCAAAAAGCCGAAGATCCGGGACGGCGGCTTCAAGGCGTATCTCTATAAGGCCGCGCGGAATATGGCGCTGCGCCATAAGAGCAAGCGAACGCCCCTGTTCAGCCTTGATGCGCTTGCAGACGAGCCGGACGGACGGCTGCTGGCGGAGGAGGTCATCCGGACGGAGGAGCGAAACCGTATTCTGCATTTCTGCATGGGCGAAATGAACCCGGACTATCGGGAGGTGCTGTACCTCACCTATTTTGAGGATATGAGCTACGCGCAGGCGGCGGAGGTCACGGGAAAAACGGTAAAACAGATCACCAACATGGTGTATCGCGGAAAAGAGAGCCTGCGAAGGCTGCTGGAACGGGAGGGAATCACAAATGCGGAGTCATGAGGAGCGCGTCGCGGAGGCAAAGCGGCGTATCGCCCAAATTGAGCAGGAAAAACGGAGGCGGCGCAACACGGTCACCATGGCTTCCGCTGTGGCGGCGTGCCTTGCGCTGCTCATCGGTGCGTCCCTCGCCATGCCCGGCATTGCCGCAAACATCCAGACAGGCAATTATTCCGGCTTTGAAACGGCGGCCAGCATCTTTCATGGCGGCGCTGCCTTGGGATACATCGTCATCGGACTGCTGGCGTTTTTACTCGGCGTGTGCGTGACCGTTCTGTGCTTCCGGCTGCGGCAGATGAACCGCGAGGACGGGCAGGACAGGGAAAGCGAGGATGCGCATGGAGCTGATTGAGAACCTGCTGCAACTGCTGACCACGTTCGTCGGCGCGCTGCTTTCGGGCATCGCCTACCGGAAAAGCCGCAGGCAGGCGTATTTTCTGCTGCTGTGCTCCTACGGTTGCTTCACCCTCGGCGCGCTCTACTGGACGCTGTACCTGCTGCTGTTCGATACCACGCCGCAGGTCTTTTATGTGTCGGAATTCGGCTGGGTGGCCAGCCTCATCTTCCTGCGCATTTTGCAAGTAATGCTCGCCATTCAGGATAAGCGCAGCTTCCGCTGCCGCAGGGCGTGGCTCGCGCCTGCGTTCGGCGTGCCGCTGCTGGTGTTTTACTGCACCTTCGGGGACATTCTCTCCAACCTGATCTGGTGCGGCATGATGATATGGCTCTCCTTCTGCGCCATTCGGGGGCTGGTCTACGCCAACGGGCAGACGGATACGGCGCGGAATATGCGGTATTTCCACATAGGGGTACTGTGCTTTGTGTTTGCGGAATATCTGCTGTGGACGGTGGGCTGCTTCTGGCCCAACACCTCTCCGGCCAGCCCCACCTTCTGGTGCGATATGCTGCTGACGCTCGCCATTCTGGGGCTGCTGCCCGCCACGAGAAAGGCGGTGGAAGCATGACCTACATCGAAAACATCTTCCTCTGTATGGTATCTCCCCTACTGGTGGCCGCTCTGTGCATGGGCAGGCGGCAGCTCCGCCTTTTCCTGTTCAGCATTGCCGGGATGGGGGTGTGCCTGCTTTCGGCCTATATCAACACCTTCCTTGCGGCGGTGTGTCAGGCAGATGCCCTTGCCGCCACGGCGGAGATCGCGCCGGTGGTGGAGGAGCTGATGAAGCTGCTGCCGCTGGTGTTCTATCTGCTGGTGTTCGAGCCGGAGGGCGATAAAATCAAGGCTGCCGCCATCACGGTTGCCCTGGCCTTCGCCACCTTTGAAAATGTGTGCTATCTCATCCAGAACGGCGCAGACCGCTTCTCCTTCATCTTCTTCCGGGGCTTCGGCACGGGAGCGATGCACGTCCTCTGCGGTCTGATCGTGGGCGGCGGCCTTGCATACACATGGCGGCGGACGTGGCTGAAGATCGCGGGCACCTGCGGGCTGCTGGGCGCGGCCATCACCCTCCACGCCATCTACAATCTGCTCATCGCCTACGGCGGTGCGGTGCAGTATGTGGCCTACGCCCTGCCGGTGCTGCTGGTGGCGGCAGGAAGATTGTCCGCTTTCAGATTATCGCGGAGGAAATAACCGAATAACCACTCCCTGAGAGCTGCTTTTTGGCGGCTCTCAAATTTTTTTGAAAAATTTTGCGTTTTGGGTGAGAGTTTTTTCGATTTTTTGTAC
>OLFZ01001305.1_pt1 | contig 22121 bp, 15 predicted proteins | sample 1604861 | NCBI WGS metagenome assembly OLFZ01 (sample SAMEA3888895, study PRJEB22519) | human gut metagenome | biome: human gut; feature: human-associated habitat; material: faeces | place: Denmark | collected 2011 | reverse complement strand
ATACCTATGCTCAGGTGACAGGTAATGAAACCTTCAATACCCACGATCCTAATGGCAATATCCTTTATGGTATTGAGGTATTTATCCACCCTGATTATCGTGGCTTGCGATTGGCTCGTCGTATGTATGAGTATCGCAAGGAACTCTGCGAGAAGCTCAACTTGAAGGCTATCATGTTTGGTGGTCGTATTCCAAACTATCATAAGTATGCTGACAAGATGCGCCCTAAGGAGTATATCGAGCATGTAAGAAACCGTGAGATTTACGACCCGGTTCTTACTTTCCAACTCTCCAACGATTTCCACGTACGTCGTGTGATTCGCAACTATCTTCCTAGTGATGAGGAGAGCGAACACTGCGCAACCCTCTTGCAGTGGGATAATATCTACTATCAGCCACCTACGGATTCCTATGTAGATAGAAAACCAACCGTGCGAATCGGTCTGGTACAGTGGCAGATGCGTCCATACGCTTCGGTAGACGACCTTTTTGAGCAGGTAGAGTTCTTCGTGGATTCCGTGAGTGATTACAAAAGCGATTTTATCCTCTTCCCAGAGTATTTCAATGCGCCATTGATGGCACGTTTCAATGATTTGGGTGAGGCACAAAGCATCCGCATGATGGCTCAATATACAGAAGAAATCCGTGACCGTTTCCGTGAACTGGCCATCAGCTACAACATCAATATCATTACCGGTAGTATGCCTTATCTCAAGGGCGATTCCCTCTACAATGTCGGCTTCCTTTGCCGTAGAGATGGTAGCGTGGATATGTATGAGAAGATTCATGTAACTCCAGATGAGCAGAAGTGCTGGGGATTGAGTGGCGGTAGCCATATCCAGACTTTCGATACCGATTGCGGTAAGATAGGTATCGTGATCTGCTATGATGTGGAGTTCCCTGAACTTTCCCGTCTGATGGCAGAGGATGGTATGCAGATTCTCTTTGTTCCATTCATGACCGATACGCAGAATGCTTACTCTAGAGTAAGAGTCTGTGCACAGGCTCGTGCCATCGAGAACGAATGTTATGTAGCCATTGCAGGTAGTGTGGGCAACTTGCCTCGTGTTCACAACATGGATATCCAGTATGCCCAGAGTGCCGTGTTCACTCCTTGCGACTTTGCCTTCCCTAACGATGGTAAGCGTTCGGAGGCAACACCTAATACCGAGATGATTCTCGTATCAGATGTTGACTTGAATCTCTTGAACGAGCTTCATACTTACGGTGCCGTTCGAAATCTTCGTGATCGCCGCAAGGATTTGTATGACTTGAAGCAGAAGAAGTAAGTTAAGTGAAGAGTGAAGAACGAAGAGTGAAGAATTCAATTGTATTGATATATAGATATAAAGAATGTATAAGATAGAAATCTCGGAGCGCACGCTCCACTTTAAGCAGCCAGCAGGCACGTCTCGTGGAGTTTATACCACGAGACACAGTTATTATCTGACTCTTACTTCGGATGAAATGCCGGGGATAGAAGGAGTGGGAGAGTGTGCTACGCTCCCTGATTTGAGTTGCGATGCCAAACCGGAATATGCTGTTACCCTTCGACAGGTGTGCCAGATGGTGGAACAGATGGGACGCATCCCTTACGATATGATTCGTGCCTATCCTAGCATCACTTTCGGACTGGAAACAGCCTTTGCTTCGTTCTTCGATGCAGCGAAGAAGCAGGGAGTAAGTGTCTCTGTTCCAGCTGGAATGGAGAACCTGGTCAATCTCTTCGACTCTCCTTTCGGACGAGGAGAAGAGGGCATTACCATCAACGGACTGGTATGGATGGGCACCTATGAGGAGATGCTGGCTCGGTTGGAGGAGAAACTCCAGGCGGGTTTCCATTGCGTGAAACTGAAGATTGGTGCCATCGATTTCTTTAAGGAACTCGATCTCATCAAGCGCATCCGCGATGTTTATACCAAGGAGCAGGTTGAGTTGCGTGTAGATGCCAATGGAGGCTTCTTGCCGGAGAACGCAATGAGCCAGCTGGAGGCTTTGGCTAAATATGACATTCATTCGATTGAGCAGCCTATCAAGCAGCATCAGTGGCCTAAAATGGCCCAGCTCTGTCGCGAAACACCGCTTCCTATCGCCCTGGACGAGGAACTGATTGGGGTGAATGTCCGAAGTATGAAGCAGGCTTTGCTCGATACCGTCCGTCCTCAGTATATCATCCTGAAGCCTTCGCTTCATGGTGGAATCTATGGATGTAACGAGTGGATTGAGTTGGCTAACCAGCGTGGCATCGGCAGTTGGATTACCTCTGCCTTGGAGAGCAACATCGGTCTCCATGCCATTGCCCATTATGCTGCCAAGGTATATGGTCCGAATGTCCAGATGCCACAGGGGCTGGGCACCGGTCTGCTCTTTACTGATAACATCCCAATGCCATTGGAAATCCGTGGCGATCAACTGTTTGTCGTAAAATAACTTAGGAAGAATTCTTGAAATGACATTAGAAGATTTCCTTTCCGAATGGAATAACGATAGCGACCGGGTGCTTGTACATACCAGTGGTTCCACAGGAAAACCCAAACCGATGATGGTAGAGAAGAAGCGAATGCTCAACTCAGCCCGCATCACTTGTGATTTCCTTGGATTGAAGCCAGGTGATAGTGCTCTGCTCTGTATGTCGCTTGATTATATTGCCGGTAAGATGGTGGTGGTGCGAAGCATAGAGCGCCATCTCCATCTTATTTCTGTCTCTCCAAGTGGGCATCCTTTGAAAGATGTAAATAAAGAGATTACTTTCGCAGCCATGGTTCCGATGCAGGTATATAATACCCTGCAGGTTCCTGAGGAGCGGGAACGGCTCTGCCATATCCGTCATCTGATTATCGGTGGTGGTGCCATCGATGCAGCTTTAGAGAAGGAACTGAAGTCATTTCCCGGCAATATCGCTATCTGGAGCACTTACGGCATGACCGAAACCTTATCTCATATCGCCTTGCGAAGAATCAATGGTGATAAGCCTAGTGAATGGTATCAGCCTTTCGATAGCGTTCATATCAGTCAGACCGAAGAAGGCTGTCTGGTCATTGATGCCCCTCAGGTTTGTGCTGAAACCTTGGTAACGAATGATATCGTGGAGATAGAACCCTATATATATAATAAGGTGGAAAAACTCCGTTTCCGCATCAAGGGCAGAAAAGACAATGTCATCTGTAGTGGTGGCATCAAGATTCAGATTGAAGAAGTGGAGACTCTCTTGAAACCTCATTTGGAAAAACCTTTCATGCTAGCCAAGAAGAAAGACGGGAAGTTTGGAGAAATCGCAGTCCTCTTGACAGAGGATGAGGATATAAAAAAAGTAGAGGCGACTGTCCGCCGCCTCTTATCTGATGAATCTGAAAAGTCTTCTGATTATAAAAAATATAAATATTGGATTCCTAAGGAATTCCGATATGTAGAGCATCTTCCGCTTACCGAAACCGGAAAGCCAAAGCGATGCTGTTTGGCATAAGGATACAATAATGGCGGGTTGATGGCCCGCCATATTATATTATCCTTCTCTAAAGAAATCGAGTGCTTCTTTAATTTCTTCTGTAGTTGCTGTCTGGTTGATACGGATATCTCCGATGCCTCCCATCATGGTGAAGTTGATGATGCCATTCTGGTTCTTCTTGTCATGATGCATCAGCTCGATGAGCTCATCATAGTCATCACAGGTAATATCCAGTGTTCCGTAGTTTTCCTTGATGAAGGTTACGGTCTGGCGCATTTTGTCTGTTGGGAATCCTGTCTTAGCCACGCTGAGATAAAGCTCAGGGATGAGACCGAATGCCACAGCATAGCCATGCAGGATAGGCTTGCGCTTCAAAGCCCAGCTCTCGAAGGCATGACCGAAGGTATGACCCAGATTCAAAGCCTTGCGGATGCCCTTCTCATGAGGATCCAGCTCTACGATGCGCTCCTTTACCTTCACGCTGTCGCCCACCATGCGCTGCAACTGCTTCAGGTCTGGGTTGGCAAGGTCGAAGCTGACCAGTTCCTCCCACATCGCCTCGGTAGAAATTAAGCCGTGCTTCAGCATTTCTGCATAGCCCGAACAGATGTTCTCGGCATCCAGAGTCTTCAGAAATTCTGTGTCGAGAATCACGTACTTAGAGTCGTTGAATACGCCCACTTCGTTCTTCAAACCACCGAAGTTGATACCGGTCTTTCCGCCTACCGATGCATCTACCATGGCAAGCAGGGTAGTAGGGATATTGATGAAGTTGATGCCGCGCTTGAAGGTGCTGGCAGCAAAACCACCCAGGTCGGTTACCATACCGCCTCCCAGGTTAATCATGCATGAATGGCGTGAAGCGCCACCCTCCTGCAGTCCCTTCCATACCATCATCAGACTTTCGATGTCCTTATGGCTGTCGCTTGCAGGAATAGTGATTACCTGTATGTGCTTCAGGCTATAGAAGTTCTTGATGAGTGGCAGACACAACTCTTGGGTCGTGGTATCGGTAAGCACAAACAGCTTGTCGTGCTCGCACTCAGCGAGAGCGGTTACCAGTTCGCTCTCCAGATGGGTTGATATGATTATTCTTTGACTCATAACTTACTAACGTTTTTAAAAAAGACGAATTTATATAGGGCCGTTGGGAAGTTCCGAAAGGACAACGCTACGGCTATTTTGGCTGCAAAGGTACGTTAAAATGAAGACAAAACAAAATAAATAAGCACTTTTTTATCAATAAAAGTTTAAACCTTGATACATTTCGTTCGTCAAATGAAGCAAAATGCCCCAAAAAGTGCATCTGTTTTTTACAATTGCGCTCTAATCGGGTCTAATCATATAAAAGCAAGTCTATATACAATTTAGAAATAATAAATAACATTCAACAAATAATGAAAAGATCAATTCTATCGATGCTGTTGATGCTCGTTGCAATAGCATCCTTAGCTCAAGAGCGTTTGATTAGCGGTAAGATAACAGACCGCGATACCAAGGACCCTGTAGAGCAAGTAACGATTCAACTACTCAAAACCGACAGTACATACGTGTCGGGTGCCATTTCTAATGAGCGGGGACTCTTCCATGTCAATGCCCCGGCTAATGGCAAGTATCTCCTCAAGATTACCAGTGTAGGTTACAAGCCTACCGTTAAGCGCATCCAAATTTCTGAAGACAAGAATCTGGCAATGGGGAATGTGGTCATTGGTGCTGATGCTATCATGCTGAAAGGTGCCGTGGTAACCGCCATGGCTCAGAAGGTGAGTCTGAAGGAGGATACCTTCGTCTATAATTCGGCAGCCTACCGCACACCGGAAGGTTCGGTGGTTGAGGAACTCGTGAAGCGTCTGCCGGGTGCAGAGGTCAGCGATGACGGTACCATCAAGATCAACGGTAAGGAAGTGAAGAAAATCCTGGTAGATGGTAAGGAGTTTATGACGGGCGATACCAAGACGGCTCTGAAGAACTTGCCTACCAGCATCATCGATAAAATCAAGGCATACGACGAGAAGAGCGATCTCTCCAAGGTGACTGGTATTGATGACGGTGAGGAACAGACCGTGCTCGACTTCGGTGTGAAGAAGGGGATGAATAAGGGGGTGATTTCCAATATCGACCTGGGTGTGGGCAACAAGAACCGCTATAATATGCGTGGTATGGGTGGCTATTTCGCCAACAACAACCGATTCATGCTCTTTGCCAATGCCAATAATACCAGTGACCGTGGATTCGGCGGTGGTCCTGGCAGAGGATTCTGGGGCGGTGCCAACGGTTTGAATGCCAGCAAGATGATAGGCGCCAACTACAACTATGAGTTGAAGAACAAGTTCAAGTTCAATACCTCTCTCCGCTGGAACCACAGCGATGGCGATGTATGGAGCAGCCGTTCCAGCGAGAACTTCATGGGTACCAGCAATTCCTTCAGCAACAGCTTGAGTCAGAGCTATTCCCGCAGCAACAGCTGGAATGGTAACATCCGTCTGGAGTGGATGCCTGATTCCATGACCAATATCCTCTTCCGTCCTTCCATCTCCTGGAGTTCCAGCGATGGCTTGAGCGGCAGCCAGTCGGCTTCCTATAACAAGGATCCTTATACCATCACCACCAAAGACCCTCTCTCTGAAGAAGGTATCGAAGAGATGGAGAAGGCTGAGGCTATGGTAAACAGCCAGTTGACCAACGGCATCACCTACTCTGATAATAACAATATCAATGGTATGCTGCAGGTAAACCGCAAGTTGGGCAACAAGGGACGTAACATCACCTTCCGTGTGGATGCCAAATATACCGATAAGGACAGCAAGAGCATCTCGCTCAACAATGCCAAGCTTTATCTCGTACAGACTGCGGAGGGTAAGGATTCAACCTATCAGACCAACCGCTACAACCTGACTCCTTCAAAGAATTACAGTTATGCCGGTCAGTTGACCTATAGTGAGCCGCTCTGGAAGGCCACCTTCCTGCAGTTCAGCTATAAGTTTACTTACAGCTACTCCAAGAGCGACCGCAGCACCTACGATTTCAGCAAGTATGCGATGAGTGGTGATCATGAATATCGTGGTTGGGACAGCTACTTGAATCCATTCGCCGGTCATCTCAATGACTACAGGGATGATGATTTGAGCCGCTTCTCAGAGTATCGCAACTACAACCATGATATCCAGGTGATGATGCGATTCATCCGTCAGAAGTACAACCTGAACTTCGGTGTGATGGTTCAACCACAGCAGTCTAAGTATATCCAGGATTATCAGGGCGTGCATGTAGATACCGTTCGCAATGTGGTGAATGTGAGTCCAACCCTCGATTTCCGTTATCGCTTCTCAAAGATGAGTAACTTGCGAATCAACTATCGTGGTACAACCTCTCAGCCAAGCATTTCTCAGTTGCTCGACATCACGGATAACAGCGATCCGTTGAACATTTCGATGGGTAACCCAGGCTTGAAGCCATCGTTCACTCAGAACTTCCGATTGTTCTACAACAATTTCGTGCAGAACCATAACAAGGGTATCATGACTTTCGTCAACTTCTCTACCACCAACAATAGCATCAGCAATAAGGTGACATACGATGAGACGACTGGTGGAAGAATCACCCGACCAGAGAATATCAATGGAAACTGGAATGCGATGGGAGCCTTCATGTTCAACTGCTCTATCGATAGTGCAGGTGTATGGAACATCAATACTGGAGCCCATGCCAATTACAATAACTATGTAAGTTATCTGAGTCTTGACAAGAAATCAGACTCTCAGAAGAATACTACCCGCAGTATCACCTGGCGTCAGAATCTTTCTTTCAGCTATCGTAATGACTGGGCTGAGTTCTCGCTCGATGGTACGCTTACTTACAATAAGGCAAAGAACAAGCTTCAGCCTACCAGCAATCTCGAGACCTGGCAGTTCTCTTATGGTCCAAGCATGACGCTTACCGCTCCTTGGGGAACCAGCCTGAACTCAAGTCTCTCTATCAACAGTCGCCGTGGCTATAACGACAGCAGTATGAACACCGATGAGTTTGTATGGAATGCGCAGCTCTCTCAGGGCTTCCTGAAGGGCAAGCCTCTTACCATCATGCTCCAGTTCTATGACATTCTTCGTCAGCAGAGCACCTTCTCTCGTGCCATCTCGGCTACATCCCGTACGGATACCGAGTATAATGCTGTCAACAGCTATGCGATGCTCCATGTGGTTTATCGCTTGAATCTCTTCGGAGGCAAGGAGGCACGCAAGAGTGGTTCTGGAGGTCCTGGCGGACCTGGTGGTCGTCCTGATTTCCGTGGTCGCCCATTCGGTGGTGGCCATCCAGGTGGAAGAATGTTCTAAGTGAAGTTTAAATAGATATGCCAAAAAGAAATCCCCGCTCTTCATGATGAGGAGCGGGGATTCTTTTTTGTCTTATTTTAAAGTCGCTGTTTTTTAGAGAGCGAACTTGTAACCGATAGTAATCTGGATTACGTTGTTGTAGTGATCGTAGTCTTCAGCAACCTTTGTTACACCGATGTTGTAACGAGCATCGAATACAAGACCCTGGTACTCGTAAGAGAGACCTACTGGGATAGAGAGGTCTACAGTCTTAACATCTTCCATGTCATCCTTGTTTACCAGAAAACCTGGCTGCAAACCTGCCTTGAGAGCAAGACCTGCTACAGGATAGTAGTTCAAAGTGATAGGAACGTTAATGTAACCAGGGTTCCACTTGTAGTCATTCTTATAAGTTATATTTCCTATTTTTACGTCCTCTGCCTTGAAGCCCTGTACAGAATAGAGAGCGCCAACAGCAATACCGAAGTTGCTTGTTGACTGATACTGCAACTCAGCACCAGCTGCGAAGCCAGCCTTCCAGTCATTGTCACCGATTGTAGCAACGTTCAAACCAATCTTAGGCTGGATAGTTGTTGTACCAGCTGCCTGCTGTGCGAAAGCACCTACTGAAGACAGCACCATGGCTGCCATAACCAATAATTTCTTCATAATCTCTAAATTTTAAATTATTAATACTACTTTTTGTTGATAAGCCTTAGCTCTGTTGATACAGAGTCTTAGGTGTCTCTGCATCTATTACTTGAGGGCAAAGATAAGAGAAAAAACAATAGAATACAAGTTTTTTGTTCTAAAAAAATGTAATATAGAGCAAAAGTATACACTTTTGTGGAGAAATCGTATATTTCTTTATTATCTTTGTTCAATTTTCTTCAGTTCTTTCTCAAACCGGCGACGATACATTTCGCCTGCTATCGTCAAGCCGAACGGGAAGGCAATCCAGATGCCCAGTATGCCCATGCCGCAAGGAAAACCGAGGGTATAGCCCAATGGAAGTGAGATGACGAAGTAGGCGATGAAGGCATAGAGCACCATCGGCTTCACACAGGCGATACCTCGAAGGGCATTGGCAAAGGTATATTGCAAACCGTCGCCAAACTGATATACCATCATCAGGATGATCAATACCGACACATACGCCTGTACCTCGGCATTGTCATTAAACCAACCGCCTATCTGGTGGCGAAGCAGAAATACCGGAATTCCCATGCAGAGAGAGAACAGCAGGTTCAGACGGAAGCCATCGTAGGCGTTGCGGCGTACGGCAGCATAGTCTTTCTGTCCCATAAAGTGACTCACGCGGATTGCCAGCGCTGCTGCCATACCCGAAAGTACGAGATAGAAGAGCTGGGAGAGGGTAATCATTACCTGATGAGCTGCCAACGGAATTGTACCCAGCCAGCCTACCATTACGCAACTCAGCGTAAAGGCTGCCGATTCCATTCCCAACTGTAAGGCTACCGGCCAGCCCAGACGGTTCATCTCCTTGAAGTCTGCCTTATTAAGTGAACTATGGATGAGGTCGTGTCTGTATTCTCTGAATCCCTTGCCGGCAATCACAATGCTCACCATTGCCAGAGCCATGAGGATGCGGCTTACCAAGGTTGAGATTCCGGCTCCGAGCAAACCCAGTTCCGGAAAACCAGCCACACCGTAAATCAATACCCAGTTGCCGAGGATATTGACCACGTTTCCGCCAATCATCGCCCACATCGCCACCTTGGTTTTTCCGATTCCGTCCAGGAATTGCTTCATCGTAAAGAAGATACCCATGAAGAGAACCGAGGCAAGGTTCACCAGGAAGTAGGGACGGATGAGCGATAGCAGTTCTTCCGGCTGTCCGATATGTGCCAGATTGAGATAGAGCAGGATGAGAACAGCCGTAAAAATGGCTCCCGTCAGCATATTGGCAAAGAAGGAGTTGCGGACCTTCTGTCCGATGCAGTCGGTACGTTCCTCTCCGTAAAGCTTGCCGATGATAGGAGTGAGTCCGTAGGTGAATCCCATATAGGATACAAAGACGAGACCGAAGATATTGTTCACCAATCCGGCTGCTGCCAGTTCGGGTGTACTGTGATGACCGATCATCAGCGTATCAGCAAATCCCAGAATGATGGTTCCTAGTTGTCCAATAATAATAGGAAATCCTATCGAAAGCAGTTCCCGGTAATGATGTTTCTTATTCGTTGCAATGGATGTTGTATGATTATTCATATTGCTTTTAATTACTAATCTATTTCTTATATTCTGCCGTTAAAGTGTGCAAAGTTACGTTATTAATTAGTAACTACCAAATTTTTCTTTTAGAAAAAGGTTTTTTCCTCCGTTTTATTTGGAGTTATCGGATAAATAGCCTATATTTGCAGAATCAAAACAACTGACAATCAGATTTACAAACCAAATAAACATACCATTATGAACAACATTCCATTAGTATTTTGGCTCATCCCGATAGCCAGTGTTGTAGCATTGGGAATGGCATGGTTCTTCTTCCGTTCGATGATGAAAGAGGACGAGGGAACTGAGAGAATGAAAGAGATTGCTGCACATGTTAGAAAAGGTGCAATGGCCTACCTCAAGCAGCAGTACAAGGTGGTGACCATCGTCTTCGTGGTGCTTGCCATTGTTTTCGCCTTTATGGCTTATGTACTGAAAGTGCAGAATCCCTGGGTTCCGTTCGCTTTCCTTACCGGTGGACTCTTCTCCGGACTGGCGGGATTCTTCGGTATGAAGACAGCTACCTATGCTTCGGCACGTACAGCCCATGGAGCTCGTACCGGTCTCGACAAGGGATTGAAGATTGCTTTCCGCAGCGGTGCCGTGATGGGACTCGTTGTGGTTGGTCTCGGATTGCTCGATATTGCCATCTGGTTTATTGTTCTTAATGCGGTGTATGCCGGTGAGTCTACTGCCCTCATCACCATCACTACCACTATGCTTACCTTTGGTATGGGTGCTTCTACCCAGGCTCTCTTTGCCCGTGTAGGTGGAGGTATCTATACCAAGGCTGCCGATGTGGGAGCTGACCTGGTGGGTAAGGTAGAGGCAAATATTCCTGAGGATGATCCCCGGAATCCTGCTACCATTGCCGATAATGTGGGTGATAATGTAGGCGACGTAGCCGGAATGGGTGCCGACCTCTATGAGAGCTATTGCGGTTCTATTCTCTCTACCGCTGCTCTGGGTGCCACCGCCTTTGCTATGAATAGCGACATGCAGCTCCGTGCCGTTATCGCCCCTATGATTATTGCAGCCATCGGCATCTTCCTCTCGCTTATCGGCATCTATCTGGTCCGTACCAAGGAAGGCGCATCCATGAAGGATTTGCTCCATTCCCTGGGCTTGGGAACCAATGTAAGTGCCGGTCTTATCGCCGTTGCCACCTTTATTATATTATATCTCCTGGGCATCGAGAACTGGCTCGGACTCTCTTTCTCTGTTATCAGCGGTCTTGTGGCTGGTGTCATCATCGGTCAGGCTACGGAGTATTATACTTCCCAGAGCTACAAGCCAACACAGAAGATAGCTGAGGCTTCGCAGACAGGTCCTGCCACGGTGATTATCAAGGGCATCGGAACGGGAATGATTTCTACCATGGTTCCTGTGGTAACCATCTCTGTTGCCATCATGTTGAGTTTCCTCTGTGCCAATGGTTTTGACATGTCAATGTCTGCTAAGTCCATCAGTACTGGTCTTTATGGCATCGGTATCGCAGCCGTAGGTATGTTGTCAACGCTCGGCATCACCCTTGCTACCGATGCCTACGGTCCTATTGCCGACAATGCCGGAGGTAATGCAGAGATGAGCGGACTGGGTAAGGAGGTGCGTGAACGTACCGATGCCCTCGATGCACTTGGCAATACCACAGCAGCTACCGGTAAGGGGTTTGCCATCGGTTCAGCTGCCCTTACAGCTTTGGCTCTTCTTGCCTCTTACATTGAGGAGATCAAGATAGCCATGATTCGTGCCGTAGAGAATGACAAGCAGTATGTGGATGCTGCCGGCAATCTCTTCGACCCATCGAATGCCAGCACCATCGACTTTATCAATTTCTTCCAAGTTAACCTGATTAATCCTAAGGTTCTGGTAGGAGCTTTCTTGGGAGCGATGGCTGCCTTCCTGTTCTGCGGACTGACGATGGGTGCTGTGGGACGTGCTGCTGAGTCAATGGTTCAGGAAGTTCGTCGCCAGTTCCGTGAGATTAAGGGAATCCTTGAAGGCAAGGCAACTCCGGATTACGGTCGTTGTGTAGAAATCAGTACCCGCAGTGCTCAGCGTGAGATGATTATCCCGTCTCTTCTTGCCATCATCATTCCTATCGTAGTAGGTCTGGTTTTGGGAGTTGCCGGTGTGCTCGGTCTTCTTACCGGTGGTCTTGCAGCCGGCTTCACGCTTGCCGTCTTCATGTCTAATTCAGGTGGTGCATGGGACAATGCCAAGAAGATGATAGAGGAGGGCAACTTCGGAGGCAAGGGTAGTGAGAATCATAAGGCTACGATTGTAGGCGATACCGTAGGCGACCCATTCAAGGATACCTCTGGTCCATCGCTCAATATCCTCATCAAGTTGATGTCAATGGTAAGTATCGTGATGGCTGGTTTGACCATTGCGTTCTTGTAAAAATCTGATAGTACCCCCTAGAAAAATAGCCCCTGATGCAAGAAGCGCATCAGGGGCTATTTTTTTCTATATATTAATGCCATATTTGCCACGCTGCGTGTTAACTATTTGATTTACAGGAAATAAAGCGTGGTAATAAGGGCGTTTTTTATTGTCACTTATTGCCACCTAATTACAAAAATAGTACGATTCTTTTTATTGTGTCTATAAAAATAGGAACAAAAAATAAGGAGTGTCTACTATTTCAGTTTTATTAAATTGAAAGTGTCTACCTTTCTAGTTTATAAAGTAAAAAAGTGTCTACTGAAATCAGGAAAAGTCAAAATGATTAATTTTGCAGCAAAATTGTAAAAACCGCGATCCACCTTTAGGGGTGGGTCCTTTGTCTACTTCTATTAGGAACTAGAATGAAGTATGTAAATACTAACTAGGAATAAGATAGAAGATTGACAAGTAGAATTAGGAATAGAGAAAATAATTGTCAACTTACAATAGAAATAAGAAACTATGTAGTCAACTAAATATAGGAAACTACACAGGAAAAGTCAGCACATTGGCTGATCCCAGAGTGCCCGTCATACGGGCACTCTGGGACCATGTGATGGGCATCGACAGACCAAGTGATGGGCACTCATTGCCCGTACGGTGGGCATCGAGTGCCCATTTTTTGTGATGATTTTTGGGCTGTGGTTTAACGATTTTAGTTGACCACTTTTAGTTTTGTGGCATTAATATAGGAAAACTTTTTTCATGTATATTGCGAAACTTATATTGTCTTTTAATATTATGGTAAGAAGTCGGATTCTTGCATTGTAAGAAAGAAGATGTTGATTGAAATTCTAGAAAAATGAACATAATATGTGAGAAAACATAAGAAAAAGAAACATGCATGAATTCTTTTTTGTACTTTTGCATTTGAAATAAAATACAAGGCTTATGAAATCGAGATTCTTAACAAATTATACAGAGACAACCTTCTTGTCAACCATTCAGATGAACTTGCGTTGCTGCAAGGCATTTGATTTCTCGGTCAGCTTTATCAAGAAAGCCGGCTTGGTACTCCTGTCTAAGGACATCAAGGCTGCTGTAGAACGTGGAGCCAAAGGAAGAATCATCACTTCTACCTATCAGAACTTCACGGATGTGGAATCCTTGAACTTTTTCATGGGCCTAACCCGGTATCCCAATTTTGAATGCCATCTGGATGACGAATGCTTCCACGATGAGAAAAACTATTCTACCAATGGATTCCACTCCAAGGGCTATCTCTTCGAGATGGAAGATGGAATCGAGATGATTGTTGGGTCATCTAATATCACCCGCTATGCTTTGTTGAAAAACATAGAGTGGGATTTGGTTGTAAACTGCGACCGTGATACCGAGGCTTATCTTGATGCAATGAATGAGTTTGAAAATCTTTGGAACCAGACTTATGAATTGTCACAGGATAGAATCAAGGATTACTCAACGAAACTCAGTTTTGCGATAGAGCGTTGGGATATGGATTACGATATGGCGAATTCCGATATCAAGCCTAACTATATGCAGCGTAAAGCACTTCGTGAATTGAATCGTTACCGTGCCATCGGACAGGAGAGGGCTTTGGTGATTTCTGCTACAGGTTCCGGAAAGACATATCTGGCAGCATTTGATGCGCTCAATTTCAACCCAGACAGATTGCTCTATATTGTGCACGAGGGTTCTATCTTGAAGAAATCCTTAGAGACATTCCAAAAGGTATTTGGTGGCTCTAAAACTTGCGGCTTGTATAATGCGGAAGCAAAGGAAACAGAAGAAGATTTTCTGTTTTCTACCAATGTATCTATGTGTCGCTCACTCGAACTCTTTGATAAGAAGGAATTCGATTATATCATCATCGATGAGTGTCATCATGCTGTTGCGGACAGTTATCGGAAAATCATCGACTATTTTGAGCCAGAGTTCCTGCTGGGTTTGACAGCTACCGAGAACCGTATGGATAATCAGGATGTAGTAGAGATTTTCGGCAATAATATCCCATACGAGTTGCGACTTCGTGATGCCATCATCAATGATTTGATTGTACCATTCCATTATTTCGGCATTCGTGACGAACTGGTTGATTATGGCTTGACAGCTTCAGGAGAACGCCGTTTGATTTCGCAGATTTCTACACCGGAAAACTGTGAGTTTATCCATCAACAGATTGAAAAACATCGTATGGAAGGACAGAAACTGAAGGCTCTGGCTTTCTGTAGAAACAGACAGCATGCTAGAATGATGGCTGATAATTTGGGTGATTATTATCATACTGCTTTCTTGAGTGGTAAGAACAAGACCGGTGAACGTATTCGTGCTTATAATGATTTGCAAGATGAAAACCGGGATTTGGAAATCCTGTTTGCTGTAGATATTCTGAACGAGGGTGTGGATATTCCTTGTGTCAACATGGTGCTTTTCCTGCGCCCAACGGAATCGAGTACCATCTTCTTACAGCAATTGGGTCGAGGACTTCGTAAGTATGCCAACAAGCCTTATGTTACGATACTCGATTTCATCGGCAACAGCTATAAGCGTAGCGTTCATATAGCCTTGGCACTTGGTAGTCTTTCCCGAAATTCCATCTTGGAAAAGAAACTTTTGAAGTTTATGGTAAGGAATGATTTCAAAAGTTTGGGTCTGGACAATTATGGTGTTGAGATACATATCGACGATCTTTCTAAGGAAGAAATCATTGACAAGATAGAGAGTGAGAATTTCAATCGCATCAACTATCTGAAGATGGATTATCAGAATTTCAAGGCTTATCTGAAGACTCCGTCTTATCCATCGCACATGGATTACATGAATAGTGATTATGCTCCTAATCTCTTGAAATTCATGAAGATAAAGATTAGTTCCAAGAAAACCAATTCTTATTATGGCTTCTTGAAGGGCATAGAGGAAGAGGATTTGCCGGTATTCTCAGAAGAGCAGATTGCTTGCATCAACTATCTTTCAAGTCTTTTGCCTTTGGTAAGAGAGCATGAGTATTTGGTAATCAAGAATTTACTGAGCGGAGAGACTAGGTTATCGCATATAGAAGCCAATGTTCAGGGGGAGATTCCTGGTTTCAAGTATGAGCAACTGGAGCACGCTTTGCGATTCCTGGAAGATGGAAATGCGGTGAAGATAAAAGAGGGTGAAGTGCATTTGTGTGGTGAAAGAGAACAGGAATATGAGGCATATTTGCAAGATTTGCTCAACTATGGGCTGACGCAATATGAGGCAAGGTATGCTGACACGAAAGACGATTTTCTGTTGTGGCAGGATTATCGCCAGGACCAGGTGCTCTTGAAGATACTTGAGAATCCAAAGCACAATCAGTATGGCACTTACTATAAGAATGGCAATATGTATGTCTTTGCTGGTTTGAAGAAGGATGCCTCCCTGGATGATCATTTGAAATATAATGATAAGTTCTTGGCTTCGGATGTTTTCCAGTGGGAAAGTATTGCCCGTATTTCTGCCAAGGATGAGGCTTTGCAGCGGGCAGCCAAAAGGGTATTGGTATTTGTGAGAAAGGTGAGTGCCGAGAATGGTATCACTCTGCCATATACCTATATCGGAACAGGTAGTTTGGAGAATCCAAGAAAGGATGCAACGACGAATGGTTCCATATTGTATGATATTCACATGGACAATCCGTTGCCGCAGGAATTGCAGGAGGATTTCCAGTGGATGGAGTAAATGATATTTTTAGGAGAATAGACAATGAAACATTATAATGTAGTAGCAGCCGTGGTTTGCCATGATGGCAAGTATCTCTGCATGCAGAAAGGTAAGACGAAGTTTGAATATACCAGCTATAAATGGGAGTTTCCTGGTGGCAAGATAGAACCTGGTGAAACTCCTCAACAGGCGTTGGCTCGTGAGTTGATGGAGGAGATGGAGTATCCTGTAGAAGTAGGAGAAGAGTTGGTGACCGTGAATCACGAGTATCCTGATTTCTCAATAACTATGACAGCCTATCTATGTACTCCAAAAGGCGATGCTGATGGCTTCAAGAGAAGGGAGCATGCTGATAGCAAGTGGTGCAGCCCTGTAGAGTTGAAAAATCTCGACTGGGCTGCAGCGGATGTTGGGGTAGTGGAAAGTATCTTATAATAGGCTAGTCAATCTTGCCGTTAGCTGATAAGGCAAATTCCTCTAGATGAAATTTCTCCTTGGCAGCCTCTATTATCTCTTCTTTTAGCTTCTCATCAGAATTGTTCTTTTCGAGTGCAAGTATCAGATAATCATAGCCTTTTGAAGGAGAAAAGATTTTGCCGATAAGCATTCTGAAATGCCTGCTGACAAATTCTTCTACTTGAGTACCTTCTTTCGGTGTAAGGCGATAGAACTCATATCTTTCATCCAGCATTTTCTGGATTTCATCCCGGAACATCTTGCGGACTCTGTTCTTCCAGGAAAATTTCTGGTGCTCATTATGACGGGCATACAGAGATACGACATAGAGGAAGTTTACATCGTAATGGAAGACTAGGAGGGTGTCTCGATCGAACAGGCGGTTGTTGAAATGCTGAGTATTGAAGCACTTATGTTCCCTGTCGGTTGACGATACCTGGTCTGAGAAAGATAGATTCTCTGCCATCTTTGCGCTGATGAAGAAGTTCGGAATGATGTTGTAGCCTTCCGTCAGGTCATCGCGAAGCTTGGGTACGTTGCCAAAGTTACGCTTGTCGTATTGCAGTTCTTCATCGTCCTTATCGTCGTTCATAAAGAGGTTCAGGTTCCACTGGATGATGTTTCTGGTGTACGTAAACTGCTTATACACAGATTCTTTGCCGATGGAATGACCTAACTTGTAATACTTGCTGTCGCCGATGTAATAAACTGGCTCCTGATTTCTTGTTGTAATCAGGTTCTGGTAGCTGTACAGATGATCTATGCGCTTGCCGTCAGCCTGTTCTTTCAGTCCGGCTGGAATGTTCTTCTCGCCTAGAAGTTCATCAATAATGGCCTCGAAAACGATATTGAAACTCTTAACCAGAAGATACTCCTTGCGTTCCTGCTGGATGTTCATGCGCTTGGCATTGTCAAAGAAATCGTAGCATAGTTGCCAGAGGTGTAAAGCCTTGTCTGAGAAGTATTTATACTTAATCTGGAGCAGCCTAGTCTTCCCTAATCCATCCAGATAGGTCTTGAAACGATAGCCTGTTATCAGCTGGAAATTGCAGTTGATATGATTGGCGAAGCCGTATCTTTCGCTGATATAATTCAGGATGGAATAGAAGATAATCAAGAGTTCTTCATCAAAATTAATCTGCTTTTTCCTGTTGACAGGATGGGTATAAACAGGGCTGTTTTTGCTGATGATGGCACTCGTGGTGGCTATGGTCTTTGACCAATGAATGCGGTTGTAACCGGAATGGATGTTCTTCAGAATGAAGAAGATGAAATCCTGGTTATGCTTGTTGAAGTCGATGAGTGCCAGCAGAATATCGAGGAATGTGTTGTTGATTTGTCTGTTACTTTTACCGAGGCACGCTATTTTCTGGTGATAGACAATGCCGTTTCTGGTGGTATTGTTGTAAACCTCGATGGTGCGGTAAATCCAGACAGAGAACTCATAGATGAAGTCTTTCTCCTGTTGAGAGAGTGGGTTGTTCTGGTTCAGGTTGATGATGGTTTCCGGGGCGTATTTGCCGAATACTCTTTCGCCCTCAGGTGTATCTTCGAGCAGTACTTTCGGCAAAATAAAGACGCAATCGTTAAGCTGGGTATTGTAGTAATACCCAACGTAGTTGATGCTGACGTTGCCATCAATGTCCTGCATGGCGTCGATGCCGTGCAGAACATCCCTGATCTGATCAGCCTGATACTGATGTTCTTCTATGAGGATTCTCATAATCTCTTTATTCTTCTATTTTCTCAATGTTTATACCCCAATCTTGCGCATTTACCTTTTGGATAAACTCTTTAATGCGCACAGGATTAAATTGATTAGAGATATAAACTATTTCATTATTTATAGTTAATTTTTTAGCCTTATCTCTAAATTTTGCATCTTGGGTGTGCTGCCCACGTTTTTCGAAGTCCTGTTCACTTTCTATAAGATGAGGTATGTGTTTGATATTTAGTGATGACCATATTTTGATGATGGTTGAGGCAGGTAAAGTTGGGTGCCTTAATGAGTATAGCTTAATAGCTTCATAAGGAACTGCACATTTACCATATGCTCCACTATTATTTATTGAGTATTTTTCCCTTTTTAAAGTAGGACTTGATATGTTTGAATTACTTGAATCTTCATCCTCTTCATCTTCATTAGCATTTATGAATTCCTCTCTTTCATCAGAATAGTATTCCTCTACTCCCAAATTCGCCAAGAACTGCTCAACGATAGCTATATCAACGTTAGTTTTGCCATTCTTATCCTCATAGAATCTATCGAAAGACAGAATCTTGCCTTCTTCATCCTGAAAGTCCTTATCATCGAAACCATAGTCTTTAAACACATCATTCCAGAGATAGAAGATAACCTTACTAACGAATAAATCGGCATCGATTTCGCCATCCTTTGCCTTGCAGAAGAAATAGCCGAGTTTCTTGTCTTCAGAATTGGTAAGTGAACCAATCAGCTTGTTAACCAGGCTAATGAATGACCACCAATTGTATTGCTTATCACCCGTGTTGATGTACCAGTTGAGAGGAGCGTTGGTTTCTTTGTCACGACCTTCGCTGATAGACACATATTTCCAATCCCAGCGGCGCTTGAAGGCAGAGTCAATAGGGAAGAGGCTCTGGTCGCTGGTGTTCATTGTAGCCCAAATATAGAGGTTTGAAGGCAGAACAAGGCGTTCTCCCTTCATGATGAGGTTTACCATATTGGCCTCGCCATAGAGCTGGTTGATTTCGTCTTTATTCGTAATCTCCCATCCCGCAAATTCCTTTTCGAGATACTTCTGCATATCCTTATCTGCAACGATAGGATAATCAGAAAAACCATATTCGTTGCGATCGAGCAATTGGAACAGGTCACCAAAGATTTGGGCACAATTGCCTCGGTTTATTTCTTCGATAATAAGATATTGCTTCTTGCTGGAGCCTAGTTTCTTCCACGCTTCAACATAGGCTTCGAGAAAAGCCTGAGGAATGAATTTGTAAGCAATTCTTTCTTCCTTTACAACTTCCTTTGTATCGTCGTCGATGACCTTTTTGCCATTACAATCTCGGAGATCAACTTCTTCTGTAATAGGTTTATAAGTGCCTACAAAAGAGGCGTAATCAGAGTCGGGATGGAATGTAGTACGAATCACGCTCTCTCCGAAAGTCAAGTCCTTGATGGTCTTTGATTTGCCTGTGCCAGGAGCACCATAGTAAATCTGCTGAAGGCCTGTAGTCTTAAGCAAATGGTTTTCTGCACGAGAAGATTCTGCTGGATTCCCTTTTCTGACGAGTTCGTTCTTTGGGTCAAGAACCATCTTTGCCATAGCTGTCAACGTAGCGCTGTAGCCATATTCAAATTTATCAATATTAGATAATTCTTTGAGTTCTACTCTGGCATCTTCAGCCTTTTTGTTGGGATTCTTTCTATAGTAGTCTATAAATTCTCCCAGCAATTGCTTGGATATGGTACGAATACTAAAACTGCCTTTGCTCCCTGATTTTACCAGATAGCAAAGTCTGTCTTTATCAGCAATTATAATGCGCCCGTCAGTAGATTGGTCGCCAACCATAAGTTTATCGTGATCTTCCATGTTGTTTCTTTATTGAAATTTAGGCAAAAGTACAACTTTTCGGTGAAATGACCAAGTATTAATTCGATTATTTTGATAAATGTATGATATAAAGTAAGATTAGGTATATTTTTCTGCAAGTTTTTGGGCTTTTTCTCAAAACTTTCGCCCTTACATAGAAGGGCTTCAAGGTATGCTTTCAGACGGACTATCAGGAAAAACTTAGGGGGCATTTCTACATAGATATCTACATCGCTGCCATCGTGGTGCTGGTTTCTTGCCTTCTCTTGTTTCATTCTTAATATCCTTTTTTAAAAGGCTTTTGCCCTTACAGGGCGCAAGGCGGATTGCGCTTATACCCAGGGTGATGCCCTGGGCTAGGAGCTTCTGGGCCTTCAGCCCGTAAGGGGGAAAGGTGGAAGCTAAATAGTAGAAAAACAAGCTTAATTATATAAATAATCCTAAAAAACAAAATATTTATGGAAGAAACTATTGTATTTCAATATTTCTATATATCTTTGCAATGAAAATTTAAATCATGGAATTATGAGAATTATTTCGCATAGGAAACTAAAAGAGTTTTACGAGACCCCTGGGCGAGAAGACTCAAAAGTTGCTCTGGAAAGATGGTATCAGATTGCAGAAGAAGCAGAATGGTGCAATTTTTCTGGTATAAGAACAGACTTTCCTGATGCTGACTACGTAGGTAATCAACATTACGTATTCAACATTCGTGGAAATAAATATAGGTTGGTTGTTGTTATTAAATTTACAATAGGCCGACTCTTCGTAAGATTTGTCGGAACACATAGTGAATATGACAAAATAGATTGTTCCACCATTTAATAAAAGCTATTATGGAAAGAATTACTAAAGAACAATATGAGTTTGCTCTCAACAGAATAGAAAATCTCCTGCCATTGGTAACGGATGCTACTCCTGCCAATGATAAGAATGCCATAGAACTGACATTAATGTCGGACATTGTTGAGTCATACGAAAAGAAACATTTTCCTATCGGAAAGCCTTCTGTTTCTGAACTTATCGAACTTTCTTTAAATGAAAAGGAAATGACTCAAAAACAACTGGCTTCAGAAATTGGAGTAAGTCCTTCACGTATTAACGATTATGTAACAGGGCGCTCTGAGCCTACTCTAAAAATAGCTAGATTGCTATGCAAGGTTCTGAACATAACGCCTGCTGCGATGTTGCAATGTTAAACAGATGTTGATGATAAATTAAAGATGTCTGATCGTTTAACCATAGAACAGCGCCATAACAATATGGCGGCAATAAGGGGCAGGGATACCAAACCGGAGATTCTTGTCAGGAAATTTCTGTGGAGTAGGGGATTCAGGTATCGGCTCAATCATCCACGGTTGCCGGGCAAGCCGGACATCGTGCTGAGGAAATATCGCACCTGTATTCTGGTGAACGGATGCTTCTGGCACGGACATGAGGGGTGCAAATATTATGTGGTGCCGAAATCGAACACCGGGTTCTGGATGGAGAAGATCAGGAGGAACCGGGAGAGGGACCATGAGGTGCTGCACCGGCTGGCTGAAATGGGATGGCATACTATCGTGATATGGGAATGCGAACTGAAGCCGGCTGTCAGGGAGAAAACCCTGGAGTCCCTGGCCTTTACACTGAACCATATCTTCCTGGAAGATCATCATATCAGGAGGTATGAATTGCCGGAAGAAAAGCCGGCAATGGTAGCGGAGCCGGAACCAAGGCATCGGGATTAATACCCTTCTAATACAAAAATCCCCTGATGAACTCCGATGGGGGGAGGTATCATCAGGGGATTCTTTGTTTCTTTTTCTTTATTTGGCTAAAGTACCGCTGCACAGACTTTGCGAAACCAGTCGAGTTTCTTACCGCTCATTTCTGCTATGGATAAGTTCTCCTTGTTTACATCTTCTGGCTCAAATTCATAATAAGAATCTTCTGTAGGGAGATAATCCTCAGGAAGATCTTCTATGGAGTGGGCCTGGAAGTTGTGATGATTGCCTTCTTCATCAA
>OLFZ01001302.1_pt1 | contig 22176 bp, 20 predicted proteins | sample 1604861 | NCBI WGS metagenome assembly OLFZ01 (sample SAMEA3888895, study PRJEB22519) | human gut metagenome | biome: human gut; feature: human-associated habitat; material: faeces | place: Denmark | collected 2011 | reverse complement strand
CAAGCTCTAATGGGGGCGACGCGTCTCGCGTCGGGATAATGAAAGAAAAGAATACGAACTCTACTAAATAATAGCAGTATATTTCCCCGATAACGCGAAACGCGTCGCCCCCATTAGTGCTTGCGCTTTTTCATAGTATCATTGGCTGCTGCATATCAGCGCGGTGCATACAAAAAGTGCAGAGTGCAGACAAATAGCCACATAAAACGTGGCGTATTTGTCTGCACATCTGCACTTTTTGCACTGTGTCTGCACTTGTCAGTACAGGAGGCATTACTGCCCGCGGGCTTTACTCCTTGGCACCGCTGTCAATCCAGTCCTTCAGCAGTTGCAGGCCGGTGCGGTCGGTGACCATGATGTTGGAGTGGTCGTGCTTCCAGTTACCTTCGTCGGGACTGCTCATGTTGGTGGCAAGCGCCTCGTAGAGCACGCTGGCGTCGGCTTGGCCCGGCAGCACACGCATTTTGCCAGGCTCCTTGGCCGAAGCCACATTGACCAGCTGTGCATAACTCTTGCCATCGTTAAGGTTGAGCGATGCCGCCCAAGCGCTGCCCGAGTGGCAGTGGGCGCACTGCTTGTCGAACAAGCTGGTCTGAATGGCCGCCAACATGCCGGCATTGATGGCCGCATCGGGTTTGATGCGAATGGTGTCGCCATTGTCGGTGGCAGTGGTGGTGTACAGCGTCACCACGCGTTTGCGAATGCTGTTAATCACACACACCTCGAGTTTGGTCACCTCGTCGGGTATGCCCGGCAGTGTCAGGTTGACATGACCATTGGCATCGGGCTTGATGTCCTTCGATATTTCGGCATACGTGCCATCGTCGGTAAATCCCGCCAGAGCCACGGTGTAGCCTTTGGCCCATGAGCCAGTGCCGGCAATGTCGGCATCGAGTGTGGCCACACGTCCCTTTTCGGTTATGTCGCGCACCTTTTCGGGTATGCGTCCGTCGTCGCACGCGGTGCAAAGCGTCAGGCTCGACAGGGCCATACACATTATATATATAATACGTTTCATTTGTAGCAGTGATATTTTTTTTAGAAGTAGTACTGCAACTGTACGGTGGCCGAGTGAGTGGCTAGGCCCAGGTTGTCGTTGTCGCGGTCGAGCTGTGTGTCGTGTCCCTTGCGACCAGTGTACTGGTACATGGCCTGCAGCTTGAGGTTGCAACCCTTGAAGAAGTAGTTAAGTCCCACGGCCGGCATATTGAGGAAACCGTCCTTGCCCGTGCTGTTGCGGTTCATAAAGTCGTAGCGTGCAGCCACCTGCAAGCGCGGTGCCACAAAGTAGCCGCCCTGCACATAACCGCCAAGGTAGTTGTAGTGCTCGTTGATTTTCTGACGTTTGGTAAAGCCCACATTCATCCAGTAAGCCTCACCTGCAAAGTACCAGCGGTTGTAGAGCAAGGCAAACTCCAGTCCCATGCGTGCATCGTTGGTGCTTTCGTTCTCGCTCTCCACATTCATTGAACCCGACAGTCCGATGAGCATTTTGCGGTCGTTGAGCAGGTTGGGGTTACCCTGGGTTGACGGCATCACGCCCCAAGGCATATAGGTGAGGCGTCCGGCATAGAGCAGTGAGGGAATGTGCCAATCGTCGCTGATGGTCTTGTTGGCTGTGTTCACAGCCGAGCCCGTGCCGTTGAACAGTCCCACCTCGTAGCCAAACTTGTTGTTGACCACACCGTGCAGTTCGACACCGAGGTCGAAGCCCGTGCTCATGCTCGGCGTAACGGCGTTAAGCACGTGGGGCATGATGGTGGCAGTGGTGAGCGATGTGGGGAGCTGCGGAAAGAGCGTTTCGCCAAGCGTAGTGAGGTAGGCGTGTGAGAAAGGTGTCTTGAATTTACCCACGCGCAGTTGCAGCGGTGTGTTGAACTTCACATCAAACCATGCCTGCTGCAGCAGGTTGCCGCCCGACTTGGCAGCGTTGAGCGAGAGGTTGAACGATATTTTGTTGAAGGCGCGACCCGTAAAGCCCAATATGGCATTGGGAATGGCAAAGCCCGAGTTCTCAACATTGTCCTGGTTGTAAGCCTTGTCAAGACCCTCATCGTCGTACCAGTTAAAGTTTCCACTGGTTTGCACCAACATGTAGGGCTTGAACACAAAGTCGCCCTTTTTGGTTTGTATGGTAAAGCCCTTGCTGCCAGCCAGTGACACCACGCCATTGTCGGTGTCGAGGTCGATGGGTGCATACTTCATGCGTGGCCCGTCGTGGTGTTCGTTGGTGGTTTGTTCGGTGCTCACTGCCACCGAGTCGGTGCTTGCAGGTGTAGTGTTGTTAGCTGATGCTGTAAGTGTGCCGGCTGCCATGGCAGCGAGGCTGAGTATGTAATGTTTCATGAGTGAATAGCTGTGTTTGGTTTATAATGATTCGAGGAATTTGACGAGCGCATCGCGGTCCTTCTTTTGCATTTTCTTAAACAGGTTCTTTGACGCTTCGCCCTCGCCGCCGTGCCACATGATGGCCTCGACAAAGTTGCGTGCGCGGCCGTCGTGCATAAAGTAAGTGTGGCCGTCCACCTTGCGTTGCAAGCCAATGCCCCAGAGCGGTGTGGTGCGCCACTCGTTGCCGCGGGCCAGTCCGCTGCAATAGTTGTCGTTGAGGCCCACGCCCATTATTTCAGAGCCCATATCGTGCAGCAGGTAGTCGGAGTAGGGGTGAATGGTCAGTCCGCCGAGCCATGGTATGTGGGTGCCGTTGAGCAGCGTCGAACCCGTCTTTTTGGTGTGCAGCGTGGTCACGTGGCACAAGTGGCATTTGGCCTTGTAGAAGTTTTGCTCGCCAATGCTCACCATCTCGCGTTCGGTGATCATCTTGTCGCCGTACTGCACCATTTGTGTGGTGCTGCCCAGGCGTCGTGCCGGCACACCGAGGCACTGCATGTACAGGTCGACATTCTCCATAGCCTCAGTCGTCACATCGAGGCGGTTAGAGTAGCACAAGCCCATCATGCTGCCGTAAATTTGCTGCATTTGTCCTTCGCACACCTCCTCGGGGAAGCGGCTGTTGGTGGCACCCATGTCGCTCGAAAAGCCGAGCTCTACTGTGAGGTCGAGGTGCTGCGCCTTAGTGCCCGACAGACCAACGCCCGTCACGCCCTTTTCGGTTATATAGTTGCAGCGTCCGCTGATGCCGTATTCGGGATAGTTGCTCTTGGCAGCCAGTGCCTCAATCTCCACCGGGTCGAGCGCCATCATGGGGCCCATGCCCACATGGCGCAGCGGCTGGCGCACCGAGATGATGAGGTCCTCGGGCTTGACGGCATCGGCTATGGGCTGGCCATAGTTTTTCATGCCGTTGGTGTACCACTCGCTGATGCGGTATTCGGGATAAGCCAGTTCGTATGTTTCGCCATCGGGAAAGGCAAATTGCTGCATGTGCCATTTCACCTTGAGTTTGCCCTCGGCCTTCATCTCAATTTTCTTGCCGTCCTTGTCGGTGTAGGTGCCTTGCACACATTGGTCGTGCAGCACACGTCCGTAGTCGGGGAAGAAGGAGCCGTTTTTGCGCGTGATGTATATCAGGCCAGAGGTGAAGCCAGTGCCGCCCGACACCTGTACAAAACCATCGGCGTCGGCTTTCGACACATCGTAGTTGGTCCAAGTTGATGGTGCGGTGCGGCCGGTGGTCATGTGGCAGCTGCGACACGAAAATCCGGCATACAACGGGCCGAGGCCGCCGGCGGCGTTGTCCTTGCCGCTCGGTATGGCGTTGTCGTAGAGCGTGTTGCCGGCGTTGAAGCGCGACATGTATTTGCCAGCCACCCAGTCGGCCTCAATGTCGTAGGCGGTAGACGAGTTTTTGAATATCGTTGATATGTCGGCCGACAAGGCATACCCTTCGGGCACCTTGATGTCGGCCACATCAATGCCATCGTCGTCGGTGCAGGCCGATAGCGACAGCAATCCGCTCATTATCAACGAGAAACCTATGATATTTTTTGTCATGATAAACCGATTTGTTTATAGTGCACAGAAGGAGTAAAGGCTTTTTACCAAACCTTTACTCCTGTGTGTAATGCGTATTGCGCGCGTTGCGCGTTGTTTATTTCACGGTGCGTGCCTTACCATCTTTGAAGATGAGGAACTCGAGTGTGTGGAAACCGCGCACGTTTTGTGCTGACTCAGTTACATTGCCGTCGTCGCCCTTCTGGGTGATGTCGGCCCACTTTTCAGACTTCAGGATATTCTTGATACCTTCAGCATCGAGAGGCCATGAGTCCATGTTGGGGTCGAGACCGAGTTCGTCAACCGGGCCAAAGAGGAAAGCTTCGCTTGTTTCCCACGGTTGGCGAGCAGCAAGCCAAGCCTGGGCGCAAGCCTCAAATCCGTCGTTGCTGGGGTTGGCCTGGAATGCGAGCACGGTGTTGTAGAGGGCGGCATTCTTTTCAGCCAATTCGCGGTAGGTGGGCACTACGATGTTGTCTACAAAGTTGTTGATGATAGCCTGCTTTGTAGCATCGTCAAGCTTGATAGCCTCTTCCTTCAGGTTAGTGGCCTCGCCTTTCTTCTGTTCCTCGTCAGTTTCGATTTCGCCAAGAATTTTCTGCAACTTCTCGCAAGCCTCCATGGCTACAACCGTCTGGTCAGAACCGATGTGGCTGCGGAAGGGCTGCACAATGGCCTGAATGGCGTCTTTAGCCTTCCAGATGCAGTCGCGCACCTTGCGGTCGAGGGTGGGGTTGGCCACCGACATGGCGTGAGCCAGTGAGTTGGGGGCTACTGAGTCGGCAGTGTACACATCGCGTGTGCCATAGTAGGCGTTGCGCACAGAGTTGATGTTGTTGGTATAGTCATCGCGTGAGTGCCAGCTGTACCACGACTCAACGGCCAACACGGCATTGGCCTCGTCGCCGTCCTTCCACTTTTGGTAGGGGTCGCCAATCTTGGCCGAGCCAACCTCGTTGGCAATTTCACCCATCTTTTCAACCATCTCCTGAATGCAGTTGTCTACATCGCCATAGCCAGTGCGTGCATCGTGGTTTTTGAAGAAGGTGGCGTACGAACCGCCTTGTGCCACGTCTTGGCCATTCTCGTGCTTGGTGTACTGTGTGGCCCATTGGTTGTAGAGCGTTTCGGCATCATTCTTCAGCAGCAGTGCTGTGTGTGCCATGTAGTTGCCCCACTGTCTGGCGTTGCCTGCGTTGTACTCGAGTTTGACAGCGTCGCCTTCGAAGGGGTCGGGGTCGTCGCTGCATGATGTGATGCCGCAAGCGGCTACGGCTAACAGTGAGCCGAAAAGGATTGTCTTTTTCATTGTGTGTTGTATATTGTGTTTTGTTTGTGTTCGTAGCTTGGTCGATTGCCGGCAGGCTTATCGCTTGGTGAACCAGCCCACGTAGGCCACACCGATAGAGAACTCGTTCTCGCTATTATACTTGCCCTTGCCAAACATCTTGCTGGTGCCAATCTGGCGGGTTGAGTAGTCGGCCTTTATTACGAGGTTGGGCAGTGCATACCAGTTGACACCGGCTGTCCATTTGCTCACCTCGCAGCGGTGGTCCTCAATGTACAGGCCCTCGCATTGTTTCTGCGGGTTGTAGTAGTCGTAGCGTGCAAAGGGGTAGATGGCCGGCACGTTGGCACCGCGGAAGATGCCCGCCAGGTTGAGTCCTACCTCAGCACCATAGCTCACAGCCTTGTGTGCCACGGGCACCACGCGGGTGTAGGGCGACTGGTTTGACAGCTTGGTGTTGACAGAGCTCACGCGGTCGGAGTTGGTAAGGCTGCCCCACATAAAGTTGGCACGCGCTGTGACCACACTGTTTTTGTATTGTGCATCGACGGTGTAGATGCGCAGCGGGGCACGGAAACTGTATTCTACCAGTTTGTCGGAGTTGGCAGCTGTGTTGGCGCAGTAGTAAAACGATGCGCCCACGCGCAGGCCCGGCACACCATTGTAGTTGAGGCGGAGGGTGTAGGCGGGTGAGGTAAAGTTGTCTTCCTCAAATATGCCTTGCTTGCCGCCCTGCACCCAGTTGTTGCGGTCGAAACCGCAAGCGTTGAGGCCGGCCGACACAATGGCCTGGTAGTCGAAGTTGGCGTAGCCTTGGCCAAATGAGCCGAAAAGCTCAAGACCATTCTCGTGCCAGGTTGAGGGTATGAGGGTTGTTTCGCCCTCGGGGCGTGTGGTGCCGAAAAAGTTGATGGGCTCGTGGTGCTCGTTGGTCAGGCCAATGGGCAGAATGAGGTGACCCGCACGCACGTGCAACCAGTCGAAGGCTTTGTAGGTGATGTGGAACTGCTCGAGGGCTACCTCGCCACCCTTTTCAACCTCGGTTTCGTATTCGCCATTCTCAGAGTTCTCAAGTTCGTAGGCTGTGCCCACACCGCCCGATTCGAACTCTATCTCAGTGCCGAGGGTCCAGCGGGGTGAGAATTTGTAGTCGAGCGCAAACACAAAACGCGGAATGGCTATGGTGTTGCGGTGATCCTTTTTGTTGCCTGTGCTGCTGCCGCGGAAACGGTTGATGCCGTAGTCCTTGAAGGCTGCCACCATTTCGCCGTAGCCGCCAAAGCGCAGCTTTTGGTAGTCGTCGTCGGCACTGACGGCCTTGAGTTTCTTGGTCTTGGTTTGTGTCTGGCCCACCATCATCACGCTGTCGGCCTTGACGGGAGCAACCTCGTTGTCGGCCTGGGCGTTGGCTGCTGCCAGGGCAGCAAGGGTGAGCATGGCTAATTTATTTTTCATTCTTTATTCTATTGTGTTATATTATGCGTTGGTGGAATTAGTAAACAGGTTGACGGGTTGACGGGTTGACGAGAGTTAGCGGATATGTTCGCCCAGTCTGTTCAACTCCTTGCCATTCTGACATTAATATAATAAGTAGTGTATGGCACACTTACTTGTTAACCTGTTAATCGAAGCCATGGGAAGAACTGTTATGCCATGGAATTGCGCTCTAATGGGGGCGACGCGTCTCGCGTCGGGCATTTTTCTGCAACCTCTATGAATGTGTATGTTTCAAAAAAACAGGCGCGGGCAACAGGGGCTAAAGTGTGAATAAAGAATGAATGGGTGCAAAGTGTGATCACTTGGCAGCTGGCTTTGGTGTGTAGTCTTGTATTTCCCAATCTCCAGTCGTAGTGTGCGTGATGAGTTGGTCAAGGTGTTGTGTGTGATAACGCCAAGTCATGCCAGACTGTGCGCTGTGTCCACATCGATGCGTTGCCCGCGGGCCTGTTATGGGGGGGTCAGGCGGCCTTCTGCTTGCTTGTGGCAGTTCGGCCGTTCTGCTTGTTGTCCTTATTCTTTTTGCTCTTGCCCTTTTTCTGCTTCTTGGTCTTCTCTTTCTTTTTGACCGGTTGGGCGGGCGGTGTGGCGCAGGTTATGCCGTCGACTGGTGGGCTGACCGTGCGGCCAGTGCCGGCAGCCAATGGGGCTGCGCCAGCCAACGTCAAGAGCAGTGCGCCGAGGAGCAATTTCTCTTGTAAATGTTTCATTACATTCGTTATTTAATTTTTCGAGTGCAAAGTTACGGTGTGCTGAAAGTGGGTACAATCACCCCGATATAGCAAAAATAGGTACCATGTGGTTAAGCCTCCTTACACTATTCTAACCCATAGCAGCGTCAAAATACCCAAATGTGGGTACTCCAGTACGCAGCGTTATGTGTAAATTTGCAGGCGTGTAATGAATGGGGCGTGGGCATGGCATTGCTTGGTGATGCTGCCCCGCTTGTGACAACAAGCATTAACAATAGAAAAGATGGTATACAATAACTCCTATCGATATAAGGAAACCGATCATATGTGCGATGTGATTTGCGATGAACCATCATTGCTGCAAATGATATCGCGTTTTGGCATTCCGCTTGGTGTGGGCGACCAAACTGTGCGGCAGGTATGCGAGGCACATGGCGTTGATACGCTAACCTTCCTGTCTGTGGCCAACTTTATACGCCGTGGTGCGCGTGGTGCGGCCGACAGCATAGAGAATGTGTCGGTGGCCTGCTTGACCAGTTATCTTAAACAAGCCCACTCTTATTTCCTCGACTTTCAGCTGCCGGCCATTCGCCGCAAACTGCTCGAAGCACTCGACTGCTCGCAGCCGGGCGAGGTGTCGTACCTCATACTCAAGTTTTATGACGATTATATGAGCGAGGTGCGCAAGCACATGCAGCACGAGAACCGCAAGGTGTTTGGCTACGTTGAGCAACTGCTGCAGGGGCGCCGCATGGGCGACTACTCCATATCGCAGTTTGCGCGTGGGCACAACAGCATTGATGTGAAATTGCAGGAACTCAAGAATATCATCATCAAGTATTATGCGCCTACCGAACAGGCCGAATTGCTCAACAATGTGCTGTTCGACATCTTTACCTGCGAAACGGACTTGCGCATACACTGCCAGGTGGAGGACGACATATTTGTGCCAGCGGTAGAGATATTGGAGGAGAAGGTTGGCGTGCAGCAAAACGATGCACCTGCCGAGGAGGAGAAAAAGCGCCCAGAGGATACGCTGTCTGAGCGTGAACGCGAAATTGTGCATTGTGTGGTGTGCGGCCTGTCAAACAAACAGATTGCCGAGCAACTCTTTATTTCGCTCAACACGGTGCTGACCCATCGCAAAAACATTGCGCGCAAGCTCAATATTCACTCTGTGGCGGGGCTCACCATTTATGCCATCGTTAATAAAATCGTGAATATTGACGAATTGCAGAATAAGTAGGCTGTGCGGTGGCGCAGTGTGGTAGTGCAAGGGCTGATACTGGTTGATGGTTTCAACATACTCCAGTGTCAGCCCTTGTCTTGATTTTGGCAAATGTATTTTACAAATTTAATGTGGCGGAATTTGTGGCGATGTCGGTGGAATTTCACTATATTTGCAATATGTTATGATGATTGGCTACCATCTGCGTGTATTGACGAGGGAATGTGTAAGCCAAACGCAAAACTTATTTAGTAGAATTACTAACCTCACAAAACCTTAGCCTTATGTTGAGAACTTTAATACTATCAGTTTTAATAACACTCGCACCGGCGTGTATGTCGGGGCAAAGTACTATTTCGCGTGCACGGAAAACGGTGACGAAAGCGGCACCCGTTAAGAAATCTACGCCCACAAGGTATAGGCGTACAACTACAACGAGCAGCCGGCGACCTGCTGCATCAACAAACACAGATGAAGTAAGCAGCCGCGAATATATTCGTCGTACAATAAGTAAATGGGGGTCATGCCGCAACGTGGCGATAACAAGCTACGGTGGTGATATTGCACTAAATCAAGGCAACGCGTATGCGTATAAAAACATACCTTCAGACCTTGCAGAGTCTATTGATGAATTGCACGACAAAGGTGAATATATAGATGATATACAGCTGACGGAAGAAGGGCGCTATCTGATATTGTACGGCAATAATGGCATGATATATAAGGGGCTGCCCGATGAATTGGAAGAAAAAATGAAGGAGTATAACGAGAACAATGAGGTTGTCACTTCAATAACCTTTAATGACGAAGGAGATTGGATAATCGTGTCGACGGAGCACATTTGTGCCTCATCAACAGACATACAAGACTTTATAAAAGAAAAGATGGATGAGTATGGGGGCTTGCTTGCAGCTCACTTGACAGATGATGGCCTTGTGTTGTGTTACGAGGGAGGGTATCGTTTCCTCGGCAATGTGCCTGAAAACTTGAAGCAGGCGTTAAGAGAAAGTAGCTATGACGTGTATCGTATCAAGTTTACGTCGCAAGGATCGTACTTCTTTGCTGATAAGAAGGGCCGCTATCAGTATAATATGTAATATATTGCTGTCCGGCAAAGCGTAAATATGCTATCGGACGCAAGCAGCAAACTCAAGCAGCAAACGCCCCCATTAGTGCTTGCGTTTCTTCAAGCACAAAAAAGCACTGAAGAGAATGTTGTTTCTCTTCAGTGCTTTTTGCTAATTAAATGTATGTAAGCGGCTTATTTAGGCAGTGTCACAGTGTTGAAATCACTCACATCGGGGGTGGTGTGCTGTTCCTTGATGATTTGTTTCAGTTCGCTCACGATGTCGGGGTGTTGGGCAGCCACGTCGTGATCCTCGTGCACATCGGTGGCAAGGTTGAACAACTTGCAGTTGCCGCGCTCCACATAAAGTTTCCAGTCGCCCTTGCGCACAGCCATTTGGTTGGTTTCGTGGAACTCCCAATACAGGAAGTCGTGCTCCTGCTGCTTGGCGTCGTCGCCTAACAGGGTGGGGGCAAACGAAATGCCGTCGAAGTAGTCGTTGGCAAGGCGCTTGTTGCCAAAACGCTCGGTGTAGTTGTCCTGACCGATGAGGTCGCAGAAGGTAGGCATGATGTCGTAAAAGGCCATTATGTGGTCGTTCACCTTGCCAGCTGGCACATGGCCGGGCCAGCGCACAATGAACGGAATGCGTATGCCGCCCTCGTGGCATGAGCGCTTTTTGCCTTGCAACTTGCCGTCGCGTCCAAAGAAGTCGGGGTCGCCGCCACCCTCCTCGTGCGGGCCATTGTCTGATGAGAATATGACAATGGTGTTCTTGTCAAGCCCTTTGGCCTTGAGCTTGTCGAGAATTTCGCCTACATAGGCGTCGAGGCGTGTAATCATGGCCGCAAACTGGGCGTGTGTGTTGACGGTGGCATGGTAGCGGTCGACACCGGCAAAGGTCTTGTCGTTGCAGAACTTGCCGTAGTAGGCTTGCAGTATCGAGTCGTTGGGCTGGTACAGCTCGGCGTGTGGCAGTGTGTAGGTAAATAAACCATAGAAAGGCTTGTCGGCCGATTGCTGGTCAATCCATTCAAGTGCCTCCTGATGTATCATGTCGCCCGAGTACTGCTTGCGTTTGGCATAGTCAGGGTTGGTGCAGCCGTCGCTGTACTTCACATTCTGGTCCATGGTGATGCGCACCACGTCGGTATCGCCGCGGCGCGGACTGTAACGATTCAGGAAGTTGGGGAAGTAGCGGTGCGCCATGTACTGGCAGATGTAGCCATAGTACTCGTCAATGCCACGTGTCTTCGGGGTAGACACCGAACCTTCGTAGCCGCCGGCCCATTTGCCAAACATACCTGTGGTGTAGCCGTTGGCCTTCATTATTTCGGGCAGTATGACGTGTTCGGGGTCGTAAGGCTCCTGCCCTACGCGGTCGGGCTCTTGGGTCACGCCGTATTTCACTGCGGGACGATTCTTCCAATACTCTTTGTTGCCACGCACATGGGTGTGTCCTGTGTGCTGGCCTGTCATGAGTGTGGCGCGCGATGGGGCACTCACCGGACTGCCGGCGTAGGCTTGTGTAAAGCGCATACCCTCGCTGGCCATGCGGTCGATGTTGGGAGTCGAGATGTAGGGCTGGCCATAGCAGGCCAAGTCGCCATAACCCATGTCGTCGCAAAGAATAAATATGATGTTAGGCTTGCTCGCCTGCTGTGCGTGCATACCCATGCCCAGCATGGCGGCACTGCCCAGGAGTAGTTGCTTGGTATAACTCATAGTATGTTGTAATATATGTATATAATAGGAGTGGTGTTGTTACTTAATCTTCTTCTGTCGGTTTTGAATGTAAGCCCCCTTGTGTGTTTTGGGGTTGACACGGCGACCGTCAATGCCGTAGGCCGCGCTGCTTGCCGTTGCGTCAGTGCCGTTGTTGGCCACGATATCGTTCACTTTGGTGACGGTAGGGTCGTTTGTTACAAATATTTGGAAATCGTAGGTGGCACCGTTCACATCGTCGTCGGCACCATCAAGGCCGTTGTCGTTGACGCGAATGCGCATGCGCGATTTGCCCTCGGCGGCCTCGGCAGGCACGGTAATTTCGGCAGAGCCGCTTTTGTTGCTAAGAAACTCATGTTTAGATTCAAACACACCGTCTTTGTCCCAATCAAAGTATGCAGTTACGGTGTAGTCTGATGTCATGCCCTCAGCCTCGTATTTAAGGTTGAAGGTCTTGCCTTTTATTACCTCGGCAGAGTCAGTGCGCACCATGTTGTAATAGTTGCCGGGCTGTGCGCTGGCTGTGTAGTTGAGGGCGTTGGCTACGTTGCCATTCTCGCCGGTAATGCTCAAGCTCTTGAGGTAGGCCGCACCTTTGTCGCCGCAGGGCAGTACGTAGATGCCCAGGCGCTTGCAGTATTCTGAGCGTTCGATGGGTGCCGGTGCTTCGTAGTCGTATGCAGACTCTTGAATGTCCCAATACGAGTTGCCGCGGTTGTAGCGAATGTGGAATGCTACCACCTTTCCTTGGCCGCCTGCATAGTTGAGACCGAGTGTGCCGTCTTGGGTGTTGTCAATAGTCTGGTCGGTGCTGCACAGGTAATAGTAGCCCTTTAATGCGCCAGCACCATCGTTGGTGTTTGGTTTTATTTCAAACTCAACGGGGGTGTTGCCTACCTTGATTTGTTGGCTCTCACCTGGCGCTTTCGAACTTTGTACATAACGCTTCGATGTCACGTTCTGTATGTAGTAGCAGTTAGCCTTTTCGGTGGGAACGAATTGCCAATATTGTTTGTTCGTATTGGTTTTTGGGGCAGTGTTGAGTGCGCTGCCATTCTCGTAGATGTACGAATTGTTGTCGTTGTTGCGGTGTATCACATACACCTTCCCCTTTTCGGGAAAAGTGTGCCCGTCATCAGCAAGGGTAGTTGTTGAGCAAGTGAAAACCATTGCGGCTGTCAGCAGCAGTGTCTTTTTCAGTTTCATAATTGTCAAAATGTTGTGTGGGTGGTATGTAAGTAGGTGTGCGTTTTCAGTGTAAAATAACTCTGCTCCGCCTACTTAGTAATGCAAATATATCGCATTTAGTCTGATTGACCAAGCGTTGTAGGTGGCGTATGGCCGGTTGAGGTGTTCTAAAACATAAAATAACCCGCAACGCAGCCGTTACAGACGGCATTATTGCGGGTTATTGTGTGTAATATACATATTGGCATGCTATCAGTCCTATCAGTCAGACGTATAGCTGTGCCAAGTTATGCGTGAGAGCAATTTATTCGCCGTCGTCCTGTGCATTGTCCCATGCAGAGCTATCCCATGCCTGCTTGTTTGAGAGTGAGGCGTCGGCCCCTACACCTTTGTCAGAGATATTGATAGTGCGGCTGCCCGTGAGCAATGCCTCCTCAGCATAAAGGTTGATGGTAGAGGCTGTGGGCTTGTTATATTGCTTTTTCATGTGCTTGCGTGTATTGAGTGGTTTGTAGTGTTATTTGATGAGAAGCTTCTTGCCATTCTTGATGTACAGGCCGGCGGGCAGTTTGCCGCTTGCCTTGCGTCCCGACAAGTCGAAGGTAGTGTTGGTGGCAGGCATGGCGGTTGTTGCGGTGTTGATGCCCGTCACACTGCCAAAGTCCAAAGTCAGAGCCTGACCGCCAGTTGTAGCGGTTTTGAGAGCCGCCTTGTTGGCAGCAAGCTTGGTGTTGGTATTGTCGAGTGGCGAGAATACGGCCTCTTCGCCTGGCTTGTTAAAAATGTAGTAGTTGCCATCGGTGAGGTCCATGGCGTAGTCGCCGCCGCCCACGAGCTGGTTGTTGCGGCTGTCGGTAGCCTCGGTGCTCACATAGGCATAGATGTCGCCGGTTGTGGCCTTGCTCACAATGGCACCTTGGCCAGCAGCCAGTGCGCCGTTGAGTGGCGAAAGCGTTACTTGCGTGTTGTTGCTGTTGATGGCAATGTAGGCAGTAGCGTCGCTGCTGAAAGTGACAGGGCTGCTGGCACTGAAAGTAGCCACATTGGCAATGTTTGAAGTGGCAGTTGTGGCAAAGCGGTAGCCGTTGTACAGTGTGATTTGCTTGAGACCAAAGAAGCAACCAGGGTTTTGGTCGTTCTTTGCCATACGTACTACGATGTATTGGTCGGTTGTGGCTGGAGTTGTTGTGTTGCCTTTTATTTCCCAATCAATGGTGTTGTCTCTCTCATAATCACCACCCAATTTGTCTGCAAGGATGCCATCTGCGCTCGCGATGAGTGTGCTTTTGTCCTCATTGCCCCAAACGCGTACGTCGCAATAGCGTTCACCTTTGCTATTTTGAAATTTGCCTTGACCATTCATGGCAGCAATCTGCAAATCGCTGTGGTTGAGGCTGAAGTCGCTGAGCCCTGAAATCTTAAAGGTAAATTCGGCAAAGCTGTTTTTCACGTTATTGTAGCTTGCGCAAAGTATTTCGGTGTGCGTGTCAAGTTGGTTTCCCGATTTCAGCGCCACATTGGTAGCGGTTGCACCAGCATCAGTGCCAGTACCTTGTTTAATACTTTGCAGTGTGGCCGTCACACCGTTGATGGCATTGCCACTCTCGTCCGTCACGTTGACAGTCACGTTGCTCACAGCCGTTCCACCAGCGCGGTTGAATGTGAGGCGCACTTGCTTTTGAGCGTCCATTGGCAGAGCCTGTGCCAATGCAAACAGCAGGGCTGTTCCGAGTAGAGTTTTTTTCATAGGAATTCGTGTTATGGTTTGAAATGTGTAATAGATTAGTGTTTCTCTAAACCTAAGTTGCTGTATATAATGTTATATTATGGCGCAAATATAGACACTAAATGCAAATAATGCAAACGGGGGGGTGAAAGTGTGTTAAAGGCTTTGCTTTTTTCGGCAAGCGTGATGAGAAGGGTGGTGAAACGCCTCGCAGTCATGCAAAGTGCGGCCATACAGCAAAGGCATAGGCCTTTATGCGCGGCGTCAGAACCGAATGTTGTGAAAACGTTGCATAATATTACATCGTGTCTTAGAAAAACGTGTAAATGCTTGCATATATCAATTAAAATGCCGAATATTGCAGTCAATTTATTACAGATACAACCTTTTCAAGCACCAGCTTAAGGGTGGTTCTAATAATTCTGAAATAGGGATTTGTGCGCTATCGGAAGTGTATTTTTGAAAGTTTGTGAGGGAGCATAGCGGGCTATGTGACCGAACAAACTTTCAAAAAGACGCTTTCGATAGCGTGCAAATCACATTTCAGAATAGCAGAACTCTAAAAACAGAATTTTTAGAACCACCCTTAATACAAAACCGAAAATACTAAACAGCCTATGCTACGTATAGCAATACAAGCCAAGGGACGGCTTAACGAAGACACAATGGCCCTGCTGGCCGATGCCGGCATTGATGTGGCGCAAAGCAAACGCAAGTTGATAGCACGTGCCAAGGGCTTCCCCATCGAAGTACTTTATTTGCGCGACGACGACATACCCCAGGCCGTACACATGGGTGTGGCCGATGTGGGCATAGTAGGCCTTAACGAGGTGGCCGAACGTGGCATGGCGGTTGACGAGGTGATGCGCCTCGGTTTCGGCGCTTGTCGCATATCATTGGCCGTTCCGCGTGAGGTGGACTATCCCGGTCTGCAATGGTTCGAAGACCGCACAGTGGCCACATCGTACCCCCATGTGTTGCGCCAGTTCTTTGCAGACAAGGGCATACATGCCGACATTCATGAAATAGCCGGTTCGGTAGAGATAGCCCCCGCAGTAGGCATGGCCGATGCCATATTCGACATTGTGTCGTCGGGCGGCACCCTGGTGCAGAATGGTTTGCGCGAGGTAGAGGAGGTGTTTTATAGTGAAGCCGCCCTCATAGCCCGTCAAGGACTTGACGATGACAAGCTGGCCGATATAGAAAAACTCAAGTTCCGTTTCAACTCCATAGTCAACAGCCGCGGCTACAAATATGTGCTGATGAACATACCCACCGCGCTGGTGGACCAGGCAGTGCAGATAGTGCCCGCCATGCGTTCGCCCACCATATTGCCTTTGGCAGCCGAGGGGTGGTGCTCCATGCACGTGGTCATAGCCGAAGACGTGTTGTGGGAAAAGGTTGAACGCCTCAAGGAACTCGGTGCAGAGGGCATACTCGTGCTCAATCTCGAAAATATGATACCTTAAAAAACGTTTGCCGAAAAACACTCACTCAACATGCAAATAATCATCAATCCAGATAAGTCCGTATGGGACAAAATGTGCGAGCGCAACGCCCCGAGTGACGACAAGGTGATAGAAAGCGTGCGCAGCATTGTGGCCGAGGTACGCCACAGTGGCGATGAAGCCCTGCGCCGCTTTGCACACGACTTTGACCATGCCGACATAACCGACATCGAATTGTCGGCCGAGGAGCGCAAGCAGCTGGCAGCCAAGGTCACACCCCAAGTGCGACAGGCCATCGACGCGGCCCTTGTCAACATCAGTGCCTTTCACAAAGCGCAGATGCCCGAGCCTGTCGAGGTCGAAACCCAACCCGGTGTGCGCTGCCTGCAAAAGGCGGTACCCATTCAGCGTGTGGGACTTTACATACCCGGCGGCCGCGCCCCGCTCTTCAGCACCGTGCTCATGCTGGCCGCCCCGGCCCGCATAGCCGGTTGCAAGCACGTGGTGCTTTGCACGCCCCAGGGTGCCGACGGCCGCATCGCCCCCGAAATAATATATGCAGCCAATGCTTGCGGGGTAGACCACATCTACCGCGTGGGCGGTGCACAAGCCATTGCCGCCATGGCGTATGGCACAGAGAGCATAGCCCGTGTGGACAAGATATTTGGTCCCGGCAACCGTTTCGTTACCCATGCCAAGCAGCTTGTGAGCACCGACACGGCCATCGACATGCCAGCCGGCCCCTCCGAGGTGCTTGTCATGGCCGACCACACCGCCAAGGCCAGCTATGTGGCAGCCGACATGCTGTCGCAGGCCGAGCATGGTCCTGACAGCCAGGCCATACTGGTGTGCCAGAGCGAGGACTTTGCCCACGAAGTAGCCGCCGAGGTGGAGCGCCAAACCGCACTGCTGCCGCGCAAGGAACTTGTTGAGCAGTCGCTCAGCCACAGCCGCATACTGGTGTTTGCCCACCGCAGCACCATGCTCGACTTCAGCAATGCCTATGCACCCGAACACCTTATCATATCGATGGACAACCCGTGGGACATAGCGGCCGATGTCACTGCGGCCGGCAGCGTGTTTGTGGGCAATTACTCGCCCGAGTCGGCCGGCGACTATGCCTCGGGCACCAACCACACCCTGCCCACAAGCGGCTGGGCGCGCTCATACAGTGGTGTGAACATCGACAGTTTTATGCGCAAAATAACATTCCAGACGCTCACACAACAGGGCTTGCAGTCATTGGCTGGCACCATAGTCACCATGGCCGAAGCCGAAGGCCTGCATGCACACGCCCAGGCTGTCAATGTGCGAATTAACGACCGATAGCCATGTACATACGCAATAATATAAAGGAACTCTTGCCCTATTCCACAGCGCGCGACGACTACAAAGGTGGCGACATATCAGTATGGCTTGATGCCAACGAAAGCCCTTACAACAATGGCGTCAACCGCTATCCCGACCCACACCAAAAGGCTTTGAAGGGCGAGATTGCACAACTCAAGGGCGTCACGCCCGAACAGGTGTTTGTGGGCAACGGCAGCGACGAGGCCATCGACCTCTGTTTCCGCATATTTTGCGAGCCGGGTGTCGACAATGTGGTAGCCATAGCCCCCACTTACGGCATGTATGCGGTGGCGGCAGCCATCAACAATGTGGCCGTGCGCGAGGTGCCGCTCGAGGCCGAAACCTATGCGCTCAATGTGCCGGCCATGCTGGCCGCAGCCGATGCCAACACAAGGCTCATGTGGGTGTGCTCGCCCAACAATCCTACGGGCAATGCTTTCAGCCTGCAGCAGTTAGAGGCCTTGGCCGACAACTTCAGCGGTGTGTTGGTGGTTGATGAGGCTTACATCGATTTCTCGTCGCACCCCTCCATGCTCACCGTGCTCAGCAAACACCCCAACGTGGTGGTGCTACAAACGCTCTCAAAGGCGTGGGGTATGGCTGGCTTGCGTCTTGGATTGGCCTTTGCCAGTCCCATGATAGCCGACATCTTTGCCCGCGTAAAATATCCCTACAACGTAAATGCGCCCACCCAGGTCGAAGTGGCCAAGCGCTTGCATGCCGAGCCACACGACGCTCATGTGTCTGAGGTGTGCAGCCAGCGCCAGTGGCTTGCCACCGAACTGGCCAAAATGCCTTGTGTGCTGAAGGTGTATCACAGCGATGCCAATTTCTTGCTGGTCAAAGTGACCGATGCCGATGCCATTTACGACCACCTTGTGGCTAATGGCATCATCGTGCGCAACCGCAATCGGGTGAAAGGCTGCGAAGGCTGCCTGCGCATTACCGTTGGCACACCTGCCGAGAATGTGAACGTAATAGATGCCTTAAAGCAATATGTATGAAGAAAGTATTATTTATTGACCGAGATGGTACTATTATAAAAGAGCCGGCCGACGAGCAGATTGACTCGCTTGAGAAACTCGAGTTCGTGCCAGGTGCCATCAGCGGACTGCGCTCGGTGATGCAGACCGACTACCTGCCATTGTTGGTAAGCAACCAGGACGGCCTCGGCACCGAGAGTTTTCCCGAAGACACCTTCTGGCCCGCTCACAACAAAATGTTGCAAACACTCAAGGGCGAGGGCGTAACCTTTGCCCGCGAATATATAGACCGCACATTCCCCGCCGACAATGCGCCAACACGCAAGCCTGGCACGGCCATGCTCACCGAGTATATGACGGACGACTACGACCTGAAACACTCTTATGTAATAGGCGACCGTGCCACCGATGTGCAACTGGCCGTCAACATGGGGTGCCGTGCCATATTGTTGCAAAAGCCCGAAGTGGCTGCCACCATGCTCAACACGGTGCAGCAGCACGTGCTGGCTCTTGCCACCGACGACTGGGCCGACATAGCCGAATTTCTGCGTCGCACAGAGCGTCGTGCCGAAGTAAAGCGTGCCACTGCCGAAACCGACATACACGTGATAGTCGACCTCGATGGTGGGGGCGACACATTGGTAAACACCGGGCTGCACTTTTTCGACCACATGCTCAGCCAGTTGCCACACCATGCCGGCATATCGCTCTACTGTGTGTGCAAGGGCGACCTCGAGGTGGACGAGCACCACACCATGGAAGATGTGGCTATAGCCCTTGGCGAAGCCCTGCGCACAGCTCTTGGCAGCAAGCGCGGCATCGACCGCTATGGCTTTGTACTGCCCATGGACGAATGCGATGCCATGGTCACACTCGACTTTGGCGGACGTATCGACTTTCAGTGGGACGTGCCATTTACGCGCGAGTATGTGGGCGACACACCCACCGAAATGTTCAAGCACGTGTTCCAGTCGTTGTGCGCCGCCATGCAGTGCAATTTGCACATCAAGGCGCGTGGCGAAAACAATCACCACCTTATCGAGGGGGTGTTCAAAGCCTTTGCGCGTGCCTTGCGCCAGGCCATTCACCGCAATGTGTTCAGTTACGAACTTCCAAGCAGTAAAGGTACATTATGATAGCAATCATCGATTACAAAATGGGCAATTTGCGTTCTGTGCAGAATGCCCTGTCGCGTCTGGGCGCCACATTCGAGGTGACGGCCGATGCCGACACCATACGCCGTGCCGACCACGTGTTGCTGCCCGGGGTGGGAAATTGTGCCGAGGCCATGCACAACCTGCGCGAGAGCGGACTCATACCCGTCATCAAGCAGTTGCGCCAGCCCGTGCTGGGCATCTGTGTGGGGCTGCAGGTGATGTGCCGCGACTCTGAGGAGGGCGCTGCCAATGGCCAGCTGACCACCTGCATGAACATATTCGACGCCCATGTACGCCGTTTCCCCGACAGCGCCGAGTTCAAGGTGCCACACATGGGCTGGAACCCCCTTGGCAATCTTGAAAAGAAACTCTTCGACGGCATACACAGTGGTGACAGCGTGTACTATGTACACTCTTATTACCCCACCTTGTGCCCCGACACCATAGCCACCACACGCCACGGCCTGATGTTCAGTGCCGCACTAAAGTACGAGCAATTCTATGCCACACAGTTCCACCCCGAAAAGAGTGGCGATGTGGGCGAGCGCATACTTAAAAACTTTATCAGCTTATGACCATACTTCCCGCAATAGACTTGATAGACGGCCGCTGTGTGCGTCTGTCGCAAGGCGATTATGCGCAGAAAAAACAATATGACGCCAGCCCCGTCGACATGGTACGCCAATGTGTGGCGCATGGGTTGCACCGCGTTCATGTGGTCGACCTCGATGGTGCCAAAGCCTCCACCCCCCAAAACCTCGACACGCTGCGCCAGCTGGCGGCCGTGCCGGGGGCCGAGATAGAGTGGGGCGGTGGCATAAAAAGTGCCGAGGCGCTCACACAGGTGTTCGAGGCCGGGGCGCGCTATGCTGTGGTGGGCAGTGTGGCTGCCACCAAGCCCGAACTCTTTGAGGCATGGCTCCACCAGTTTGGGGCTGAGCGCATGGTGCTCGGTGCCGATGTTAAAAACGGACTCGTGGCTGTGAATGGTTGGCTCGACAGTGTAGACCAAACCATCGACAGCCTTATCGACCGTTTTGTGCCACACGGTTTGACACAGGTAATCTGCACCGAAATATCGCGCGACGGCATGCTGCAAGGCCCCGACACCGACCTCTATGTGCGTTTGCAGCAAAAGTATCCTGCTGTAGACATTACCGTGTCGGGCGGCATATCGGGCATGAATGACATTGAACAACTGCGCCAGCTCGGCCTGCGAAAGGTGATTGTGGGAAAGGCCATTTACGAAGGACGTATAACACTTGACCAATTATGTTGAGCAAACGAATTATACCATGCCTCGATGTGAAAGAGGGACGCACTGTAAAGGGCGTGCACTTTGAGGACTTGCAGGACGTGGGCGATGCCGTGGCCCTTGGACAGCATTATGCCCGCACCGGCGCCGACGAGCTGGTCTATCTCGACATCAGTGCCACACGCGAGGGACGCCACACCTTTACGCAACTCGTCAGTCGCATTGCCGACGGCATAAACATACCTTTCACCGTAGGCGGCGGCATTAGCACCATCGACGATGCTGCACGCCTGCTCGATGCCGGTGCCGACAAGGTGAGCATCAACAGTGCTGCCCTGCGCACTCCCGAACTCATCGACCAAATAGCCGCACGCTACGGGTCGCAGTTTGTAGTGGTGGCCATCGATGCCCGTCATCAGCCGCTCGCACCTGGCCAGGCTGAGGCCGATGCCCTTTGGACGGTGTGCACCCACGGCGGCACACAGCCCACCGACCGCGAACTCTACTCGTGGGCACACGAGGCGCAGGAGCGTGGCGCGGGCGAAATTCTCTTCACCTCGATGAACCACGATGGCACCAAGCATGGTTACCCGTGCACCACTTATGCCCGCCTCACCGCCGGCTTGCGCATTCCCGTCATTGCATCGGGCGGTGCCGGTTCGGCGCACGACATTGCCGAGGTGCTGGCCCAAGGACATGCCGATGCCGCCTTGGCCGCCAGCATATTCCACTATGGCGAAATAACCATACCCGAACTCAAACAGGCCCTCAGCCACGAGGGCATACCCGTAAGACTGTAAATATGGAACAATTAAGTTGGGACAACATAAAACTTGACAAATGCGCCGACGGCCTGCTGCCCGTAGTGGTGCAGGACGCTGTCACACTGCGTGTGCTGATGTTGGGGTACATGAACCGCGAGGCGTTTGAAAAGACGCAGCGTGAGGGGCGTGTCACCTTTTTTAGCCGCACCCGTCAGCAGTTGTGGACAAAGGGCGAAACCTCGGGCCACTACCTCATGGTTGACAACATGTACATCGATTGCGATGCCGACACCTTGCTCATCAAGGCCAATCCCATAGGCCCCACCTGCCACCGTGGCACCACGGCTTGTTTTGACACCCCCGCTGCCGAGGGCTTCATACGTTCGCTTTCGGCCCTTGTGCGTCGCCGCCATGCCGAGATGCCCGAAGGCTCCTACACCACACGTTTGTTCATCAAGGGCATAAAGGCCATTACCAAAAAGGTGGGTGAGGAGTGCACCGAAAGCATCATCGAGGCCGTTGATGGCAATCGCGAACGCTTCATCTACGAGGCTGGCGACCTGATGTATCACTATCTTGTAATGCTCGAACAAATGGGTGTAACTCTCGACGAGGTGGAGCACGAGCTGCTCTTGCGCCACAGCTGACGCCTTTGTTTGTGTGCAAGCAATGCCTGCATACTCTTTGTCTGTGAGTTACGAGATCAGCCGCTAACGCGGAGAACATAAGGACAAAAGGACATAAGAACAGAAGATATGACGTTTGTGTTAGCCGCTTACCGCGGGAACATAAGAACATAAGTTTGCATAAGATACATATAAGGCCGCTGCGCGGCTGACGGCCACGGACTAACGT
>OLFZ01001297.1_pt1 | contig 22236 bp, 26 predicted proteins | sample 1604861 | NCBI WGS metagenome assembly OLFZ01 (sample SAMEA3888895, study PRJEB22519) | human gut metagenome | biome: human gut; feature: human-associated habitat; material: faeces | place: Denmark | collected 2011 | reverse complement strand
TCAATATAAAAAAGATGTGTGCAAAACTGACAAAAGAAGGTATGAACTGGCTGATAGGATGGTTTTATGAGCTTACTGTCGCTTTATTTAGATGCTGGAGACACATAAATCAAAGAAATCTTCGAATTATCGCAGCTTGAAGAAAATAAACCGATTTATATCGGTGATAAACAAGAAAGAAGGTGCATCGTGCATTACGACACACCTTCCTTTTTTTGTTAATAAACGACAAATACGCTCCGTCTCATTTAACTTCTTCCCATTTCTCCTTTCTAACCAGTAAAACCCGGATGAACTGATGATAAACGAAAACAAGATTCGACAAATATATAAATCCAACCGTGAACAGGGCTTTCAACTGTTGGTGGAATGTTTTCAGGAACCGATATATTATTATATACGGCGTTTGGTAGTGCTGCACGAAGATGCGGAGGATGTATTGCAGGAAGTCTTTATTCAGGTGTACAGGCATTGGGAGCAATTCCGTTGCGAGAGTTCACTGAGCACATGGATTTACCGGATTGCAACGAATGAAAGCCTCCGCTTGTTGAATAGCCGTAAAAGGCGGGAAACCGTTTCGACCGAAGATATTCAGGAAAACCTGATTTCCAGTTTGAAGGCTTCCGACTATGTGGACTATGAAAATGAGTTGGCCGTCAAGTTCCAGGAAGCCATATTGAGATTGCCGGAGAAGCAGCGGTTGATATTCAATCTCCGCTACTATGATGAACTTGATTACGAGGAAATCGCCCGCATTCTCGACGGTAAGGCAGATACGCTTAAGGTGAATTATCATTATGCGAAGGAAAAGATTAAAGAGTACATACTAAATAATTGAGATTATGAAAAAAGAGTTTGATTTTGATGATATAGGAAAAAAAACTCCCTATCGTGTGCCCGAAGGTTTCTTTGACGAAATGCAGCGTAATGTGCGGAAACATACGTATGGTAGCAAGCCGGCAGGGCATCGTTTGTGGATAACCGTTTCTGCGGGTATTGCCATAGCTGCGGCATTGGTCGGCTTTCTGTTTATGCCGTCTCTTTTCAGGGAAGGTGATAGAGGAGGGCAGATGCTGGATACCGGGAATTGTACGGCGGCGGCCCCTGCTGATAAATGGATTCGTGAAATGTCGGACGAGGAGTTGGAAGAGCTCGTCAGCTTCTCCGAAAGCGATATATTTTTAAATTAATAGTATTGTCTTAAAAAAAAGAAGAATTATGAAAGCAAAATTCATTTACGTATTTCTGACGTGCCTTATGATAGGCGGTCAGTTCAGTCTCTCTGCTCAAAACCAGGTGAATAAAGATAAAAGGCAACGTCACACACCGGAGCAGTTCATGGAACGCCAGACCAATCAGATGGTGAACACACTGATGTTGGATGATGCCGCAGCTGCCAGATTTGTACCGGTTTATCAGAACTATTTGAAGGAATTGCGCGAATGCAGAATGATGAACCGCAGGCAGCTCTCCTCCGGGCAGGGAACGGAGCAGAAATGCATGAAGCCGCAACCTAAACCGGTGCTGACGGATGCCGAGGTGGAGCAGCAGATAAAAGGACGTTTTGCCCAAAGTCGTAAGATACTGGATGTGCGTGAGAAGTATTATGATGAATTCAGAAAAATACTTTCTCCCAAACAGATTATGAAGATTTACCGGACGGAACAGAACAATGCCAACAAGTTGAAAAAAGAATTTGACCGCAGAAAAAAGCAGGCTGTTGCGCAAGGAAAACATAAACACCCGGTACGTTCTGCACAGAAGTCTTAAGCTGCCGGAAAAACTGTGGTTTAATATAATAAGTGTGTCATAATATAAAAAGCTCCGTTCTTAGCTTTTGAATGTAGCGAAGAATCTCCTCTCTGTGTATGGCTTGACGGGGAGATTCTTTTTTATTATCAGCAATGCTGAGAGGGTAAAATAAATATAATCGGGTAGCCGGTTCAGAACTTCACAGGAGAGAAATTGTTGTAGGGGAATGCAGATAACAAAGAATACTCCATGCGTTTTTTTCAGAAAATAAAGAATTGGAAAACGGTTCGCGGCTGGCATATCTGGAAGTTGAAGTTGGTAGATGCGCGGCTTTATTTTGTCAGCATGATTGTGGGATTGCTGACAGGGCTTATTGCGGTCTGTTATCACTATCTGCTTTATTTCCTGCTACATATCCGCAGCGACTTTTTCGCATCCCGCCCTGCCTGGTACTGGCATATACTCCTGTTTTTGCTGTTTTGGGGGATTCTGATGTTTGTGTCCTTTCTGGTAGGCAGGATGCCTCTTATCAGTGGCGGCGGCATTCCGCAGACACGCGGGGTAATCAACGGACGCATAACCTATAAGCACCCGTTTGTGGAGCTGGTTTCCAAATTCGCTGGTGGAATTCTTTCTGTGGCTGCCGGATTGTCATTGGGGCGTGAGGGGCCTTCTGTGCAGATAGGCTCCTATATCGGCAGTCTCGTGTCCCGATGGACGCATATTCTGCAAGGCGAGCGCAAGCAGTTGCTGGCGGCAGGAGCAGGGGCGGGGCTTGCGGCTGCTTTTGCTGCTCCATTGGCCTCTTCATTGATTGTTATCGAATCCATCGAACGTTTCGATGCACCTAAGACAGCCATTACTACGTTGTTGGCGGGTGTAGTGGCAGGAGCGGTTGCCGGTTTGGTTTTTCCCGTGAACCCTTATCATCTGATTGAGGTGTCGGAACCTGTTTTGACTTTTCTTGTCCGGATGAAGTATTTCCTTTTGTTGGCTGTTATCATTTCCATTGCCGGCAAGATATACTCTGTGCTTATGATTTCGTTCAAGCGGGTATATTCTAAGGTCAAGTCTCCGGTATATATCAAGATGTTTTATTTGGTACTGGTTGCCTACATTATCTCGTTGATGCAGGTAAACCTGACCGGTGGCGGCGAGCAGTTTTTGCTGCAACAGGCGCAGAACGGCAGTACGGAAATAATGTGGGTGCTTGCCGTCATGCTGTTGCATTTCGGGTTTTCGGTGTGCTCCGTGTCTTCAGGCTTGCCGGGTGGTAACTTTATTCCCACTTTGGTGACGGGCGGACTGTTGGGGCAGCTTGTAGGACTGGTCGCTGTAAAGTACGGCATTATCGAACCCCAAAATATCACTTATGTCATGCTGATATCCATGTCGGCATTTTTGGTGGCCATTGAGCGTACACCGCTTACGGCGATTGTGCTGATAACGGAGATAACCGGACACTTCGAAGTCTTTTATCCCTCGGTGGTGGTAGGCGGTTTGACGTATTATTTTACGGAGTTGCTCCAGATGAAGTCTTTCAACGTAATCTTATACGAGGATATGATTAACTCTCCCGATTTCCGTGAAGAAAACCGGTATACGCTGTCTGTGGAAGTTATGACCGGTTCTTACCTCGACGGCAAGGCAGTAAGCGAGCTTTCCTTGCCCGAACGCTGTGTTATCATCAATGTGCATAGGGATGGAAAAAACCTGGTCCCTGCGGAAACAAGTCTGATTCCGGGAGACCAGGTGCAGATTGAAATGGATTCGCAGGACATAGAGAAACTCTATGAACCGCTCGTCAGTATGGCGAATATCTATTAGACCAGATTGCCTATTTCATCCAGATTTCTCCGGATATCGTTGTCGGTCAGCTCATAGTTTTGCAAATCGCCGGCAAGGTACTTGTCGTACGATGCCATATCGATGAGGCCATGGCCGGACAGGTTGAACAGGATGACTTTCTCTTCGCCCGTTTCCTTGCATTTATTTGCTTCGCGGATAGTGGCTGCAATGGCGTGGCAGGACTCCGGTGCAGGGATGATTCCTTCTGCCTGTGCGAAAAGGCAGCCGGCTTCGAACGATTCGAGTTGTTTGATGTCCGTTGCTTCCATATAGCCGTCTTTCAGCAGTTGCGATACGATGACGCCTGCACCGTGATAGCGCAGACCGCCGGCATGGATGTTGGCGGGAGCGAAATTATGTCCCAGGGTAAACATCGGCAGTAGCGGGGTATATCCGGCTTCATCGCCGAAGTCGTATTGGAATTTGCCGCGTGTCAGTTTCGGGCAGGAGGCCGGTTCGGCGGCAATGAACCGTGTCTTTTTGCCTTCGAGGATGGTGTGGCGCATGAATGGGAATGCGATGCCTCCGAAGTTGGAACCGCCTCCGAAGCAGGCAATGACCATATCGGGATATTCGCCGGCCATTTGCATTTGTTTTTCAGCTTCCAGGCCGATTACAGTCTGGTGCAGAGTGACGTGGCTCAATACGGAACCGAGCGTATACTTACAGTTGGGCGTGGTTCGTGCCAGCTCGATGGCCTCGGAAATGGCCGTACCCAGCGAACCCTGGTGGTTGGGGTGAGCGGTCAGAATGTCTTTTCCGGCACGGGTGGACATGGAGGGCGAAGGAGTTACCTGCGCACCGAAGGTCTGCATGATACTGCGGCGGTAAGGCTTTTGCTCATAGCTGATTTTTACCTGGTATACGGCGGCTTCCAACCCGAAGAGGCGGGCGGCATAAGCCAGCGAAGCTCCCCATTGTCCGGCTCCGGTTTCGGTGGTGACGTTTGTCACACCCTCCTGCTTACAATAGTAGGCCTGCGGTATGGCGGAGTTCAGTTTGTGAGACCCCATCGGGCTCACACTCTCGTTTTTGAAATAGATATGTGCCGGTGTACCCAGCGCTTTTTCCAGTCCGTAGGCACGCACCAGCGGAGTGCTTCGGTAGTATTTGTACATTTCGCGCACCTGTTCGGGTATTTCAATCCAGGCATCGGTCTGATTGAGTTCCTGGCGGCAGAGCTCTTCTGCAAAAACGGGATACAAATCTTCCGCTTTCAGCGGTTGCTTGGTAGCGGGATTAAGGGGTGGCATGGGCTTGTTCACCATATCGGCCTGTATATTATACCAGTAATGTGGAATTTCTTCTTCCGGAAGGATGAATCTTTTTGTTTTGTTGCTCATAGTGGTTATTATAAATTAAAAGTGATTCTGTGTCCAAATGTAGCTATTATTTTTAAACCAATTTCTTTTTTCCATTGTTTTTTGTTTATAAGGGCAGATTTGTCTAAGTTTGCCATGTCTCATTAACCGATATATTTATGAAGCTCTATCATAAGTTCTTTTTGTACCAGAATAAATGGATTCATCCCTATATACGCGTGGCGTTGGGAGTAATGACAGCCTTGACGTACCTGGCGTCCATTCTGCTGATTGTCGGTCTGGTATACGAACACTGATTTACCATTTCGGCAGCAGAGGCTCACCAATTGCAGCGTCTGTACCATGGTGTGTGGATTGTTTTTCTGGTTGATATATCCTTACATATCCTGTTGGAGTATAAAGATACGAGGCAGACTTTCAGTATGCTGACCTGGATATTGACTTTTCTGCTTTATCTGACGCTGGTTCCGGTTGTCTTTCATCGCCCGGAAGTGGAAGGCGCCGTGCAGGCAGTCTGGGATTTTCTGAACGGCAAGGCCTATCATCTTGTATTGCTGCTGGTGCTGTCTTTCCTGAATCTGTCGTATGGACTGGTACGGTTGCTGGGGCGACGGACAAACCCTTCGCTTATCCTGGCGGTCAGTTTCTTCATTATCATACTCATAGGGACAGGGTTGCTGATGCTTCCCCGTTCTACGGTGGCGGGCATCTCGTGGGTGGATTCGCTGTTTATTTCCACCAGTGCGGTGTGTGTGTGACGGGACTGACTTCGGTAGACGTAGCATCCACTTTCACGACAACGGGTTTTGTAATCATCATTCTGCTGATTCAGATTGGCGGTCTGGGGGTGATGACGCTGACAAGTTTCTTCGCGATGTTCTTCATGGGGAATACCTCTTTGTATAATCAGTTGGTGGTGCGCGATATGGTCAGTTCCAATTCTTTGAATTCGCTGTTGTCCACACTGGTGTATATCCTTGGCTTTACATTGGTGATAGAGGGGATAGGTACGTTTGCCATCTGGAGCGATATTCATGGTACAATGGGGATGGATGTGCACGAAGAGCTGGCGTTTTCGGCTTTTCATTCTATATCGGCATTCTGCAATGCTGGGTTTTCCACCTTGCCGGGCAATTTGGGCAATCCGTTGCTGATGAAGGGGCATAACCCGTTCTATATATACATTTCACTGCTGATTATTCTTGGCGGTATCGGTTTCCCCATATTGGTGAACTTCAAGGACATTATCCTTTATCATATACGCCGTTTCTGGCGATTTTTGCATACATGGGAGTGGGACGGCCGCCGTTTCTACCATCTTTATAACCTGAATACGCGTATCGTGCTGATTGTTACCTTCCTGCTCTTGGCAGTGGGCACGGCCGGTATCGCTTTTTTTGAGTGGAACGCGTCTTTTGCGGGGATGTCGGTTGCCGATAAGTGGACACAGGCATTTTTCAATGCCGCCTGTCCCCGTACGGCGGGTTTTTCCAGTGTGGATTTAGCCGGCCTGGGGGTACAGACTTTATTGCTCTACCTTATTCTTATGTGGATTGGCGGCGGTTCGCAGTCCACCGCAGGCGGTATCAAAGTGAATGCTTTTGCGGTTGTGGTGCTGAATCTTGTGGCGGTATTGCGCGGCACGGAGCGGGTGGAAGTGTTCGGGCGTGAGTTGTCGCACGACTCTATCCGACGTTCCAATGCTACGGTGGTGATGTCGTTCGGAGTGCTGTTCGTGTCTGTCTTCATCATCAGTATCCTGGAGCCGGGACTATCCCTGCTTGCTATTACCTTTGAATGTGTTTCGGCCATCAGTACGGTCGGCTCCAGCCTGAATGCCACTCCCTTGCTGGGCAGCGACAGCAAGTTGCTGGTGGCACTTTTAATGTTTGTCGGACGTGTGGGGCTTATAACACTGATGCTCGGCATCATCAAGCAGAAAAAACATACGAAGTACCAGTATCCGAGCGGACAGATTATCATTAACTAAGTGAGATTTGGAAACAGGTGTGTGAAATGCTAACATTGATTGATTATGAAATATATTATTATCGGTTTGGGTAATTACGGTCATGTGCTTGCCGAGGAGCTTTCGGCTTTGGGACATGAGGTGATAGGTGCGGACATCAGTGCCGGCCGTGTGGATAGTTTGAAGGACAAGGTGGCAACCGCCTTTGTGATTGATGCAACCGACGGGCAGGCTTTGTCCGTGCTTCCTTTGAATAGTGTCGATGTCGTTATTGTCGCTATCGGCGAGAATTTCGGCGCTTCCATCCGGGTGGTGGCGCTGTTGAAACAGAAAAAGGTGAAACGCATCTATGCAAGGGCTATCGACGGGGTGCACCGTTCGGTGCTGGAGGCTTTCGGCCTGGATCGTATCCTTACTCCTGAGGAGGATGCGGCCCGCGGACTGGTTCATCTGCTTGAGTTTGGTGCCGACATCGAAACGTTCCGGGTGGATTCCAATTACTACGTTGTGAATTTTACTGTGCCCGAAAAATTTATAGGCTATAATGTAAATGAACTGAAGCTTGACAGCGAGTTCGGGTTGAAACTGCTTGCTCTGAAGCGTGCCGAGACTTTGAAGAATTGCCTGGGCATCTCTTTCACCGAGCATGATGTGGTGAACGAACTGCCGGATGATGACCGGATACAGGCGGGCGACCGATTGGTATGTTACGGGCGCTACCGGGATTTCCAGAAGTTCTGGAAAGCGCTGTGACGGCAGGCGGAATTATTATTCTCTTTTTTTGTAGCTTTTATTGCTTATCCGGCAAAATAGCAGTATCTTTACTTCCTAATGCCAGATTGTTCCGCCATGGAGTAAATTCCATTCCGCCATGGTGGAACAGAACTTTCTCCGTGGTGGAACAAAATTTACCCCGTGGCGGAACGATTTAATTGAAGAAACGGCTTTCTCTCTTTGTCACCGTGAGAAAGGATGCTGAGTGTAGCAATGGTGAAAACTTAGCATCTTGAAAAGTATGAGTGCCTATTATGACCTTCTGGAGAAACCTGATATTCGCCGCACCGGTGAGCAACAACCCCTTTATGCCCGTTTTGTGGCTAAGGGAACGATTGATAGAAAAGAGTTTATAGACCGTGTCCACTTGTTTACGGGTATCAGTCGCAGCGTGCTTGAGGGTGCGATGGCAGCGTTCATGGACGAGCTGCGCGATTGCCTGGCCAACGGTTGGACGGTAGAATTGGGTGAGCTGGGCTATTTTACGCCCTCATTGAGTTGCCGGCGCCGTGCGATGGAGAAAGATGAGGTACGTGCCGCGTCAGTTGCCTTGCGCGGACTGAATTTCCGTCTGGGAAAGAAATTTCACGAAGATTTAAGTGGTAAGATGAGGCTTGAGCGCAGGCCGCAACCCGCCGTGCCGCTTTCCTCGGATAACCTTTCGTCTATGGAGCGCCGCTTTCAATTGCTGGACGAATATTTGCAGCGGAATCCTTGCATCAACCGTGCCCAGTATGCCCGTCTGACGGGACGTAGCTACAAGCAGGCCGTTAACGATTTGAATCAGTTTATCAGAGACGGAGTGTTGGTGAGATACGGAATGGGGAGAAATGTGGTGTATGCAGGAAAAAAGTGAAAAGTTTTTTATAGGTATATATATCTTTGTTTATCAATAACTTATTTATTGTTATTAATCCTCTTTATCATGACTGTAACTTACTGAAACGACAGTTAAAGCACCATGTCGCTTTGCGCCTGTTGTATCTTTGTATTGTGATCACAGAGAAGCAGGTTTTGCAAACTGACGAGCAAACAAAACCGAAAAATAAATTTATTAATCGTTTAAATTAAAAAAAGTTATGGCATTGAATTACGAAGTGAAAAAGAAAGTATTCGGTTTTGATCAGACAAAAACGGAAAAGTATGTAGCGCAACTGAAAACGCTTGGTATAATACAGTTTGGCGATTTGTGCGATGAAGTCACCAAGATAGGCATGGCCCCGCGTGGTGTGGTAAAGATGGTTCTGGATGGCTTGATAGACACATTGAACATTAACATTAACAAGGGGTTTTCCGTACAGTTGGGTGATTTCGGTTGTTTCCGACCGGGCATCAATGCAAAGAGTCAGGACAGGGAAGAGGATGTGAAGTCGGATACGGTTTATCGTCGGAAAATAATTTTTACGCCGGGACAGTACTTCAGGGAGATGCTGACACGTGCCAGCGTGACGAGAGCAAGTTGGGAAAAAACGGAAACTGTTTCGGGAGGCGGTTCTGCTCCGGGAACCGGCGGAAACGGGGAAGAAGAAAATCCGTTGGGATAACATTCTTTCAGTCTGCCTGGAACGGTAAGCGAAAGTAAAAGAGAGGGATATGAACTTTTTTCAGGAAAGGTTCATATCTTTTCTCCGATTGCTTGACTTCGCCTTCCGGATGTTGTATCTTTGTATCTCTAATAAAAAACTTTGATGATAAATCTGCAAAAAAACTATGGAAAATGAAAATGACTTCCGTATCAGAACGTATACGAAAAGAGAGCTGGCATGCCTGTATTGTCCCAACACAACGGTACGGTGTGCTATCCGTACGCTGACGCGCTGGATTAAACGTAACAGCGAATTGTATGCGGAATTGCTGCTTACGGGATACCACGCAAGGGTGCGGACATTTATGCCGAGGCAAGTGGGAATAATCGTCCGTTACCTGAACGAACCTTGATTGAAGGCAGATTCTTAGGATATACGGATATGCTTGACGGCAATGAGAGGGGGCAGAATGTACCTGATGTTTTTCTTTTGGTATGCTCCCTTGCTGTTTTTAATGGCTTTCATTTGTATTTTTCCCGCTCTTTTTGTTCCTTTGCCCTTGTCAATAAAAAAAAAGAATCAATGAAGACTCTTGTTTATATAGTGACTTGTGCGGTGATGTTGTCGGTTATTTCCTGCACATCGCGGAATAAAGGCGGAGACGATGTACAGGTCTTGATGAAAGACAGCACAGTGATATCTGCTCCACAGCGTATGCAGGTTTCCGATACGAAAGTGACCATTACCTACAAAGGCAGGGAATACCGCTCGTCTGTTGTCCGCCGCCCGGACGAGAGTCTGCCTGTTGTGACGGATGAGCAGGGAGAGAGGTTTATCGATAACAGCATTGCACTGCGCATCACTTGTGGCGGAAAACAGATTGTGGACAAGGTGTTTACGAAGGAAAGTTTCGCCTCACTGGTCGATGCCCGCTTTCTGAAATATGCCATTCTGGAAGGACTGGTCTATGATAAGACAACGCCTCAGGGCATTATCTATGCCGCCAGCATCTGCTATCCGCAATCCGACCTTTATGTACCTCTCCGGCTGACGGTTTCCGCGGATGGCAAAATCTCCATGGCGAAAGAGGAACTGCTGGAAGAGGTGTATGGGGAAGATGCCGTTTCCAATTGATATACGGGTAATTCCAGAATGATTCCAGATTTGTGAGTTTTTTTTGCCGACATGAAAATCCTGATTGTAGAAGATGAGCAAGATTTGCGGGAAACAATCCGCACTTCGCTCCTGAAAGAGAAATTTGTCGTAGAAACGGCTGCCGATTATTTTTCGGCCCTGGACAAGATAAACGACTATGATTACGACTGTATCCTATTGGACATTATGCTGCCAGGAGGAAGCGGTCTGGATTTGTTGCGCGAGCTGAAGCACTTGCGCCGTACGGACAGTGTGCTCATCATCTCCGCCAAGGATTCGCTGGACGATAAAGTGGACGGTCTGGAACTGGGGGCGGATGATTATCTGACGAAGCCTTTCCATCTGGCAGAACTGAATGCACGCATAAAATCTTTAATACGCCGCCGTCAGGCACAAGGCGATATGTCTGTTACAGTGGGCAATTTGTTGCTCTATCCGGACAAACGGCAGGCGGAAGTAGGCGGTGCTCCTTTGCAACTGAACCGTAAGGAATTCGACCTGCTGTATTACTTTGTGGTGAACGCCAACCGGGTTATCAATAAAATGAGCCTTGCCGAGTCGGTGTGGGGTGATAATATTGACCAGGCAGATTCGTTGGATTTCATATATTCGCAGGTGAAGAACCTGCGCAAGAAGCTGAAGCAGGCCAATGCCTCTGTGGAGCTGAAAGCTGTTTATGGCTTTGGCTATAAATTGTCCGAATTATGAAACTGGTATATTATACATATCGTAAAATCTCCTTATTGCTATTTGTCCTGATGGCTGTATGGGGGGTATTGTTTTATTATGCCATTATTGATGAGGTTGTTGATGAAACGGACGATACGCTGGAAAATTATGCCGAAATATTAATAGAACACGTACTCCACGATCCTTCCCTTCTTGAAACGGAGGGCTCATTGATGTCTTTTTATAAATTCCGTCCCATCTCTGAACAGGAGGGAAATCATTATCAGGAAGTTTTTTATGACTCTACCGTGTATATCGAACTTGAGGACGAGAACGAACCGGTACGCGTGATGCGTACGGCATTCCGCATGCCCGACGGACAGTTTTACGAGCTTACTCTGATGATTTCCATTTTGGAACGGGACGATATGGTGGAGGCAATGCTCTGGTATTTGGGGGCTTTGTTCCTGCTGTTGCTGATTTGTACATCGGTGGGCATTCAAGTGATATTGAAAGGGGTATTCCGCCCGTTGCATAAGTTACTGGACTGGTTGCACGGCATCCAGCCCGGCAAAGAAGTTCCGGCATTGGAGAACCCTACGAAGATACGTGAGTTCCGTCAGCTGAGCGAGGCTGCGGTGGATATGGGCAACCGCAGTTACAAGGCTTATGAAGAGCAGAAACAGTTTATAGAAAACGCATCGCATGAGTTGCAGACACCGCTTGCCATCGTGCGCGGTAAAGTGGAACTGCTGGCTGAAAGCGACAGTCTGACCGAACAGCAGATGAAGGAACTGGATGAAATCTATTCAACGTTGGGACGTGCGGTGAAACTGAATAAGTCCTTGCTGCTGCTTTCCCGTATAGAGAACGGGCAGTACACGGAGTCGGAGGATGTATCGGTGGACGAGATACTGGAAAACCTTCTGCCTGATTTGATGGATATATACGAACATAAGCAGGTGCGCTTGCTGCGTAAGCAGGGGGAACAGCCTTTTATTATCCGCTGTAATCATTCGTTGGCACAGATTCTGGTTTCCAATCTGGTGAAGAATGCATTGCTTCATAATGCGGATGGGGGAGAGTTGCAGATACTCACTACTCCGGATTCGCTGGTAATAAAGAATACAGGTGATACTCCTTTGGACGGTGAGAAGTTGTTCCGCCGTTTCTACCATAGTATTGACGGAAAGAAAGATTCCACCGGACTGGGACTCGCCATAGCCCGTTCCATAGCCCGGATTTCTTTTTTGAGGCTTACTTACGAATGGCAGGATGGGATGCATTGCTTTCTACTTGTTAAAGAAAATAAAAATAACCGTTAACACTGATTATTCCCAAATCTTTCCTATTTCTCTGTCGTTATTTGCAGTGTGAATGATATGAAACAAATCAGTAACATTAAAAAATAACGATTATGAAGAAAGTATTATCTATCCTTGTGTTGGCTCTTGTAGCCGTTCAGTTGGCATTTGCCGGTGATGTCATTACGCGCGATGCCAAGCAGTTGCCTTTGACAGCCCGTAACTTCATCAACCGGTATTTCACCGATCCGCAAATCTCGCATATCAAGATTGAAACCGGAATACTGGGCTCGAAAAGTTATGAGGTGCTGTTGACCGACCGTACGGAGATTGATTTTGACAGCAACGGAAACTGGACTGATGTGGATTGCAAGAAGGCTGCTGTGCCCGAAGCTCTGATTCCGGTATCTGTGAAAGAGTATGTAAAGACGAACTTCCCGCAGGAGGTCATCACCAAGATTGAACGCAGACGCAGCGGGGTGGAAGTTGAACTTGCCAATGACTATTCCTTGAAATTCAACAGCAAAGGAAAATTTGTAGGCATGGACGATTGATTGTAATACTGCAGAATGTATAACTTTAAATTTTTTTGCCAAGAAGATGAAAACAAAAATTCAAGTATTAGCGATGATGTTCATTGCGGCAATGGCTTTCGGTGCGTGCGATGATGACGACAAAAACGATAATATAACAGTTCCCGATGCCGTGTCGAAAGCCCTTAAGGACAAATATCCTGCTGCCATGGACATTGAATGGGAACGGAAAGGCGATTATTTCGTAGCCGACTGTTGGATGGACGGCAGGGAAATGGATGTGTGGTATGATGTTCAGGCAACCTGGAAATTGACGGAGACGGATATTCTTTGGGAAGGTTTGCCGCCTACGGTACAGACCGCTTTCGAAGGCGGAGAATATGCGCAGTGGAAACGGGAAGATATTGATATGCTTGAATATCCCGTACAGCCTGTCCAGTATGTTATCGAAGTGGAGAGAGGTAATGAGGAGTATCAGTTGTTCTATGCCGGAGACGGTAATTTATTGCAGAAACGTGATGTAAGTGGCAATAAGGACGATACGCACTGGCCGATAGATGAGCTGAAGACCGGGCGTTAATCTTGTTTGATTGAGGTATAACCGGAACAAAATGAAGAATCTCTTCTCCTTACATATTAAGAGAAGAGATTCTTTATTTTGTTTTGAGTAAGTTGGACGTGCTTTTGTCTCTGACTGCTACATCGGTTTATAATCTTTAGCCAGTCCGCCTTCACTTGTTTCCTTGTAAAGCGACGGAAGGTCGTTTCCGGTTTCTTTCATAACTGCTACTACTTTGTCGAAAGATACCCGGTGCATACCATCGGTGAAAGAGGAGTAAAGGTTGGCATCCAAGGCGCGTGCGGCGGCATAGGCATTCCGTTCTATACAAGGAATCTGCACCAGTCCGCATACCGGGTCGCAGGTCATTCCCAGATGATGTTCCAAACCCATTTCCGCAGCATATTCTATTTGTGCGGGGCTGCCGCCAAAAAGTTGGTTGGCGGCTGCCGAAGCCATTGCACAGGCTACGCCGACTTCTCCCTGGCAGCCTACTTCCGCGCCTGAAATGGAAGCGTTGGTCTTTACTATGTTTCCTACCAACCCGGCTGTGGCAAGGGCGCGCAAGATACGCGTATCACTGAAATCACGACTTTTGGAAAGGTGATAGAGTACGGCAGGCATCACTCCGCACGAGCCGCACGTAGGAGCAGTGACGATGACGCCGCCCGAAGCATTTTCTTCACTTACCGCCAATGCATAGGCAAATACCAGTCCGCGCGATTGCAGGGATTGTTTGTATCCGCTGGCACGTATATAGTAAGTGGAAGCTTTACGGCGTAGATTCAACGGACCGGGCAACACACCTTCCTGTTCCAATCCCCGTTTCACGGCATCCTGCATGGTTTTCCATACTTCTTGCAGGTAATCCCATAGATCGCTGTCTTCACATTCCTTGACGTATTCCCAATAGCTCTTTCCTGTACGTTCGCACCATTGCATGATTTCCGTCATGCTGCTCATGGAATACACATCGGGTGTATTGACCGAGGATGCTCCGTCATTCTCTTCTGCCAGAGCGCCGCCGCCGATACTGAACACTGTCCATCGGTCGGTCTCTTTTCCTGCTTTGTCAATGGAGACAAACTTCATTCCGTTAGGGTGGAAGGGGAGAAAAATCTTAGGCTCCCAGATAATCTCTACCGGTGCTATCGGCTGTAGCACTTCGGTAATGGCAATGTTGGTCATGTGACCCTTGCCTGTTGCCGCCAGACTGCCGTATAATGTTACTTTGAACGATGCAGCTTCCGGATGTCTTTCCAGAAATATCTCGGCTGCCTTGCGAGGTCCCATGGTATGGCTGCTTGAAGGACCGGTGCCGATGCGATATAGTTCTTTGATTGATTTCATCTTGCTAATGGGTTATTGGATTATTTGTTTATCAGGATTGTTAATATTGTAACTTTGCAGTTTTCTGTTGCTCGATTTTTAAATTTCAATTAGCTTAAGTCTACAACCGTAATCCCCGCTCCGCCAAATTGAATGTGCTCATCGGCAAAATGGCTTACACCGGGCACGGTTTGCAGATATTGGCGGATAAGCGTGCGCAGGATGCCCGTACCGGTTCCGTGTAGGATGCGTACGCGTGACATTCCTACCAATATGGCATCGTCTATGAAATAGGTCACAGCCTGTAGGGCTTCGTCTCCACGCATGCCGCGTACATCTATATCTTGCTTGAAGTTCAGCTTTTTTTCGTACATGCTGTCTTGCGTCTGAGAACTGATATAGGTACTCTTGGTAGAGACATCCACTTGCTTAGGCTGCGCATTTGTCCGTTCCAGCCTATCCAGCTTGACTGTGGTTTTGATACTTCCGAACGCAACGATGGCTTTCTTGCCGTTTATCTCCAATACTTCGCCGACTGAGGTCTGTCCTTTTATCTTGACATAGCTTCCGGGTACGATTGCTGCCAGACGTTCGGCTTCTTTCTTTGCCTGTTGCTCTGCCAACGCTTGTGCAGACAATGTATTTTCCTGATTCTTGTTGGCTTTCTTCTCCTTTTTCCGGTTTTGTTTTTCTTTCAGTTTTTCTATTTTGCGGGCAATTTTTTCTTCCTGCTCCTTAGCGGTGAGGGTGTCCAGCGATTCGCGGAAATCATTTAATTCCTGCCGTATCTGGCGTGTCTTTTCCTTTTCGGCCTGCGCTTCTTTAATGGCGCGGATGGTGTTTTCTATGCGGGCATTAGCTTCCTGCATCAGTTGTTCCGCCTCCTCTTTGGCTTTCTGCAGAATTTCCTTGCGCGATTTTTGCAACTCTTCTATCTCTGTCTGATAACGGGCAATGGTTTCCTCCATATGCTTTTCGCGTTGCCGGATAGTCTGACGTTTGCCTTCCCAATAACGTTTGTCGCGTACAATATCTTGCAGGTACTTGTCGGCATTGATGTATTCACTGCCTACAATTTCCGAAGCATCGGAGATTACATCTTCCGGCAATCCGATTTTACGGGCAATCTCTACGGCAAATGAACTGCCCGGATTACCTATCTGGAGCTGAAAAAGGGCTTGCATCAAATGGCGGTCGTATAACATGGCTCCGTTTACCACCCCATCATGGTCTTCGGCAAAATGCTTCAGATTCTGGTAGTGTGTAGTAATAACGCCGAACGTCTGCTTTTGGTTGAAACGTTTCAACACTGCTTCGGCTATCGCTCCGCCAATCTGGGGTTCCGTACCGCCACCGAACTCGTCGATAAGGATGAGACTGCGTTCGTTGCAGTTTTTCATCATTATCTTCATATTGGTCAGGTGCGAGGAGTAGGTGCTGAGGTCATCTTCGATAGACTGCTCGTCGCCGATGTCAATGAATATATTGCTGAATATGCCGGCATGGCTACGTTCGTGCATCGGGATGAGCAGACCGCATTGCAACATGTATTGCAGCAACCCTACGGTTTTCAGGCAGACAGATTTTCCGCCGGCGTTGGGACCGGAGATGATGAGAATACGTTGTTTTTCGTCCAGCTCTATATCCAGCGGTATAACTTTTTTCCCATGTTTGGCAAGAGAGAGTTGCAACAGCGGATGTACCGCCATTGTCCAGTCTATAACCTGCTTGTTTTCAAAAGCCGGTTTCAGTCCGGTGATTTGCTCGGAAAACAAGGCCTTGGCACGTATGAAATCTATTTCGGCAAGAAATTCATATGACAGCAAAACATCGGGAATGGATGGGCGCAACAAATTGGAAAATTCCATAAGGATGCGGATAATCTCCCGCCGTTCGTCCCCTTCGAGTTCGCGGATGCGATTGTTGGCTTCCACTACTTCGGCGGGTTCGATGAATACGGTTTTACCACTGGCGGATTCGTCATGTACGATGCCTTTTATTTTTCGTTTCAAGGCTGGAGCTACAGGAATCACCAGTCGCCCGTCGCGCATTGTGGGGGTTACGTCTTTGTCTACAACACCTTCCGATTGGGCATTGCGCAGAATGCTGTTCAATGAGCGTGAGATACTCCCCATTGTACTTGCCAGTTCGCGGCGGATGCGCGCCAGTTCTGCCGAGGCGTTATCCTTTATTTTTCCGTAGGGAGAAAGAATGCCGTTTATTTTTCCGATAAGTTGCGGGAATACCGTTATGTCTCCTGCCAGTCGCTTCAGACAAGGATAAGGAGATGTGGTTTCCTCCTCTTCTTCATTTTCGCTTTTTTGCAAAAAGCGTACAATGTCGCGTATCGTTTCTAAAGAGCGGCGCAGGTCGAAAAGCTCCTGCTCGTCCAAATACATGCCTTCCACCCGTATCCGTTTCAGGGACGGACGTACATCAAAAAAATATTGTGCCGGAAAATTATCTTCTTCTTGAAGTATACGTACGAATTCTGTAACCTGATCCAGGCGTTCTTCTACTTCATTAAAGCGGTCGGAGAACACCATATCTGTCACTCGCTCTTCGCCAAGCGTACTGAGACATTTTTCTTTTAGCAGTTGGCGTATTTGGTCGAAGCCTATCTTCTGTTCAAAGTTCTGTGGGTATATCATGGGTACAAAAGTACAATTATTTCGTGAAAAAACGGGAAAGATGTTTGCAGATTTAAAAATGATTTGTACCTTTGCACCGCTTTAAGAGAAAAGCACTTCTTGAAAAAGAAGTTTTGGAGAGGTGGCAGAGTGGTCGATTGCGGCGGTCTTGAAAACCGTTGTGCTGCGAGGCACCCGGGGTTCGAATCCCTGTCTCTCCGCTGACAACCTTAACTATTAAGGTTTTACAAGTAAGGCACCCAAAAAGGAACCCATTTTTAAGGCCCTTTTGGGTGCTTTCCTTTTATCCCTGCTAAAACAATTTGCGGAAGAAGCCGACTACGGCGGTAAATACTTTCGTCTTCCGAAGGAAGAAAAAGGCAACCGTCAATAGTACCAAAATCCCGAAAATGTAACGCCACCTGTACGGGTCGGCTGCCGGTTGTTCGGTAACGTCGGTTTCCTTATCGGTGTCCGTGTTCACTTCTTCCGTTTTGGTCGTTTCCGTCTTCTGTTCTTCCTGTGTTACCCCGGTCGCTTCGGTATTCTGTTTTACCGTGAATGTTTCGATACTCTTAATAGCTCCCTGCCTTCCAGTATTGGGCGGCTGCTTCTCTTTCGGTTCCTTCGGCCGGTTCTTGGGCGTGTCTGCAACCGTCTTAGACGGGTCGCCCGTCTTCGTAGTGCCCTGCTTTGCCGGCAGGGTATCGGGTTCCGGCGGGAAAAACTCGATTTTCGTATAGGTTACTTCTACGCCTTCGGTTTTCGTGCTGTCTACGGTTCGGCGAATTTCGGCTGCTGTCGTTTCGTCCCGCTTTTCCTCGGTTTTAGCCGTTTCCTTCGTGCTGCCGGCCAACTTTCGCGGCGTGCTACAACCGGAAAGCAATACGGCCAAAAGCAACGCAATTACTACTATGCCAAATTTCCGTTTCATACTGAATATTTTAAGGCGTTAAGCCGGTTAAGCCACCCTTTGATAAACCGCTTTTGCGAAGGGTCGCGTTCTACAATCCGGTAAAGGAAGGCTTTGCGCTCGGCCTTAATCGTGTCGAACAATGTACGCGGGTCGGCGTTATTGACGGCTTGCAAGGTCTTCGGGCCTACGATACCGTCCGCCTGTACTCCTAATATGCGCTGGGGTATCTTAATGCCGTTCGCGCCGGAACCCCAAACCCAATCCACCAAAATATCGGCGACCGGCTGGCTTACGATGTCGTCGGCCTTCCACCTGTCCCAATAGTGGGGCTTTAATACCCGGTTCAAAACGTCGTCTTCCGTAAGCAGTTTAAGGTCGTCTACGTCTATATCTCCGTCCCCGTCCTTATCATAGCCTACATTGCGCCAAGTGGCGATAGTTACGCCCTTGTTGGTTGCGCCGCCCTTATCCAGCGGGTCGTTTACAAACTCGCCTTCCCACTTCAAAATGAAGGGTAAAAGTTTTCTTACGTCTGCCATATCGAATTAGTTATTAGGACAATAACGTAGCTATCTGAACCCCGGCCTTGCGTATCAACATACCGACCTTTTGCGCGTCCATTTCGGTATTACAATAGGTTAGGCCGACAATGCCCAAGGGGGCGGTTCCTTTGTATATAGCCAATAGTGCTACTTCGGTTACGTTATTGGATTTCATTTTGAAATACAGTTTTTGGTCTAAGGGTTTAATATCTTCGATACTGCCGTAGAAATAACCGTCTTCCAAGACCTTAGCGAGCAACGGATAACGCGAAAGGCTAAAATCCGCGTATTCTTCTTCCACCCCTAAAACGCCGTCTTTTGTCGTTTCCAATCGCATAGAACCGAATAGGAACGGCAACCCGGAACCCAAATTAGAATTTCCGTTATGAAATTCGATAAGCCACGACCGGCCGGCTTCGGATTTGTTTAACAACCGTTCCAAAATAAGGCGTATTTCGGTATCTGATTTTATACGCTTGGCTATTGCGTCTTCGTGCTGCTCCGTTTTCGCGTTCTCTATTTTATCCAACAAGTAAGTAGGATTAAGCGCGAAGAATACGACGTACCCCGATAGCAGAAGGATAAACAACCCTTTGATAATCGAGAAAAAGCCGTATTTGTTTTGCAAGGCTATTAACCTTTGAAGAAAGCCGATACCTTTTTCTATTTTCTGTTCCATAGCTGCTACAATTTAGACCCCGTAACTTCTATTCCTGCTTCCTGCAAATCGGCCCGAACCATAGCCTTTACCGCGATGACTTCGGAAAGGTAGGATTCGTATTCCGTTTTGTCCGTTTCGTCCGTCGATAGCCCAAGCACAAAAGCGTTATACTTGTTGATAAGGCTAAATTCTTCGGTTTCGTCCCGGCGGGAACGCAAAACGGCCTTTACGCATTTGTCGTAATCCGGCCGGCCCCATATTTCCACCGTATCGTAATCGTATGCCTTCCGTGCGGCCGGTTTCTGTTCGCCTTCGGTTTCGGCCATAGGTTCCGGCTGTACCTCTACTTCGGTAATATTGTAGTTGTAATGCCAGCTTCCGTTACCCAAGTCCTGCAAAATGGGCGGTCTATCGTTTGAATTTGATTTCATACTTTGATGTTTTAGAAAGTTTCTTAATCAAGTGTTTGCTATCGCAAGACTTCGCCCAACCCCACCAAGGGCAAATAGCCTGCTTAAAGTCCTTTTCGGATAGTGGCCTTTTCCGTTTGTTCAACTTCGCCAACCGCCGGCAAAAGGTCTTTTTAATGCCCTTTCGCATTCGGGTATGCGTATGGAAAAATACATATCCTACGAAGTCGATACCGCGAGCCGCTACGGGGAAAACTTGCCAGTTCCCTTTAACCTCTAATTTCAAGTCCCCCAAATACGCCCTAATTTCGCCCATTAAGGAATGAAGGTAGGCTTTATCGGGCGCAAGTATTACAATGTCGTCCGCATAGCGGAAGTAATATTTTACGCCTTTCTGCTCCTTTATCCAATGGTCGAAGTAGGTTAAATAAAGGTTAGCGAAATATTGGCTTAGATAGTTTCCGATAGGTACGCCGTCCGCCGAATCTACAATTTCGTCAAGCAGGCAAAGTAGCCTTTTATCCTTCAACTTGCGGCGTAGAATGGATTTTAGCACGTCGTGGTTAATCGAAGGATAGAACTTGCGAATATCCAGCTTCAAACAAAACGTAGTGCCTACCGGGTCTTCCCGTAGGGCCTGTTTTACCTTCTTCGCAGCCGCATGAATCCCCCGGTTCTTAATGCAGCTATAAGTGTCCGCCGTGAAGGTCGAAACCCAAATAGGCTCTAAGACGTTCATTATAGCGTGGTGCAAAATGCGGTCGGGAAAGTAAGGCAAGCGGTATATTTCCCGTTCTTTGGGTTCGTAAATAGTGAATACGTCGTACTTCGATGTATGGAAAGTACCGTTTAGCAAGGTTTCGCGCAACTTCAACAGGTTATCTTCCCGGTTTTTATCGTGTTCGATAACTCCGTACGTGCGTAACTTACCCTTACGGGCCTTTTCGTCCGCAAGCTGCAAGTTTTCGATAGAACAAACCTTTTCGTACAAGTTTCCTATTCGCTTCATTGCGCTACTTGTTTGCTGATTTCTTAGGGAACGTTCGGGAATCCCTACTAATACCCCTTAAATAGTTGTTGTTTTTTGCCAAGTGGCAAGGTTTTTACCCCGTTAAAAATCTGCATAGCTGGGAGCCGATATTCGCATTCGTATTCGAAGCCGTGTTATTCGTATTCGCGTACGAAAAGCCGGCATTCGCGCTGTTATTCGCATTACCGCCGAAAAGCACGCCCCAAGGGTAAACCGCCTTTATTTTTACTCAAAATAATACCGTGTTCCCGAAGCCCTCATAGTTACTTTTCGAGGAAATGCGTTGCGTTCTTTAATCTTCCCAAGGATATATTTAATTTCTTGCGAATTGGTAAAGAACTTTCGCGCTTCGCTATCCGTGTCTTCAAGTTTGAATTTAATTTTAACCAAGAAGCGGTTATTTCCGAACTTCGTTTTAACGTCGTCCAAATAGTCTACAACCCAAAACGAAAGATTGATTAACTTTTGCTGGTTTGTTTCCGGGCAGTTGAAATGCTTGTTATTCGCGTCCGGCTCAATCTGCAAAAAAGCCAAACTTCCGTCGTCCTGTCTGTTGTTGTTTTCCATTTTTGCGAAAAATTGAACGGCGGGCATTCGTCCTTATTTGGGCTAATTCGAAAGCCCGCCGTAATTAAACCTTTGTTAAATGCGTTCCGTTACGTGTCGTTTCAAACGGGTAAAAAGCAAAGCCGGGAGCCGAAAGCCGCATCCGTAAGCGAAGCCGAGTGATACGTAGACGCGCACGAAAAGCCGGCAGGCGCGCCGTCATTCGCATCACCGCCGAAAAGCACGCCCCTTTGTCCGGTATTGCTTGCTACGTTCGTATAGAAGTAATCGGCGAAGTAAGTAGTAGAACTTGCGCCTACCTCTACCGGCATATTCTCGCCGTACTCGCCAATCATCATAATTTTAACGTAGCCTTCCTTTCGGGGTAACTCGCCGCGCTTTTCGTAGTCGGTATAGTCGCTATCTTGGTACTTAGCCGGGTCGGTACATACGAAAAACTCACTTAGTCCGCCGCTTGCGTCCGGCTGAATATTGCACTTACAGCCGTCCGTCCAACTCCAAACGTGCCCGAAAGGATTTTCCAAACCTCGGTAGCTGGGTACGCTAAGGGTTTGGCCGTCGGTGTCGTCGCTTTTCTTGTAAGTGTAGTTTACTACACCGGTTTTATTCCCCAAAGAATTAGTAACCCCGCAAGGAACCATAGGGTTATAACTGTTATAGCCGCTCCAATCGCTCATATTGGTAACGCCTTGGCTTAATCCGCCCTGCTTATATCCTTCGCTCGTAGGTTCCGCGTTATA
>OLFZ01001292.1_pt1 | contig 22293 bp, 18 predicted proteins | sample 1604861 | NCBI WGS metagenome assembly OLFZ01 (sample SAMEA3888895, study PRJEB22519) | human gut metagenome | biome: human gut; feature: human-associated habitat; material: faeces | place: Denmark | collected 2011 | reverse complement strand
ATGCAAAACACAGAGGAGGAGGTTAATACTTTCCTGTGTATTGTGTTTGTTCTTCTCCCCTACCGTGTCCCGCAGCATTGCGGGGTGTCACACAGCGGTATAGGGGGAGTACCCGAAGGGCGAAGGAAGCCCCCGATAACAGTAACAGAACTGTAAACAAACTCTCCGGAAAGACTGGAATGTGGTTATCGACAAGAAATTCATCGCTAACCCTTTTGTTTTTCTACTGAACCGGATTCGGCGGGTCTTACTTCAAACGGGCGAGGACTTCTTTCATACGGCGCATGGCTTCGGTGATATTCTCCTCGGAAGTGGCATAAGACAGACGAAGATAATCGGGAGCCCCGAAAGCATCGCCCGCCACCGTTGCGACATGACCTACTTCGAGGATATACATCGCCAAATCGGAAGAGGTGTTTATCTTGCGTTCGCCGTCGGAATTCCCCAAATAGTGGCTAACCTCGGGGAAGAGATAGAATGCTCCCTGCGGATCGTTTACTTTTAGTCCGGGTATTTCTTTTGCCAAACGTACGACCAAATCGCGACGGTGTTGAAATGCTCGTCTCATGGTTTCTACGCAACCTTGCTCTCCGGCAAAAGCGGCAGCCGCGGCTTTCTGTGCGATAGATGATGCTCCCGATGTGTATTGTCCTTGCAATTTGTTGCAGGCTTTGGCAATCCACAACGGAGCAGCGATGAACCCGATACGCCAACCGGTCATCGCATAGCCTTTGGAAACCCCGTTGATAATGACTATCCGCTCCCGAACAGAGGGGAATTGCGCGAGACTTTGATGGGCTCCCACATAATTGATGTGTTCGTATATTTCATCGGAAATGACGAATACCTGCGGGTGGCGTTCCAAAACGGAGGCCAACGCTTCCAACTCTTCACGAGAATAGACGCTGCCGGTAGGGTTGGAGGGCGAACAGAGAATGAGCAGCTTGGTCTTGGGCGTGATAGCGGCTTCGAGTTGGGCAGGCGTCATCTTGAAATCTTGTTCGATGCCCGTCTCGATAATCACATTCTTTCCTTCGGCGAGTTTAACCATCTCTACATAACTTACCCAATACGGGGCGGGGAGGATTACTTCGTCTCCCGGATTGACAAGGGCAAGAATCGTGTTACAAATGGATTGTTTGGCTCCATTCGAAACGACAATCTGTTCAGGAGTAAAATCGAGTCCGTTTTCGTTTTTGAGCTTCGCACAAATGGCTTGCCGCAAATCCATATATCCCGGAACCGGCGAATAGTGCGAGAAATTATCGTCTATCGCTTTTTTCGCGGCATCTTTAATATGCTGGGGTGTATTAAAATCGGGTTCTCCCACACTCAGATTAATCACATCTACTCCTTGTGCTTTCAGTTCACTACTTTTTTGTGACATCGCAAGCGTTTGCGAAGGAGCAAGAGCTGCCAAACGATCGGATACTTGATTCATGAGAATTATTTTTTATATTGTTACACTATGCAAAGATAACGCAAAGATGGACAGTGACCAATTTATCCGGCCATACCGAATGCTGTTTATTTTGCTTCTTGCGCAAAGATACGTAAAGGAAACCAATTCGACAATAATTAACGACATTCTATCGCAAATTTCTTTCCCAGAATAATTTTTCGGAGCAAATAGCCAGAGCACCCGCAGGGCGAAGGGGTTAGATTCTACAATAAAATCCTATACGCTGTCTTTTTTTTACCCCTCTCTTCGGCGCTTTCGCGCCTCTGTGTCTCCCCTATATTTTGCGTCGCAAAACACAGGGGAGAAGGTTAAATACAATCCATCTCATTCGCTAAAACAATGCGACAGAAAGTCATTAAAATCTTTCCCATACCATGCCCCGCAGCATTACGGAGTCTTTCTGTGTAATATAGGGAAGAAGAACAAACACGATACACCGAAAGGTATTACCCTCCTCCTCTGCTCATCATAGATAAGATAGGGGGAGCACCCGATAACAGTAACAGAACTGTAAATCAAACTCTCCGAAAAGACTGGAATATAGTTATCGACAAAGGTTTCATCGCGAAAATTCAGGTCTACCCCACGGATTTTCTACTGATCCAAAACCGAGTCTACTCGACCGAATCATAAAAAAACTCCCCCTATTCGAAAATTATGAAAGCCGAATAGAGGGAGCCTAAAAAATACATTAATTCAGTAGCATATCTCTTGGTTATTATTCTAAATAACTTAAAACAAAGAGTCTACCTTACGATCATTTCTAATAACAAAGTAGTAGTATAAGTAGTAAAAAATCCGTTATGTTCCAGAAGTCACTAACGTTGCGATTGTCTTTACGACCTCGCCCTCATAACTCATCGGAGACATAACCGGCTCGTAGTCAAACGGTATAAATTCAGAAACTTGTGCTGTTGCAAAATTATGATCCGCATCGATGAATAAAGTCAATTTTGCCCCAGCCTTGTGGCCTACCGCCCGCTGTAACGTATCGATAGATTGAAAATTACCCGACTCTACCATTTGTTTTAACCGTGAAACTTCGGCGCTTTCGAAAAGTAGTTCATATTTTTTCAACACTTTTCCAGTAGCCCGACAAACAGCTATCTTATTCCCCACTGCAACTCTTATCAATCCATATATAAGAAGTCCCGCTCCCAACATAATCAAAAAAAGTTTGAGGGAGGACTGTGTATCGGAAACAGCAGATGAACCTACAAAAGCGAGTATAGCAATTACCAGTGTAACAATACCATTTACAGAAATTTTCTTTTTCATTTCAATATAAGGATTTTCCATAAATTTAGAAGAAGCAGTTTCCTTTTCTATATTTTCCATTTGATGATAAAACTAATTGAATCGTAATAAAAATTGGTAGTTAAAATTCCATGAAACTATTTTGATTGCTTAAATCGACAAACCACAAAATAGTTCCTAAGTGCCGAACCTCAGATAGTATATGGAATCAAACCGAAAAGACGATATCTCTGCCGGATTTCAAGCCTCTGAATCTGCGAGCTATCTCTTTTCTATCGCATTCCAGCAAGACAGGAATACAAATATAGCAACTCCATACAGCCAGAGAATCGTATCATCGGGATACCAGACTATTCCAATTATATGTATATGCAGGCTCTTTCTCGCCACACTCATACATGCGACAAGAAAACCGGGTGAGGCACTCGACTCCCCGTGAACAACAGCTACCCACCGTTATTCCGCTAAATCAACATTTTACAAAGGGAATATAGATAATGTCCGTCATAGCACAACTGTGCCTTATATTTATCATAACAATCCTCGACGACCTTCTCCCAAAGGTCTACTAACTGACAATATAATTGCTGCTCATATAAAAATGCGATATTTTCTCCTACTTTCCCTGTTATCGGAGAAGACGGAAAGCGTGAAACATTCACACATAGCCCTCTTTCTACCGGAATAATCGCCGTAAAACTCTGCATAGGTAGGGACTGTGCCCGAACATCGATAAGGCTATAAGGATAAGAGGGGTCTTGCGGTCTCACAAGCTCATTGTCGGCTCCTGCCGACAAAAAGATAGCAGAAGTAAGCCCGAATATAACGGCAAACAAGAAGGCTACTATTTTTCTCATGAAACCTTTCATGTGACAAACGTATAAAAAATCTTCGAGATTCACAAGAATCGGTTCTATGATATATATTTACATTAACGCACGTGTAATCAAATGACATGACTAAACGGGCGATCGGTATGGTCGAAAAGGAAGAAAACGGAGTTTAATACGGCTCTTTCTATTGACTTTGAGACTGCCCCCCCAAATCCTAACCGAAAGGTTATCTTTTCAAAATTGAATTTCACCCCATTGCAAGAATATCCTTTTCTTGCCTCTCCAATAAATATTTTCTCCCATAACCATGCGATATATCCTCGCAAGCGGACTTCTCGACAGAGAGCAACACCGTGCAGCATCATATTTTCAAGATATGCGAGCCTGTCGAAGTGGTTATACGCACAATGCGCATAGCTCCTTCGGGGATATGAACAGGCTCCACGGGCCGATTTTTCCTCTTTAAAACAGTACCGTCGACAGCAAACACCTCTACACAAACGACTCCTTCACCGATAATAGCGATACTGCGTGTGAAGGGATTGTAAATATAGGGCACGGTGTTTTTGCTTTTCGGTAGCTCTACCCCTGCCAACAGCGACTCCATACCGGTTTTGGCATCGATGTGAGATCCGGGGGAGCCGATGAGCTTTCGCACGAGATCGAAGTCGAGCCGAGGATTGGCTTGCAACCACAATGCCATAATGCCGGTGACTACCGGCGTCGCCATCGATGTCCCGCACATTGCCCCCCAATAATTGGTACGCCCGGGAATCAGGGCATCGACCTCGGTATAAGCCAAGTCTTCGCGATTTACATTGTAAGATGCCGCATAATTATTGATCGCCGAAATTATGTGTGCACCCGGTGCAAGCACATCGGGCTTATCGCGTCCATCAAATGCGGGACCCATACCGGAAAGGGGATACCTCTCGCCCACAGTCCAATCGGAACTTCGTTCCGTACCTTGTAAATTGGTAAACTTGTCTCGCGACACATAAGCACCCACCGATATGGGAATTTGCCCACAAGCGGTCGCCGCCATCGTGCTCGCGTTGGAGCCATTATCAAGTTCCCCGTAATCGCAACATGCAATGTATTTTCCGGCAGCGCCCGTCACTGAGAGTTTCCATTTTTGCCCGTCTTTCAACGGGGCATAGAGGTTGATGCTCACACCGCGCTGCAAACCATCGGCATCTTTCATAGGGGAAAGCGTGACGAGCGAATAGTCTTTTTCGCCGGTTATATTCTCGTGACTTACCGATTCGGAAACATCAGAGCTAATCGAAGTTTCAAAAGCGACTCCATCGCTACCTACCAACGAGAGGGTCACTTGAAATGCAGATGTGGTCGAACACCCGATAAAGATATTTTCGCGCATGTGCGATGGCGGAGTAAACGATGTGTTAATCACCTCACCCTGCCCCGTGGTCTCGGTCACAATCGTGGAGTTGCGATGCCCCTCGTTACCGGCCGCAATCGCCATAAGGCATTTTTTGCCGCTTTTGTCGAGCAGCTCGTCAATCATCGACGCGATAGGATCAGTCCCATCTTTGAAGCCTATGACCGTACCCATACTAAGATTTATAGCTATCGGTTTCTTCTCTTTCTCGGCATAATCGAGCAGATAGGCAAGGGCATCTATAATTCCGGATTCGCTCTTGTCGGTCGCCACTACCACAATGTCGGACTCCGGCGCCATACCTTTATACACATCGGCCGAGGAGGCTGCAATCGCAGCCACATGAGTGCCATGAGTGTCTCTCGAAACATCATGAGCCGCAGAGCGAATCAGTTCCGGGGTATCGAATACCACACCGTATCCCATAGAAGGAGTGTTTCCGTTCCTACCGCTCTGATCCCATACATGAACAATGCGACTATTGCCCTCGGCATCGCGAAATGCAGGGTGCATGAAATCAAAACCCGTATCAATCACCCCTATCAGCACGCCCTTTCCCGTGAAACTGCGAGGGAAATCGGGAAGACCTCCGTGAAGAGCATCCACTTGCGAATACTCACGCGCGAGGTCGGTCATAGCTCTCACCGTATTTCCGGCATCAACATTCTCGACGTCAGCATCTTCCGCAAAAGCCACCAACGATCTCATCGGGATTACCGCTGTGGCTAGGTTACCCGTCACCACATTGAACGCCACTCCATAATCCGCAGCAAGCCTGTCGAGGTCGGCCTCGTCGCAAAGTCTCACTATGGCATGTATATTCTCATCGGCAGACCGCAAGGCCGATGCTCTCTGATGAACACGGGTAATCGTGGAAGCGGTGAGCTTCGAAGGATAATATACCGATTGAAACGGCTGCGCCGAAGCCATAAAGGCCAACGCAGCCGCAACCATACATGTAATTTTTTTTCGCATTATCATAAGTCGATGATATTATAATGCAAAGAAAACGAGGGGAACCGACAGCATGCGATTCCCCTTCACTTTCTCGTTACTTTTTAGAACAAAAATTTATGGGTCGTACGATTGCCATCGTCTGTAACAAGCGAGGCTATACATACTCCTTTATCGTGCACCGTAATGCAATCGCCATCGGTGACAACAGCCGTCACGATCACTTTACCGGTAATATCGTAAACACTGAGGCGGGCTTTTTCACCTGTTGCCGATACAATCATCAAGCGGTCGCCCTCTTTAACAATCTCAATTCCGGCAGTCGCACCGACAGACTCGACACTGCCTGTTCCATCGATTTCCCACAGAAGAGCCGGGAAGCCGTCGGCCCCCACACCCCACGCTTCGGTCTCTTGATTGGCATTGAGTTTAGCAATCATATCGGTAGCTTTCATTTCTTCTTCCGTAACGGCGGTCACACCGGTCTGCTCGCTCAAAGGCTTGCAGCCGGTAAGCGCTTCAACATAGTAACAATCGGAAGCCGAAGATTTTTCCAGTTCTGAGCAAATAGGGCTTTTACCGGGCAAGAAAGACGAACCGACTTCCGCCTCGACAGAACCGATAGCATAACAGTTGTAGACTGTGGATTGCTCGGCCCAACCAACAATACCGGCTACCCAATAGGCCAATGGACATGAGATTGTAGCCGAAGAATAACAGTTTTGAACATTCGACATACTGACAGACCCAGCAATACCACCGGCAAACGAATGTCCTACCAACTTACCGGTATTTACACAACCGGAGATCGTCATAGCCACCTCGGCAACACCCACAATGCCACCAGCGTTCATACTGCCCCCGTTCACCAAACCCATGAAGCGACAATTTTCCACCTTGCCACCCGAACTATAACCGATAAAACCGCCTACATTGTCGAATTCACTACCTTCAACGGTAACACCCTCCCCGAGAGTGAGATTACAGATGTGAGTTTCGGGGTAAGAGATTGCAAAAAGCCCCACTCCACCGAGATTGGCATCGGCATTATTGCTTACGATCGTGAGATTGTCGATGGTATGAAAATTGCCATCGAAAGTGCCACGGAACACTTTTGACTCTCTGACCAGCTCGGGATTTTCTTGTGTCGTATAGTCATTATAGTTACCAATCGAAGGCATTTGCTTGCCACCCATGTCTAAATCGGCTGTCAAGCGGAAAAATTTTCCTTGATAGGTTTCACCGGCTGTCACTGTTTGTTGCAAATGCGACAGTTGCGCCTCGTTCTCTATCAAGAACGGATTTTGTTCCGAACCATCGCCCTGTGTCCAAGCAGTTGCATCACCGTTCCATGCGGCATAACTTGAAAGAGAGATGCCCATCACCATTACAAACGATAGCTTTTTGTAGAAATTTTTCATCATAATTTAAATTTAGTTTATGTATAATATTTGTAAAAATATAGCTCAACAAACTATTTGATTCTTAACCAGCGTTTTAGACAATATCAATTTGAATATCAATATTTTATATTCGAATTTCTAACAACTTTATCGGCCTATATCAAATTATGGAATAAAGCCAGACCGATCTTATTTTTATAAGCGAAGGCAAGTTATATAAAATAATATTAATATACAAGAAAGAAAACGAAAGTTTTATCATTATAATAATATATAAATATTGCTATTATTTTTCAAAAGCCAATCTTAATAAAGATTTTGAATAAAAATCAAAAAAAGTTTTCTATGGAATTTATTTTATCAACGACAAGCCATACGAGTTCCATATCAACCCACGCACAATTTCTACTTGCCTTGTATTACAAAACGACGAGACACTCCACAACAGAATATTATGGACAAAACGGCTTTACCGGAAGGGACATACAAAAAGGAAAATCGATTAATCTCGAAATGAATGATACCGAAGAGGTTACCGAGAGGAGGCTCTTCGGCGTATCTTTTCCGGAACGTCTCAGAATTTCTGCATATCGACCAAACGTTTATAATAGCGGTCGAGTTTTATCAATTCGTCATGACGACCCCGTTCCACAATTTCGCCTTCGTGCATGACGCAAATTAAATCGGCATCTTTTATTGTAGAAAGACGGTGAGCTATTACCAGCGTAGTGCGATTACGCATAAGGTTCTCCAAAGCCTCCTGTACCAACCGTTCCGACTCGGTATCGAGAGCCGAGGTCGCCTCGTCGAGAATAAGGATAGGAGGATTTTTCAGGATTGCACGGGCTATGCTCACACGTTGTCGCTGCCCGCCCGAAAGACGGCTTCCCCGGTCGCCAATGCAGGTATCGTATCCTTGTTCGGTCGCCATGATGAAATCGTGCGCATTGGCGATTTTCGCCGCTTCGATGACTTGCTCCATCGTTGCGTTTTCCACCCCGAAGGTTATATTGTTGTAGAAAGAATCGTTAAAGAGAATGGCTTCTTGATTGACATTTCCCATCAATCCCCGCAAATCGTGCACTCTGAAATCTTTGATATTGATTCCGTCGATATAAATTCCCCCTTCATTCACGTCGTAAAAGCGTGGTAAAAGGTCGGCCATCGTAGATTTTCCGGAACCGGACTGCCCTACGAGAGCGACCGTCTGTCCCTTTTTAATGGAAAGGTCGACGTGCTTCACGACATTTTCGGTACTATACCGGAAAGAGACTCCCCGATATTCTATCCCCTCTTTCATTTCCTTCAATTCTACCGGATTCTTCGGGTCTTGTATGGGATTCACCGCCGACAGAATGAGATCGACCCTCACCATAGAGGCTAACCCTTTCTGTATGGAGTAAGCGGCTTTGGACAAATCTTTCGCCGGATTGATAATGCTGTAAAAAATAACCAGATAGTAAATGAACGAAGCGGCATCGATACTGCTCGTTCCCGACAAGATGAGCGAGCCGCCATACCAAAGGACGATACAAATGGTACACGTGCCTAAAAATTCGCTCATGGGATGCGCCAACGACTGCCGGCGGTTGATTCGATTGGATATGCGATAAAAACGATTGTTATCGTCGTGAAACCATTTTATCATTTTATCCTCGGCATTGAAGGCTTTGACAATGCGTAACCCGCCCAAAGTCTCCTCTATGATAGACATCAACAATCCCCATTGATTCTGCCCTTCGAGAGAACGACGTTTCAGTTTCTTACCGACTTGTCCCATAATGTATCCTGCCGTAGGAAGCAGAATCAAGACAAAAAGAGTAAGTTGCCAACTAATGGCGAACATGGTCGCCAAACATACAATAATCATAATGGGATTCTTGAACATCATATCGAGCGATGCCATTATCGAATTTTCTATCTCCCCTACATCTCCCGACATACGGGCCATGACATCGCCTTTCTTCTCACTGGTGAAAAAACCGATAGGCAAACTTACTACTTTTTCATACACATAATTGCGAATATCGCGCACGATTCCCGACCGAAGCGGTATCATGAAATAGGAGCTCAAATAGGTAGCGGCCGTCTTGAAAAAGGTCATCACCATTAAAAAAACGCCCAATATCAACAGGGCGAAACCGGCTCCTTTTTCATCGATTATCGTTGTAATGTAATAATAGAAATTATTTATCACCACATCTTTAATGGAACCCGACCCCCATTCCATAAAAGTATAAGAAGCCTGTTTGAGCTTGAACAATATTTCCAATATAGGAATGATAAGGGCAAACGAGAAAAGCGTCAAGACCGACGCCAAAATATTGAAAAAGATATTGAGGGCAAGGTAATATTTATAGGGGGGCACAAATCGCCGGAGTATGGAAAAAAAATCTTTCATGCTTCACATATTGAGCCCGGACAGAACCGAGCAGTTTACGGCTGCAAAGATAACACAAATACAAAGATAGCAGAAACAGGAGCTCAAAAAGTTTCCAACCGACCCGACAAAGAGCATTTTTCCGAGGAATAGCTATCGATTGTACTCGTTCTTTATATTTCTTTCGAGGCCCCCAAAGGTTAGTATCCGTCTCTGTTTCTTCTGCGGGTATTTCTTTACCCCCTCGCCCTGCGGGCACTCCCCCTATCTCATCTGTGACGAGCAGAGGGAGAGGAGACCTGACTCTGTCACCTCCACTGTCGGTATTTTCCAACCCCTCCGTCCGACGGACACCTCCCCTATATTTTGCATGGCAAAACACAGGGGAGGAGGAAGGGGACACATTTCTTATTTCTACAATCAGACGAGTTTTTATACAACGAGATAAAGCAATACAACCTTCTCCCCTGCCGTGCCCCGTAGTATTACGGGGAGTTACGTTAGTAATATAGGGGAGACACCGAAGAAATGACAGTTCCGAGGAGAGAGGTTGAAAAAATTACATAGTTTTTCTAATTGTAGAATCTAACCTTACTAAAATTATCGGCCAGTTCAACGTTCAATATCTGGTACTTTGCCTGAAAGAATCTAACCCCCTCGCCCTACGGGCACTCCCCCTATCTCATCTACGATGAACAGAGGGAGAGGAGTCCTGACTTCCGCCACCTCCACTGCCGGTATTTTCCAACCCTTCCGTCGCTACGTGACACCACCCCTATATTTTACATGGCAAAACACAAAGGCAAACCAACGAACTATTTTTACATTTCAAAAATATCGTTATATTTGCCACAAATGCGAAAATAGGCTAACGCCTTTGTATAACCAGATAAACTCGCTACCTCGGCTTATCCTGTCTTCGCCCTCGACTATTAAAAAATTACTGCCTATGATTATATAAAAACATTCTATTACTTATAGAGAAAAAGACATATTAAAAAAGCGTTTTTTGCTTTATCCTTTCATTGAAAATCGGCAAAATTTTAAGTGCGGGAAAAAGCAGTCGAAAGATGCTTCATGCGTGTGTTATATTCCACCCCCTATGGGGAACCGATATAACGGCACGGCGTGGGGTAGACTGTATATCGCACAAAGGTGTTTGCCGATGCCTCAATGAATGTATACAGAAAATAATTGCCCTACGCTTTTCTTATTTTAAAACGCCGTCCGAAGGGGCATCGGCAGCAGCAAAACACCAACACCATGAAACTAAAAAAGTTTTTTCTCCAAGCGATGATATGTATACTATCATTGCCTCTCTTTGCAGCCAGTAACGGATCGCCCAATGCCATACGGGTTAATTGGCTGAAAAAATACAATCCGGACAAACTCTCGGTTATCAGTTTCCACAACTTCATTTACATGGAAGATATAACCTGCGATAAAGAAGAGATCATTCCCGCCAGTTTGGACTACATCATTGCCATAAACGGAAAAAAGACAGATTCCATAGCGACCGAAGATATATATCCCATACTCAACGGGCGCGATGGCCGGGTGGAACTGCTCATGCACTCCATCGCTCACGATGTCGATTATGAATTGGGATATGCTCCCATAAACCTGAACATGGAAGGTTTTGACGAAACCTTTGAAAACTTAGACGGACTGTTTATCTTCAATCAAGCAACAATAGACGCTTTTAAAAATAGCGGCGTGGAAATCAGAGCCGATCGCGATGTACCCGATTGGGGTAAATACAGAACAATATCCATCGTATTATCTTCGTCCGATCCTCTTTTGGAAAAAGAATTCGCCCAAAAAGCCCTCGACCATTTAACCAACAGCGGATTCCCATTAACCATCGACAACGAGAACCCCGACTTGATACTCAAAGTGTCTTTCAACGAAGAAGAATCGGTGACTTCGACCTATGTTCCACAGACAAATACCTACATAGACCAAGGCAGCAACACGTATGTCACACAAGGGAAATATGGAATCTATGTAAATTCTTTCAAACGCGCCCCTAAAAGAATAACCGAAGGCGGTTATACCCATGAAGACGTATCGAACACCCATTTTTTGGAGATAACGATACTCGACGCAAAGAAAATGTTAGATCCGGCACAAAACGTGCCTCCCATCTTGTGGCAATTACGCTATTCCAAACGATTGGATTACAGTCAAAGCCTCCGTTCGGTCAGCGATAACGTGCTTAAATATTGCCGTACTTTTCCGGGCACAAGCACAGTCATTCAACCTTGCAGGGCTTGGTCGGGTATCTGCTGGGACGAAAACCGGCCGATAGTCACAGACGTGTACAAGCACAGTCCCGCCGAAAAATTGGGATTGCAACCGGGTGACGAAATCCTGAAAATAAACGGAAAATCAAAAATCGGGATACGCAATCGAATGTGGCTCAACGGGAAATTAGTATGGGATAAAACATCGATGTCGGTTCGATTCAAGAAATATTGCTTGGGAAAACTTCTCACCGAGAAAACCGATGTATTTCCTCACGCGTTTCAAGAGAGTCCGACCTATCAAAAAGTAGAGAATAACCCCTATATCGATTATTCTGAAATTTCATTTCCCGATTTTATCCACAAAGCAAATAAAAACGACTCTTTTGAAATCAAGCGTAATGGAAAAAAGATGACATTGACCGGCAAACTTTATGAAGCTACATGGTTTTTCCCTGTCAACCTCACAGCATTGGACGAATAACTTTCATTCCCCATTCGGAGGAGTCATAAACCAGAATCGCGACGAACGGGAATAGGCCATAGTTCAACAATCACACTCAGGAAACCATGTCAAAACAAGATTTGACATGGTTTCCCATCTATACATACCCAGCAACGAGATTACTATCTTTTCTCACTCCTTTCGAAATAAAATCTTGCACAGGCAAAATTATTATAATATTTTTGCACGGATTGCGAAAATGGGCTTATCGTCACATCAAAAGACGGCCAAGCCGTCATTTTCGTTTATCTTATTTTTACCGATAGCGAATTATGGGCGAAGCCGTGCACACTTTATCGATTATCATTCCCGCATATAACGAGGAAAAGACTATTGCAGAACTGCTGCAACGGGTACTCGATGCCAATCTGGGGACCGGCATCGAACGGGAATTGATCGTGGTGAACGACTGCTCGACCGATTCGACAGAACAAATCGTCGAAGATTTTATCGCCCACCATGCCGACGCTCCTATCGTTTATTTGAAGCACGAAAGGAATTATGGGAAAGGCATGGCCGTCCGCACGGGCATACGAGCCGTAACAGGCGATTATATCGTCATGCAGGATGCCGACCTCGAACTCGATCCGAACGATTTCAAGAAAATGCTTCCTTTTCTTTTATCGGGCGAATACCATGTGGTATATGGCTCCCGATTTTTAGCAGAGGAAAATTCACATACTTATTTCAGTTATCAACTGGGCGGGAAATTTTTATCGGTAATGACCAACATTCTTTATCGTCAGCACATCACCGACGAGCCCACTTGTTACAAAATGTTCACCGCCGATTTGCTGAAATCGATTCCTCTCGACTGCGAGGGATTCGAATTTTGTCCCGAAGTGACGGCAAAAGTTTCGAGACTGGGCTACAAAATCAAAGAAGTGCCCATTCGTTATTATCCCCGCTCTATCGAAGAGGGGAAAAAACTGCGTCTGAGCGACGGTTTGAAAGCGATAGGCACGCTGTTGAAATATCGTTTCTGGAAAATACCCGAATCATGAAAAATAGCACCACAAGCAAAAAAAACACACCTTCCACCAAGAAGGGTACTGCAACGCCTCAAAAAGAGGGAATCTCTTTTTCATGGGTCGCAAAGAACATTTTTGCCGTTGTCATCGTATTGTTTCTGCTAAACAAATTCGTCCTCGACGTACAACCGGGTTACAACTGGGCATACAACATGCTTCAAAAAAACTTGGAGACTATACGTCATTACTCCCGTACGACGACAGACAACCGCTTTGAAATGAAGCTGGGACTTTCTCATGTGTATCTGCGGTACGTGAAAGAGAACACTCCCGAAAACGCCGTTATCTTGTTACCGGGAAAAGAGGCTTTTTACCCCGAAGGAGAAGAACGTATATTCTCGGGCGAACCTTATAACAAACTATGGGCTATCCGGTTCTTATATCCGCGCCGAGTCATTATCCCATCGGAATTGGGTAAAACTCCTTGGAGCGAGAAAGTCACCCATGTAGCTATCGTCAACGGTCGCGGATACGAATATCTCGACTACGAGGTAGAACAAAAAGCGCCTCACGCCGTATTGCCCATGCACCTAAAACCGTAACCATCATGTTAGTAGTATCAGGAATCATATTGACTTGCTTGTCGGGTCTTTTATTAACAGGAATCATCGGGACGCGTTTTTCGTGGACCGAACGCATAGGATTGTCTTTTCCTCTGGGTATGACGCTGCAAACCGTCGTGATGGCTTTGCTCGACTTAATGCATATTCCCCTGACCAGTTTTTCGGTTTTATCGGCGGGAGCCGTAACATTCGCCCTATTGATGTTTATCGTAGCCCGTTACCGAGGATTCGAAAGTTTCCGCATCACCTCGGCTATGCTCGATGACTGGAAACAAGCCAACTTGGTATGGGTATTGCTCATCATACTCATCGGTTATTGCGAATACATGAATTTCTCGAAATGCATGTTTTTCCCTCCCAGCGACCGGGACAGCCTCGCGGCATTCGACACCTTAGGTTTCGTGGCGGCACAAGACCACACGTATATGCGCATGAGTTTGTTCGATGCCGATTACAATCCCTCGATACACCGCGCCGGAGGTAGCATAGCATACGCTCCTTTCGTACAAATGAGCTATGCATACGTCTATATATTAGGAGCCGAAACATCGAAGTCGATACCGGCGTTGATGTATTTGTTCTTTGTCATTGCTTTCTACGGAATTCTGAGACGAAATACCGGGAAAACCGTCGCCGCACTGTCTACTCTGTTTATGATGATGGCTCCCGAAATGCTTGCATTCTCGTCGTTATCGACCACCAACGTCATGCAAGCCATTTTCGCAGGACTGGGTATCGCTTATACCGCCAGTTGGCTACGCAGCCGTAACGACGACGAATTGTATGTAGGCGCGTTATTGTTGGGCGCCAATATGTGGTGTCGAAACGAGGGTATCGTATTCATCGGCGCAGCTTGTGTGATATTGCTGATCGATTGCATACGCCGCAAGAGTTATCGAAAAGGATTGTACTTTACCGGATTGTCCCTACTCCCGGCCATTATCTGGTTTATTTACATGAAAATCGGGGGCTTATATACCGAAGGCATGGCTATTACCCGCCTGTTCTGGGACGGGGAGAAAGCCGGATTGATCGTAAACGGCTTTTGGGCTCTGTTTACCAATCCCATATATTATGGCTGGACATTCTCGGTATTCGCCATTTTTATTCTCGGGAACAGCTGGTTCATGATTAAAAGGAAAGACAACCTCGCTTTATTGGGAATGATTGTACTGAGCATCGTATTCTACGGACTCGTCGTTTACCACGTGGACTACGTATGGGATTCCATACAAAACGTATTGGCCTATTCGGCAAAACGATTCTTTTTCTGCTTCGTACCGATGTGCTGGTATTTCGCTGCCACCACACAAATAGCCCGAAAAGGTTCGGAATACATAGAGCGATTTCTATCGCTAAAATAAGACACGGATTTAAGAAGCTGTTTTAAATTTATTGAGAATAATATTATCATTGCAAGCAGGTATGTTCCGGCCATATTGAGCCCCTGTCTGGCATCTAGAATCCCTTGATTTTTGTCAATAGCCCGCTATTGACTGCATATCTCGGACTCCCATCTGCTTCAACATAAGTCTCAATCTGTCTCGGAATAAATTTAAAACAGCTTCTGAATTTGATTCGGATAGTACGTTTGACCCCAAGTGGAGATTTTTACCACTTGGGGTTATTATTTGTATATAGTTTGGGCGATATGCCGAATATATGTAACTAAATAATAATATATACATTTGGTTTTGTTAGATATTTAAAAAATATTAAAAGTCTATTCGGGAATTATGATTTCTTTATTTTTACAATAAAATTATATTATAACACGAGGTATATATGAAAAAATTATTGTTTACTCTTGCCATTTTGTCGGGAGGGGTATTGTCTGCCGCTTTTGCACAGACAACATCGAGAACCCTTCCAGATGAAGCCCGAAATGTTAAGAATGATCCTGTGCTTGTCCGGCAATTTTTGGAAAAGTCGAGGAATTTTCAGAAGCGGCAAATGTCTTCTGAAAGTGCTTTTCAACAAGTTCGTCCCTTGATGCGTAAAAAATCAGATGTAATTATCGATGCGGCTCCTTCTCTTTCGAATCTGAAATTGAACGGAGCTGTCGTTTATGATGAGAATAAAGATGTCAATACCTTCGGACTCTATTCATTTTCGGCCCAAGCTCCGGTAACCCGGAAAGAAGTGACTCTTATTCCTCGTTTGTCTGCGAGCGGCGGAGCGATTTATTCCGATGGAAAATTATACGTTTATGATTATGCCATAGATTATGGATATGTGTCGTCGAGTAGTTATGCTGTTTATGATGCTGTGACCGGGGCAGAGCTCGATTTTAAAAGTATGGGTTATTCGTTGGGGCCTGTTTATCGGAATGCGGCAGTGAGTTGTGCCAAAGACCCGGTTACCGGCAAGGTCTATTGCTGCTCTTATGGTTATAACGAGAAGACAAAGGAGTTGTGCTATGTACTTTCTACATGGAATCTCGAAGGTATGTCCAAAGACAGTATAGCCCTTTTGTCGAAACCTATGCAGGTAATGGCTTGCGACTCTGACGGAAAACTTTACGGTATTTCGGCCAGTACGGCTACCGAGGGAAACAATGGCGGTATCTTGTATGAAATCAATAAAACGACGGGTACACTCCGGGAGATAGGAGATACACAAGTGTCTCCAAAATATACTCAGTCGGCTGTAATCAACACTTCTGACAATACGTTTTATTGGTTTGCCAATGAAGAAGACGAGGCTGCGAATCTTTATACGGTCGATTTGACAACAGGAGAAGCCACTTTGGTCGGAGCGTTACCTTATGGAGATCAAGTCGTGGGGGCTTATATTCCCGACCCCGAAGCTCTTGATGGAGCTCCTTCGGGACCAGAGAATCTGTCGGTCTCTTTCGAGAACGGTTCCCTTTCCGGTACTGTATCTTTCGATATACCGTCCGAGACATACGATGGAAATGTTTTGACCGGTGATGTGACATATAAAGTTTTGGGTAATGGTGATGTGTTGGCTACAAGTGTCGCGGCTGCCGGGACGGAGGTTTCATGTCCTGTGACCGTTCCGTCATCGGCCATTTATAAATTGGAGGTCGTTTTGTCCAATTCGGTGGGCGATAGTCCTAAAAGCGATATGACCGTTTATATCGGCAAGGACAGTCCTTTGGCGGTGAACAATTTGAAAGTGGTTCGGACCGGCGATGTAAATACGGTTTCATGGAATTCTCCTACGGGTACGAAAAACGGGGGATATATGAATGTGGACGATTTACGTTATAAGATCGTGCGTATGCCCGATAATGTTCAAGTCGCCACAAATCATGCCGACAGTGTTTTCTCCGACACATTCACGACCGAAGAGTTGGCTCTTTACTACTATGTGGTAACTCCTTATAACGATGGTATCGAAGGCGAGCCCGCATCTTCCAATTCGGTGAGTGTAGGAGATGCGTTACTACCTCCTTATTCACAGGATTTTACTGAGAAAAATTCTTTGGGATTGTTCACTGTGGTCGATGTGAATAACGATAATAAAACGTGGACTTATTCGAATGGTACGGTTCGGTATGCCTATCACATGAAGAATAATGCGGACGATTGGTTGATCACACCTCCTTTGAAATTGAAGAAAGGCTATATGTATGAATTTTCATTCGATACGTATGTGTTGAGCGCTCGTTCCGAGGAAAAGATGGAAATCAAGATGGGAACGGCTGTCACGGTCGAGGCGATGAATACCGTCATTATGGAAGAGCGCACTTATACCAATACGAGAACGTCGCCCAAGACCGAGACTTTCTCGATCATGCCTGATGCCGATGGTACATATTACATCGGATTCCATGCGGTAAGCGATGCCAATAAGGGAAATCTGACTGTCGATAATATTAAGGTGGGAGAGCCCATGTCTATTCATGTTCCGGGAGAAGTAGAGAATCTCACGCTTATCCCCGGAGCAAAGGGCGCATTGTCTGTTACAATCGGGCTTACAGCCCCGACAAAGAATCTTGTGGGCGGAGATTTGACCGAGTTGACAGCCGTCGATGTGAGACGTGGAGAGACTTTGGTCAAGACGTTTGAATCTCCTGCAAAAGGGACTGCACTTCAATTTGTGGATAATGGGGTCGTTTCTGGTTTGAATATTTATAGTGTGGTTGCACGCAACTCGTTTGGAGAAGGGGCTGTTACGACCGATACCGTATTGGTTGGCATAGATGTTCCGTTGGCGCCTCAATCGGTAACTTTTACCGATGAAGGGAACGGTTCGGGCTTGCTTTCTTGGGATAAGGTTTCCGAGACGGGGGAAAACGGCGGATATGTAAATCCCGAGGAAGTGGTTTATACTGTATATGATGCCGATTCGAAAGTGGTTGCCGACGATGTGACGGGCGACCGCTACGAGCTTACTTCGTTGAATAGCGAGATGCCGCAGGTGTTGTCTTATTTCTCGGTGACCGCTAAGAATCAAAAAGGAGAATCGGAGCCTGCGCAATCCAACTCGCGGTTAGTAGGACCTTCATATCCGGCTCCTTATACCGAGTCGTTTGCCGATGCGGCAATTACCAATGGCCCGTGGACAACCGAACTCCTTGCCGGAAAGAGTTATGATTCCGATTGGACTCCGCGAGAAGATCAATCACAGGATAACGATGGAGGAAGTGCCGACTTCCAGGGATATGCCGCCGGTGCTTCTACCCGTATTTACAGTCCGAAGATCGATATTTCGGCAGTCGATAATCCTCGTCTCAATGCTTGGATATTGATGCCGACCGGGGGTGTGAGAGTTCGTTTCCAAATTTCGGACGATTATGCCGATTGGCACGATGTAGATACTATCGAGGTCGCCGAAGAGTGGACTCGTGTGAATATAGACCTCACTTCGTACAAATCCAAAAATTTGCGGATAGCCTTAGTGGGAGAGTGTCTCAAAGATTTCAATTTTGCCTATGTGGATCATATCGAAATTCGCGGTTATTTAGATAATAATCTTCAAGCGACAGGTATTACCGGACCCGATAAAGTCAATTTCAAGGAGGAGGCTAAATATGTCGTATCGGTTTTGAATGAAGGCGTACGGGATGCCTCGCAATTTACGGTTTATTTGACCGATGAGGAATTTAACGTATTGGCGACGAAAACAGTAGAGTCACTGGCTGCTCAGAGCTCTGTGAATGTGGAAATATCCTATACGCCTTCTATCGAAATGGCAGGCTCGGAATTGACGGTTTATGGTGTCGTAGGTTATGATTCAGATGAGGAACAAGACGATAACCGTACGAAAACCGCGGTCGTGACCAAAGTAAAAGGATCTTCCTATCCCGTAGCGACCGGATTGACCGGTAACCGTGAGGGTGCAGCCATTAAACTTGCCGATGGCGGACAGACCGTATCGTTCCAAGCGAAGGCTTATGATTCGAGCTTTACGGAATCGATAGAAGTATATTATTCGACAACGGGCAATGCTGTCGAAGATTTTACGAACAATTTGGCTAAGGTAAGTTCTGTGCCGGCAGATACGTGGGCTACTTATACTTACGACTTGCCTGCGAATGCCACCTATTTTGCCATACGTTGTGTATCGGCGAATGCATTCTTATTGGGTATCGACAATGTGGTTTATAAACCGCAACCGGTTCTACCCGAAGGGTTGGCTGTGGAGAGTTACAATGTATATCGTAACGGGGAGCTGTTGGATAATACGGCTGCGACCGAGTTTACCGATAACGCTCCGTCCGACGGCGATAATGTTTATGCCGTATCGGTAGTTTACAACATGGGTGAATCTATATTGTCGGATCCGTGTACGGTGGGGACTTCGGGTATAGAAAATAATTCGATGGATAATATTCGCGTATACGAGGAGAATGGTGCTATCGTCATTCGTGGTGCAGAGGGCAAGCGAGCCACAGTCTCCGATATGTCCGGTATCGTATTGCATAACGATATTTGTTCCGATGTCTCGGTCATTTCGGTAAACAGAGGCGTATATGTAGTTAAGGTAAACGGGAAAGCGATCAAGGTGATCGTTCGTTAAGGTATTTGTCGTGCATAAGAAAGGAGCCATGACCGAGTATTCGGTCATGGCTCCTTTCTTATTGTGTTATATCGGCGCGCGGAAGAGCGAGAAGTTCACGCTCCCGTAACTACGGTGCTGGTCGAATAGGGGGTGAGTGGAAAAATCATTGTTTTTGGAATGTTCGAGAACGAAGATTCCACCCGGTTTCAAAAGACCTCTCGATAGCACTTCCTGCGGCAGGGTTTCCAACCGGGGCAGATCGTAAGGCGGATCGGCAAAAATGAGGTCGAATTGTTGCCGGCAGCTTTGTACGAACTTGAACACATCTCCCTTGATAGGAGTCAGATTCGGGTCGTTGAGTTGTTGTTGGACTTTGCGGATAAAATTGTATTGTGTCGGATAAATTTCCACGCATACCACCCGGCTGCATTCGCGCGATAATAATTCGAAACTGATGGCTCCTGTTCCGGCAAATAAATCAAGGGCTTCGATGCCCTTGAAATCGATCAGGTTTTCGAGTACGTTGAAAATGTTCTCCCGCGCGAAATCGGTCGTCGGTCGAGCTTTTATATTCGTAGGGACGTCGAAACGTCTGCGTCCGTATTTACCGCTAATAATTCGCATATTGATTCTGTTTTTCCATTTTTCTTGCAGTCTCGGCAAAGATAATATAAGGTGGGAGAAAGACAAAGCGAGCGGGTTTACTTTTCTTGTCGGTACACTTTGTATGTTCGTATCAGGAGGTAAAGGCGATGGGATAAGAATATTGGTTAGCAATTATCGTGTCGAATGCGGTTAATTGTGTCGGATAAAGTATAGCTTCCCAAAGTTTCTTTCTGTAATATAATAGAATTTGTATTGAAACTGAAAAATGAAACGGACGATTTTTTTCTCCATGAGCTTTTCTCTATATTTGCGGCATTCGCCGCCAATATAGGATGCGGCTCGGCATAGTCAAATCGGAAATAAGATTTCCGTTTGTCTTTGCGCTCACCTTTCGCTATATTTGCGTTTGTTATAGAATAAAAGAAAATTGTAGTTTTTACAAGCAAAAAGGGGAATGATTTTAGATACATTGTTTATTGAGAGTCTCTCGAATTTCGTACATGGTCTGTCAACGGCTTTTTTCCTATATTTCGGAATCAATTTGGTTTTCTTTCGTGCTACGAATCGGCCTCTTTTTATTTTGGGGTGTCTTTTTTGCCTGTGGGGTGTCCAAGACTTGAAAGACTTGTTATTGTATATAGATACTATCGGCGATTCTCCATATTATTCTACTATTCTTTTATCGATAGATATGTGGGCTGTTCCTCTTTGTGCGCTTTTCTTGTTGGAGATATTGTCCCCCGGATTCGCCACTCTCCGTCGAGCCCTTTTGTTTGAATTACCATTGGTTTTATTTACCGTCGTTTATATAATGACCGGTTTATTCGAGGTTTATATGTCGAGTGTCGTTTATACGGCGGTAGTTTGTGCATTGGTAGTCTTGTTTATAATCGTGAGGGTGAGGAGGTATAACCGGTATATGCGTGATAACTATTCTTATACCGAGCGTATTAATGTACAGTGGCTGATGAACAGTATGGCTATTTTAGCCGTGTGTCTGTTGTCTTGGTTGTATGTTTGTACGAATGTCAGCCATTTGGGCGATATGTTTTATTATATTTCGTCTACTGTATTGTGGGCGGTTGTTTTGTATTATAGTTTGCGTCAGGAATGGATTCCTCAGGCGCAAGATATGGAGTCGGAGGAAACGGGAGTATCTCGTAATTTCGTTTCGCAGATGGGAGGCAAACTCGAAGAGTATATCCGAGAGAAGGAACTCTATCTGAACCCCAAATTGTCGTTGTCGGACTTGGCGGTCGAGATGGGCACAAACCGAAGTTATTTATCCAATTGTCTGAATAACGAATTGGGTATCACTTTCTACGATTATATCAACTCGTTCCGGTTGGAAAAGGCGAAAGAGATTCTCGATGACTCCGGTTTCGAGGGCTGTATCGAAGATGTGGCGATTCGCAGTGGGTTTAATTCTGTTTCTACATTTCGTCGTTCGTTTCAAAAAAAATATGGTTGTACTCCTTCGCAATATCGGAAAAATGCCTTAGGACATAGATAGTTGCCTTGAAGATTCCGTTAAGGGAGAGTAAATTGTTCAGGCTCAATCAAGACAATCAAAAAACTATGGGATCTTTTTTAACCCCTCTCCTCAGAAACTATTGTACCTTCGGTGTCTCCCCTATATTGCTCCGCAACTCCCGTAATACTACGGGACACGGCAGGG
>OLFZ01001287.1_pt1 | contig 22397 bp, 17 predicted proteins | sample 1604861 | NCBI WGS metagenome assembly OLFZ01 (sample SAMEA3888895, study PRJEB22519) | human gut metagenome | biome: human gut; feature: human-associated habitat; material: faeces | place: Denmark | collected 2011 | reverse complement strand
TAAATGTCACGTATAATCCAATTATCTTAGATGGTAATTGGATTTTTCCTTTCTCCCAGTTAACACTGGGTATTTATTTCCATCTCTGATATATTTTGAAAAGGCACTGTGGATCTGTATCTATATCTTTACAGCTTTGACTGGTATGAGGTGACTCAGACCACAGCTTTTCGTCTATTACTGTTAATCAGTTTGTTAACGCATCGACGTTTTTATTTACGTGATTACACAGCCGAATTCTCTGTGGAAGACAGCAGTGCTCAAAATATTTATCAGGAGGTATAAATCTATGTCAATGTACTTTATTGGAATTGATATTTCCAAGTACAAACATGATTGCTGCATCATTTCTGCAGCTGATCAAAAAGTAGTTTCTAAAGTCACAATCAAAAACAATAAAGCCGGTTTTAATGAACTGCTTACAATCATTCATTCTCTCGCAAATCCTGCAGACATAAGAATAGGGTTTGAATCAACAGCCCATTATGCCCTCAATCTTGAACTCTTCCTTGAAAACGCCAACCACAGCTTCATGGAAGTTAATCCAGTCTTAATCAAGGAATACAAAAAGTCTACGACTTTAAGGCGTACCAAAACCGATTCTGTTGATTGTGAATCAATAGCTCGGTGGTTAATGACGGTCGAGTACAAACCCCATTCAAAAGGATTTTACCATGCTTATTCCTTAAAGTCATTATCTCGCTTACGTGACAGATTAATTCGCCAGCGTTCTATTTATCTTGTTAAGATAACAAAGGTGTTAGACCACACATTTCCCGAATTTAAACCATTTTTCAATGAGCATTTTTCAAAAACTGCTCTATATCTGCTAGAAAACTACAGCTCTGCTGAAAAGATGTCTCGTATGAATTCTGCTTCTTATGAGAAACTTCGTTCCATATCCAAGGGTAATTTTTCAATACAACAATTCCTTGCTTTAAAGGAACTTGCATCTAATACAGTAGGCGTAAATAATTCCATCTTTGATGTCGAATTGAACAGTCTGCTTACTCTGTATAAAACTCTTGTAACAGAGATTGACTCTCTTGAAAAAGAAATCAATCGTCTCATCAAAGAAGTCCATCCTCATTATTTATCTGTTCCTGGCATCGGTCCGATTTCTGCCGCAATCATTTATTCTGAGTACGGTGATATATCGAACTTTGATAATCCGGGGCAGATGCTTGCATTCGCAGGAATTGAGCCTGGAATCAATGAATCTGGAACAGAATCTCATGGTGGTCGAATGGTAAAGCGAGGTTCTTCACAGTTACGATATTCCTTGATTAATTGTTGCCTTCCATTAATTCGTTTTGACATGACATTTGCAACTTATTATGCCAAGAAACGTGCAGAAGTCAAATCACACAGAGTTGCAATAACCCACGTTGCTAAGAAACTGATTCGTGTTATCTATGCATCGGAGAGGCAAGATACCGATTTCTGCATCCAGAAGCTTCGCTAACACTACTTTCTTATAGAAGGTGATTGCTATCTAAAATACGCTGTATTTAGATGGTTTTTATTAAGGTTACCCTTTTTTATAATCATAAACTTTTCTTCAAAATCTATTGACTATTTATAGTTTGTTACCTCACATAGCTACAATTTCCCACGTTTTATTATAAATTATCCACCATACACTGTCTATCTTTTTCAACTATCTTTTTCATATTCATGTATGATTTTATCACAGACTTCTACGACAAATACTTCTTTATAATTTGATAGTCCTTCCACAACCTCTCGTTTTGTGTAGTATCACAATTAGCATATGTCTGCTTCAGGTTTAATTTCTTATAAAATGCAGTTTCATCCCCAACATAAATATATTCAATAAAACTAGCACAATACTTAAATTGACTGCCTGTAATATCCACTATTATTTTATCTTCTATTATCAGCCAAGCATGATTTGTAGTATTATCCGCGTCCTCATCACGATATATGCCATTTTCTTGGCAACTCGTTATCCCATATTCATGCTGCAAATAGTACGCCAAAAGGTCACATGCATCATCACAACATCCACCAGGGAATTTACGCATCCGATCTTTAAAATTAAATTCTCCATTACATTTTGATCTTACTATTTCACTTCTAAATTGTTCGGCAATTCTATATATGTCCGCAGCTCTTAATTTCTTCTCTAGCATATTTAAACTTCACAAACTTTTTAGCTTACTTATTCCCCATCTGCTCCAACTGTTCTTGTTGCTTCAAAAACAGTTGAACAAGGAACGACTTATCTAAGCTATTCAGTTGTTCTTTCGTGAACTTTTCTGCCATGCGTTTTCTCCTAAATAATCTGTGATTATTATAGCAGAAAAGGCTGATATACACTAGAATTACGCTGTGTGCCATTCATCAAAATGACGGTGACTATAGTACTAAAAATCGAATTTTTCTTCGGTTTTTAGTACTGTTATCCACAAGATAATACTGTATTGCCAAAGTCATAAATTTTGCTTTCCAACTGTCAAAGATGGAATATTATCATTTAAGTCCGTTGTTAAGTCATAAAAATTCCCCGATCAATGAATCATTCCGTCGATCGAGATTTTATATTTTCAGCCTATCTGTAGTTTTTATACACTTGCTTCTCCTATACTAACACCCAATCTTTTCCATGCGACACACTCGCCATCTTTGATTATATAGCATTCAACAAAGTGGGGACCTCCAAATTCAGAATTTTCGTGTTTCGTTTTATGCCACTGTTTTTCTATCTGTCCTCGAATGTCATTTTTTCGTTCTGCATTCGATCCTACATTTCTAACCTTCCACCAAATTTCATAAGGATACGGAGCATCTGTACTAGCTTCAAAAGTTAATGACAAGCCTTTCGGAACAAGATTGTGATATATTGGAAATTTTTTCAAAAACGTATAGAGTGGCTGTACATGAACACCATTTGCTTCTATTTGGCAACTAATTCTAACATTATAAATATCATTTACTGCACTTACATGATCTTCAATAAACTCTTCTGTATCTTGATATGAAAATGCCGATTTCCTCACAGAAGCCATTTCATAAATATTCTTTTGATTCTGCTGAATCCCATCCCAATAATCATGATTAAAGAATTTCCTCCACGCATCAACAACATCTTCATAAGTACAATCATTCGATTCAATAATTTCTAAATCGTTTAATTTTGAATCTAGTCGAACCAGCCAATTATTCATCTTATCATAATGATTTTGTGCTGATAACAACGATAGTGTTGAATCTGTAGGGTTGTATACCTCAATAGATTCATTCAATCTATCTCGCACATTTTTCATAGTATAGTAGAATATCTCATCAAGGCGATCATAATCCTCCGCATACACTTCATCGCAGACTACCGACTGAATAAGGCCTCCTGGCATATTAACCCACCCTGACCTGGATTTACAAAACATTTTCGATAATCGCACAACTTTTCTCAATGGCTTGCCTTTTTCCTTAACCTCGTCCTGAAACCATTTTGTAATAGCTTTAGGATCTCTTGACGTCCAGTTGTTTCCTCCAGCATGTTCGTACGAATATGTAGACTCTCCGTCTTCCTTAAATCTACGATACACGGCAAAATCCACATGATAACCATCTGCATACTCTACTCTTACACAGTTTGTTTTGCATTCTGGTTCATTTTTTAATTGACCACACTTTTTCTTTAAAGCATCACATACCAATCTCCTTGTTTGAAGCGGGTTCTTAGTTCCAATGTTACTTTTGTCAAAAACAATTGCAACATCAATATCATAATCGTTTTCATCATTCTGTACCACTGTACACATTGCCATACTTCCTTGAACACGTGTCTCTGCAACCGCATAAGATGTTCCATTTTCTTCATTAATTTCTGCTAATCCATTTTTCAAGTGTGTGATATTAATATCCTTTTTATTCCTCAGTTCCTGCTGCTTTTCACTGGATAAAACCACATAATCCTTGTAAAAGGTTTCAAATTCTTTTTCTAAATCGTACATTTTTCTTCACCCTTTCACTAATTTTCCTCTATTGGTTTCCAAACCATCTGAAACAATAACCCCAAACAGATACTTAATTTGTTCCGATGAAACGTAATGATATGAAATCACCTGCGGCAATCTGTGCGAATTCAGTGCAAATAATTTTCCAATCTCCAGAGACAAGCAGCTCGGTATAGCTGCCACCAAATGAACCTTTCTCAGTTTCGGATACGTATTTTTTAACTGTTCCAGTTCATCATTGATAAACTTGGCATATTTATCTAATTGTGCAAGCGTGGTGATTAAATTATCTTTCGTTTCATCCGTGTCTATACGAATAACATCCTTTTGATCGAATTGTACTAAATCGCTGTCTTGAACTGTTCTCGTTACTGACAAAGCCATAACAACTTCTGCTGCATCCTCATCAGGATGCTCTGGGTATTGGATTTTAATATCCGGAATAACTTCCCTTAGCTTTTTCCGCTTTCTTAATTCGCAATATCTTGAATTTTGTCTATGGTATTCAAAATATCTTCTGGTATCTCCATTGGCTAAAAACAATCCAGCATATATTGTATATGGAATTGGAGCCATTCCCGTGAATCCTGACTTAAATCCTTTACTTCGATTAGCAAATGCTTCTGCAGATTTTTTAATCTTTCCCACTATAATCTCATTCCTTTTTTCATCCATCTCGTTGTCATAAATACCAACAATATCTATAATGGATTCCTTTACTTTATAATCTGCAAGTTTCAAATCTTTGATATTTTTTTCATCGCTGATTTCCTTTTGAACCGAAATTCCAAACATATTCAGAACATATATTTTGTCTCGAATATTTAAATCATAGTAAATGCCAAAGAGTATCAGAATTACGCCGCATGCTATCATTGCATAATCTGTTCCTACATTTTCTCCAATTTCTAAGTATTTTGCAACCAATCCAAGAATTACTTCTTTCGTTCCCGGAAAAGCACCAACAACCAATGCAATTCCAGATGTAATCATTTCCGTGGAGATTTTTGTTTCAGAATTCTTCCGCAAATATTTTGAAACAATCCAAGCAATTAATACACCTAAGCAAACTGCAATAATGCTCATCATAATAGTAATATTCAAGCTACACTTCCTCCAATCTGTACTTTATAACGAAGAAAGCCCTCATCACTCCCATATGTGACAAGGGCATTCTCTTTTTTATCTGCGTTTATACCTGGTTTTGAAGCTAAACTGTCACATATTTTTTAATACCTTTCCTTTAATTTCTCCAACCAACTCATGCACTCGTGTTGCCGGACACATATCGGACGGAACTAATTTTCCTTCTCTCAGACACTGTTGGTATTTTTGCTCTGCTATGGACAACGCTTTTTCTTCGTCTCCATTCTCGCATAGGCGCTTATACATATTGGAATCGGCCTTGGAATAATCCTGACCAGTTCTTGTTTTATATAAATCGCCAAATCTCGAACAGCACACCCATGAATCCTGGATTGCGGGCATATTGCCAAAATACGAAAACATCCACATTTCAAAGCAAGGATTTGACCAGCCAACATGAATGCCTACCTTCTCCGCATCTTTGATAATCTGATCAAAGTTAACCACCTGATCCCGGTCAAATACAATCCACGGAATTCGATATTGTGCGTCATAAGCTGTCATTTCAAGGCATTTCTGAATCAAATTTTGTGTCTTTGTTTCTACAACCTTGATCACAAGTTTTTTCTGCATATCCGTCGGTAAACTGTCATGAAGTCCATCAAAAAAACATCTCTCCGTAGCCTCCGTATCTGTAACTACGAGATAATATCCCACTTCCGGTACTTTATGCTTACTACGCTGTTCCCTGGTCTTGCGATTTCCTATTCGATCTTTTCTTGCCATAGATTATTCCTCCTTGAAAAACTCGATTGTCTTTAAGGATGGAATTGCTCCATACTTCCCAAGCAGATAATTCTTCTCATAGCTTTCATCTTTTCTAATGCGAGATCCATCTTCATCAACAAAATCCGCTAAGGAATACAGTGTTGATAATCCATCATTGTTCTTCTCTGTAAACCAAATTTCATCGCGCCGCAAAAGCTGATTTGACAACTGCCACGTATCATGTGTTGTGAACACAAGCTGAGCATGATTCACATTGATTTCCGGATTCAGGAATGTCAGAATAAAATTTCTAACAAGCAATGGATGCAATCGTGCATTTAGCTCGTCAACGAAAAATACACCTCCCTGATCCAGTACTTCCTGTAATTCCGGATACAACGCAAACATTTTTAATGTTCCAGCTGATTCATTCTGCAATGGAATCTTTGCAAGTTCATCTGAACCAATCACCTTATGCAATGCATCGATCTGGAAATGTTCGTCCTTAGAATCATCCTGCTGTGGAAGTCTAGTAACTTCGAATCCCCTAATCGTTTCATCAAATGATGCAAAGAATTTCACAACCTTGTCACGCACCTTTTCATCTTCAACAAAGCCTTCCGGCAACAGCCGCGACATAAAGAAATTCGTAATCACGTTTCCGAAATCGGCAAACTCATTATTCAAAAACCAATCTCTTACCAATTTACACTTTGCTATACGTATCTTTGCTCCAAGAGATACAATCAGAACCTGCTTTTCCAATGCCACAGTAATATTTTCTCTACTTGCCTTCGGAATGCCTGCCAAATCCAAAGACTGCTCATCACGATAAAAAATAGTTTTATACTTTCTCGCTGTCTTCGCCTTATAATTCAGCCATTCCTCTGTGATTCCTTCTTTTCCAACGCAGAAACCGTAATTATAGCATTTCTCCGTCTTATCTCCCGGAACTGTAAAATAAACCTCAAAACTCGTATCTGACTTTTCTGAATTAGCATCAAACATAAATGGATGCGGTCTTATCTCATCAAAATTTTTAACCTCGTCCCCATATTTGAAAGAATTTACCACATAATCTGTCATATATTCAAAAGCACCATAAACATTAGACTTACCACTTGCATTCGCTCCATACACAGCCGCTACCGGTAGAATCTTTTCTCCTCCGATGGAAACTATGCGTTCTGAGAACTCTGTCATTTTTGCCGCCGACAAATCTAGTGTTGCCTCATCACGAAAAGAATTATAATTTTTGAAATTGAATTGTATTAACATACTTTCACCAATCCTTCCATGTTCTTATATTTCTATTATACGCATTTCTTTTCACAAATCAACATCTAACTGTGAAATTTCCTCATTTAAGCATGCATTTTGTCTTCGTTATTGAGTTTTCTCAAATTTATGTCTCAGCTTCATCTCAAAATTCATATCAACCTTGTATCATATCTGTAATAATTTAATCAAACCATCGCTTTACTTTCTCGCTTAAATTCCATGTCCTTCTTGTCCCTTTTTTATTTCTTTCAATAATCTTGTATATTTTAACATCATATATTCCATCTGGTGATGATAACTTAATTGTGTCTTGACCGCCTAACATAAATTGGCAAAAGCACTTGCATCGCCAAAGAATTTTCCCACTTGATTAATTGTTGTAATGTAAACGTCACTCTAACCCGACAAAAAAGAGACCCTGGATTTTTCCAAGATCTCCTGTGCTTCTTATCTCAGCTCTGCTAACAGCTCATCTACCGTTTTTATAAAATAATTTGCATGGCACGCCGCTATAGAATTGTTCTTACCACTGCAATACTGTTTTAAGTATGATTCAAGTCCATGTTTTAAATCTTTTAAAGCTTCCTCCGTTTGTTCAGCTTTAAAGTCACCAGAATTCATCATGGCTCTTATAATATTCTTCGAGTAAATAACTATATCATTCTTTTGTGCATTCAAAGCCCCCGTAAATGCATGCAATGTAACTTCTGCCATTTCAACGCTAAAACAATCTAACCTTTTATTTCTTATTTCCTCATATGCTTTATGTGGGTCCTTGTGCATTAACTCTATATACAGGTTACGATTGTTTTCAAATATCTGCAGTTCTCCCTCGCAATATTTTTCAATAAGTTCATATACTTTCCACTCGCTGTCTATAAAACCACTTCTGCTTTCAGCACCTATAACCGTTCTATGATTCGATGGTTCGACATGTGATTGCAATAATTTATCTATCTTTCTTTCAACACCTAACAGAATCCTATCCCAATCAATCTGCGGAATATTAATGTTATAAGCCCTAGACCAGCTGCTATTCCACAATAGATTTACGTAATCATCCAGTTCAAGATTTCCTTCATAGGCCAGATTCAATAGTTCAGGATAACCATCTACCAAATCATTTTCTTCTAATTCAAAAATTCTATTTGTTCTAGCCTTCTGTACTGGTGAAATTGCAGCATATCTTTCTTTCACAAATGACATCTGATAACAAATAGTTTCTTCATCCCATTCGCCATCTCGTATCCATGCTTTTATTCCATCTGCTATGTACCTGTCGTTATAATACCCCGGATACAGTTTTGTAACATCATTTTCTGAAAAAATAAACCCGTATCTTTCATTCTTTTTGACCAAACCAGCTCTGGTAGAAAAAACATATGTTATAAAAGAAAACAACCATCTATTTATCTCAGGCATCTCATATTCTTCTAGTAAATCATACACTCTTTCAAAATCCTGTAGTGCACATTTCAAACTTCGTATGTTGTGAGGTCTCTTTTTTAGCAATTCATGAATACGTTGATTTTTCTCTTCACTCTCCTGATATATACCACCTTTTGTACATTTATCTACGAGCTCATCCAATGATTTTCCATCCTTTGTCTCGCCAGAAAAAATCACCATAATTTCTTCGTTGTATTCTTTTAAAAGAAATCTATATGAATCGGATTTAAATTTCATATCATCAATAACACTTTTGACAATAGATTTATATTCTGGAGCATGTTGAACAGTTCTTTCAACGATTTTTTCCTTGATTTCATCGTACTTTATGCTATTCGCATCTTTATCTTGTATTTTTTCTTCATTTGCTACAATAATTGTAGAAAATCCAAGATTCTCGCAATAGTCATTTATACACCCCAGCAAATCTGATGTAGAAATACGAGCACGTTCCAAATCATCAAATATTAATACTATTTTCTTTTCTCCAATTAGAGGATCAATTTTTACAAAATCGAGAATATTAATTGATAACACTCCACCTACAATATTTTTTGCTGTATCCGGCAAAAACTCCTTTGCCTTCTCAGCAAATTTCTTTATTGATCCACCAAATTTATTTAATCCAGCAGCTACTTTTCCTGTAGTATCTTTACTCTCAGTATATGCATACAACCATTTTCGCCGCACTTCTGTCTTAACTTCATCTACCGACATCACTCCAAACAAACTTATACGCAATAAAATGTGTGTATCCTTCAAACAATTAGCTAATTGTGTATTAAGCAAGTAAGTTTTGCCACACCCCCATTCACCAGTGAGCATTAAGGCTCCAACTGGTTGTTCCTCTTTGCAATAGTATATTAATTCATCTAACGTATTAATAAAAAGCTCCTTCTTTCAATATCATACTCATTCGAATCATATTCCGAATTATTTTTTAGATTACCACAATATACTGCACTTATCCACCATATTCTTACTTGAGTTTCCGTACAACATCACTCTAAACCGACAAGTGAATTTATCAAGAATACTCTACTTATTCATTATTCGCACAGATAATATAAAAAACTTCTAATCCCATATTTTGTTTTACGATTAACTAATGACACACCCCCAACTTTCCCATTACTTCCTAACTCAGCAATAATTTTTACATAATCAAACTTGGTTATTTGTATCTGATAACGAGGAGTACCACCTGGTAAATCAGTTCTAATATAAACCGCTTCATTTTTATTTAGTTTCAGAGGATGATAAATATTATCCTCTTTCTCTGCAGAAATCAATTCCTTTTTCGTTACTCTTGTCCCTTTTTTATTTCTTTCAATAATCTTATATATTTTAACATCATATATTCCATCTGGTGATGATAATTTGATTGTATCTTGACCACCTAACAAGAATTGGCGATTAAACTCTTCACTTTCATCTACCATCAAATATTCAAAATTCTCATTGTACAGACTTCTATTCCTAAATAAAATCCATATTTTACCAATTACAAAAATAACAAATAATAGTATTGTACAAAAATTTGCCAAGGCACTTGTAGCGTCAAAGAATACTCCCACTTGATTGATTGTTGTCATTAATATCAAAATCATCTTATTCATGTTCTCGTCCTTTAATATATGCAGATAACGGATTTTCGAAGCCTTTATGAAAAAGGCGTGGATTACCACGCCTTTTTCATCACTTCTACTATTTTCCACACCCAAAACTTCAGTCCCTTCATCTCCCCACATTGTGGCGATTTTATTCCAGAACCTTTGGTTTTGTTCGTGTCAATATCATCTAGCTTCTTATCCTCTTCCGGTGTTTTATCTACTATACTCGTATCGTCTTTCTTCGCACTTGTCAGCACACTAAACTTTGCACTTGCCGTTCCGACTGTGGAAACAATCGAAATCTGATGTTCCCCGTCAGAAAGGCTTGCAATATAAGATGGAACTAAACTTACAATCGTACTTCCAGAACGAACGGTATAATCCTGATCTTGTACTAACGTGGCACCATCCATCTCTACTCTTAGGAATGTATCAATTGGCGCACTTGAACGGAATTCCGCGTTCATTTCTTCCGTTTCGCTTTTTATAACCACGGATTGTTCACCATTTAACATGATTGGCGGTGTAGATACACTTGGTTTTGTCTCCGGTTTCACATCTGGTGTCGGTTCTACCGCAGGTGGTACATCCGGGTCTGGTTTGCCCTCTGGTGGTACATCTGGCTCTGGTTTGACCTCTGGTGGTACAACTGGATCCGGTTTAACCTCTGGTGGTACGACCGGCAATTTGTCTATTGTCTTACCTTTTTCTAACATTGTGTTGCAATCAACACAATACAAGTCCCCTGTGTATCCTTCCTCTTCCTGTGTTGCTTCTTTCACGCCACGTCGCTCTGTATGCAAATGACGTGTTGTATCATAGTCGCCATATTCTTCTCCGCACTTCTCACAGATTGCTTTCTTTGAACAGGTGGCAATGCCTCCTGTATGCTCATGCGGTGCAAATTCACCTTCAATCTGAAAGGTAAGTGTATCCCCCTCGATATGATCAACGCGAACTGTGATACCACCCGGAACAGCTAACGCCTGACCTGCTGTAAGTGCTGCATCAACTTTCGTTGGTATCGAGCCTCCAAGTGCTTCAAATGCCCAATTACCCGCTGAACCATTTAAATTACTAGGAAATTTCACATCCGTTTGTGCAAGATAGCACACCAATCCAGATGTTATGCTTGTTGGCGACACACTGTCTCCACTCGTATTTGTTAACGCTTTATTCTGTGTATTATCATATTTATTGCCATCAGAAGAAAAATTTCTGTATTCTAAATAAAGTGTCTTCTTCGTTTTTGGGATGTCAACTTTATAACCCACACAACTCTCTGTACCAGCAATTCCACTCATTTTCAGCTGATATTGTCCCGGTGCCACAATTTCTTTTAACATTACACCCTTCGTCCAACCAAGTGCTTCTTTCTCCTTAATTGTCAATCCCTGTGGGACTGGAGAAATGGCATTTGACATAGCAGACAAATAATATATCGGTGAAACTCCCGGTGATTTGTACAAATCCTTCAGTCCAAAGATATGCCCCATCTCATGAATTGGTGTTTTGAGGGATACAATCTTCTTATGATCTGATGCCTGATATAACGTGTCATAATTATTGGTCAACTGTACATAATCATAGCTTTGTATCTTTTTCCCATTATCTAAAGAAAGCCAAATATAGTCATTCGCAATATCCTTATAATTCCAAAGAAGATCCGACCGGTTCACAGAAATTGTAGACTCGTTTTTATAAATAACCGTAATCGCATCGATTCTGCCATCACCATTCTTATCTAAATCTTTAAAATTATATGTCTTCGTCCCATCATAATTGGTGATAGTATTACCATTTGCTATCGCCTGATTGATAGCACCCGTCCAATCTTCGCGAAGTTCCGCTCCTCGCGCTTCTTTTTGCTTTGCAGTATATCCTATCGGGTTTGTATCTTTATCATAAGGCGCATAATAACCACGTTGGTTTGTAAGCTGCAATGAGCCACCATTATCAAAGAGATATACACTGTTCATGCGCAGCTGATCCGCTGACGCATTACGATAATAATCTCCAACAGAGTATGTTGCCGTGTTATAAGAATTATCCGTGATTTCTTTTACAGACAAACCATGATACACATTATCAACAAATTCATCTTCCCCTGCAAAGCGAGCAAATACAATTAGGTTGGTGAAATTCGAATTCGACGCTTCTTGCGTATTAGTAACATTTTCACCATTTACTGCTATTGCACACAAGCTTGTGTTCATCAGCATACTAATAGCCAGAAAAGCCCCAAGTAATTTGCATTTTTTTCTCTTTTTCATCACTGTCTATCTCCTTCGATTTTCCAAATCTTAAAGCCTGATTTTTCACCTATCTGCATTTCTATTGCATCCGGATCATAATATTGTTTATAATAATTTATTTTTGTAAGTTGATAATAATTATCTACTATAAAAATATTATCGTTGGCTACTGCACTAAAAGGATTGAACGGATCTATACCATTTTCTTCTAAAACCGCATAACAATTAGGAAAATATGATGTCACACCACCCAAATATGAATAAGTATCTTTATAATATCCCATAGGTAAACGAATCCACGGCTTATAATGATAATATAATAACTGTATCGTCGAACTAAAATCACACAAGTAATAGTGTTCGCTATCCTGTTCCATCGTTTTGATTAGTTCATCATACACTGGTCTCTTATTTACACAGGCACGATACTTACGCAAATCAAAATTCCAAGACTCATAAAATACATCATAAATATATTGATCATACTCTTCATCTGTCATTGTCTTATAATTGGTATCCGGTATATAAAGAGGAACTTTCGCAACCATAAGAAGAATGGCTCCTACCAACCATACCCGTTCTATTTTAATTGTCTCTTTGTTTCCCTTTAACGCTTCTTTAACACCATCTTCTGATATTATATGCCATATAAGTACTACAGCAAGGCAAAAGAAAATCCCATACTCTACGCGATATAAAATACGTCCTCCATAAGCCAAATACGATAATAAGCCTCCTGTGACCATAATATCTATAAATGATTTCCACGCATGCTTTTTACATATAAGAAAATTTAATATCCATAAAATCACTACACACCAAACTACAGTATAATGCTCATAATGGCGTTCCCATAACGTGCGTAAGATGGCTTTGATAGAATGATTTGCTTCTGTGGCATTTTCACGTATCAATACTGCCAATTGTTCTAATCGCTCCGGTGTATAAATACTTTGATCCACGAAGTTCCATGATTGGAGTGTGTAGTAATCTTCTATCGTTGTCCCTTCCAGTTGTTCCATCTGCGCAATCACCTGATCTCTATCATAGCCACCAATATCTGTAATTGCTGCTCGTCTCGAATTTTGTGCTCTATATTCCTGATATTCCGGATAACGATTCCAAAGGTATGAATTCACGTCCCATAGTTTGTCCACCCCAAAAACAAAGCAACCACATAAAACAATCCCTATTCCTGTCTTACCCAATATTTTCTTAACATTGCCGTTATCTTGTTTTTTACAACGCCAAATCTCACTCCATACTTTCCATGCAAAAATCAAAAATAAGAATGGTAAAACCATTTGTATACATCCTCGTCGTACCATTCCTCCCAAGCAACATAGAATTGCACCAATAATACCATAACCTACTCGTTTTTTCCCTGTAAAATGCCAAAATGCATACAAAAACAAGCAGCCCCCTGCCATCAAACTCACTGCTGCCGTCTTTGTGAATTGCACCAACAGATATAAATCATCCGAAAAGAAAGAAACAAACAAAATAGTCAATGTCACACCCACAACATCTGTTCTCTCATTTAAAATGATAAACGAGATACATGTCAATGCGAGAAAACACAAGGTGATGTGCATGACAAAATACCAACTCACTGTTGGTATCAACATATAGAGCAATTTAAGCCCATAGCCTAAAATCATATTAGAAAATAGAAGATGCGCATCATATTGCGAACCATAAGCTCCCGATAAAATGGTATCCATCACAAAATCATCCGAAACCTCATACTTCATATCTCCAAAGAGGATAATTGCTAACAAAAAAAATAAATTAATTAGGATTGCCATACACTCAGGTTTTCCCTCACGACCTCTTTCCCTTAACTTCATATAGCCTCCTTTTAGCATTACCCCCTAAGTATTATATTATTTACTTTATCAATTTTTACAATAATTCATACCATGTGATTTTCCATCATCTGTAAACTACAATAATTAACAATGTTTTTATTTTGGAGTTTCGGCTATTTCATATACGTATACCTTATATGGTGAATTCTCTTGGTCGTCCCACATTCCTATAAATTTCAAATTACAATCTGACGAATTAGTTATCTCTACTCTAGAAAATACGTAACGACCTCCCATTTCCTTAAACACCTCAGAATCAATATAAAGTTCTGATTTTTCTATATCAGTCTCTTTTGGCAGTAAGAAATCCCAATTAGGGCTCCAAACATACGCTCTCATTCCAGATGAGGAATTCCAATATTCAGCATGATACTCATCTATATCTAGTTCTGGTTGGATTAAGCGCTGAAACATATCATGATACTCTAGCGAATAATTTGAAAAATAACCATCCAACGTACTAATACCATTATATTGTAAAACAGCAGGTTCAAATCCATATGCTATAGCCCAGCTTCCATCATACCCCATTTCCTCTTCAACTTTATCAAACAAGTTTTCTGAATAATATTCTTTCCATGTCCATTCATGATTACCATCTTTAAACGACTCATCTCCCAACATAGCCATAACATTACAATGTAACTCATTGTACATAGAATTGGTTGTATTGAACATTGGATCAAGTATAACAGACAATGCAGCAACTATAATACATATATATCTTATACCCCTTGTCCTAATATAAACACAAACACTAGAAAATAAAATCATCCACAAAAATGGACTTAACCATGCAAAACGAGAAAATCCAAACCCAGATGCAAATGGTATTAATTGTCGAAATCTGTAGTTATTATCTGCGCAACAAGCTAAACTGTTTATAACAATCACAACATATATGATTAAATATCTTCTTACAAAAGCTCTGTCTATTTTTTTCCTAATTGCTTGGATAACAAACCATAATCCAAATAATGTGCATAATGGTATTACAAAGTATCGAAGCACAGACCCTCCAGTATGAAAATAAGGATATATAAACAAAAATGCATCCTTAAACTTACTTAGAGAATACTTTATTGATTCAGTATAAGTTACACATTTCAGTGATTTAATTGTCCATGAGCTAGCGTTCATTCCTTGATATAAATGGTGAAAATTTGTAAATATATACCCAATAGCTAGCAGCATTGTTGCAACAAATAAATTTATATTCAATTTTTTGTCTCTTATGCATGTAAAAACCCAAAATATTCCTGTGTAAAATAAAGCAAACACCCCTAGCATCATAAACGATGTTGAAAAAATCATTATGAGAATGATAAAAATGTATTTTTTTTCATGAGTCATATATATAAGATAAATTAATAGCATCCACCATGGCAAGGAAGCAAATCCCAATGCTGTATGAGGCCAGCCTCCTAGCATTCCATATACCAATCCAATAATTCCCCAAATATTTTTATTACAATACTTTACTTTTTCATACTTTTCTAAATTAATTGCCAAAGCAAAAAAACCAATACTTGACATTACAATTTTTAGAATATATACCGTGTAATATGCTACCAAAGTTGGCATCAGCATATATATCCATGACTGTAATGATAATTCGACCTTATACTGAGACCTCGGTAATACCCCACCTAGAAAAGGTATTGATTCGTCATATTTCCAAAACAACCCATTGTCTCTTATCATTTTATATATAGGAATATTACTATCCATGTTGTCATTTAACGCTAAATAAACATTATCTTTTTTCACAATAGCAAATAAAATAACAGCAAATACATACAACAACATAATAAAAATCGCATAGTTTTTTTTGACGAAATCATATATATTTTTTAACAAATTGTTTTTTGCTATACTATCCAACTATAAAACTCCTAATATTACTAACATATTTTAAATGTACCAACTAATAATTAGTTTCAATAACTTTTAATAATTCTGATATGTCTTGCACTGTTCTAAAACTATTCTCAACTTCTTTTTTAAAACCAAAACCATATGTCACTCCAATAAACTCAACTTTTGCCTTTATTGCTCCGTTATAATCTCCCAAGCTATCACCTACAAAAACTGTTTTAGTAGGGTTAGCTTTTAAGTTATGTATACACATTTGAATCAACTCAGCCTTAGTCAAATTATCATCATTTGCCATTCCACAAATACAATCAAAATATTCTGAAATCCCCATAGTTTCAGCCATTTTTTTAGCAAAGGCATCCGCCTTCAAGGTTGCAATCGCTAGTTTGTACCCTCTGTCTTTTAATTTTTTTAACATATCCGTACATTCAGGATACAACTCTGCCTTATTAATTCCAACTTCAGAATATCTTTCTCTATATATACTAACAGCTTCTTTTGCAACTTCTGTACTTAGCCCAAACTTATTAACATAAATTTCTAACAGATTGCCTCCAATAACATTTCTTAATTCTTCATTTGTGAATTTAGGCAATCCCAATTTTTCAATTGTATATTTATGCGCATCCAAAATCCCTTCTGATGAATCTGCAAGGGTTCCATCAAAATCAAAAATAATCAGTTCATATCTTGTATCTTGTTTTTGTAATAAACTCATATTCAACTCCATTTAATGCATTTTTTAGTTGTTTTGAAATATCAGTATTCTTTTTTAATATCAAATCATAATCAAATGATTTGATAAACTCACTTTCAGAATAGTTATTTATTAAATCTATTGAATATCCGTCAAATCCAGCCAAAAAAACTTTTCTAACTTTTATTTTTTTTAGTAGCCGAATAAGCATAGCTCCAGAATTATCTAATTCATCTCCCTCGCCTAATAATTGTGAGTAATTGAATATAAGTGAAGTATTTCCATCATAATTTAAATTTGATGTAATCAACATATTATCTTCTTGGAATTTTGATTCTTCTAATAAACCAAGCCTTTTTTCATTTGAGATAAACATTGCATCAACCGAAATTTCTCTCGGCAAGAAATTCACCGATATTGTGAAAAGCTTTTTACTTTCTTTTATTCGTTTTATTAAATTTAGATCCTCTTTTATACTCGCGCCGGATCCAAGAATCATAACATCCTTGCCTGCCAATTTATCTTCTAATTTTTTTATTGAGCAAGTATCATCAATTTCAGATTCTTGATATTTTAAATACATTTTTTGTATCAGTTCTTCATTAAACTCGCATCTCTCGTGAGTATCCAATGAAGAAATTATTCTTTCTATGCTTTTTACCCCTAAGGCATCCTTACTCATTAAAAAGGTAGCATAATTAGGATGACACTTTAATGTTCCGGAAAGAAAATATGGCAAATCATACCCCCATCTATGTTTGGCATAAATTGGCATCAAATACTGATCTATTAGTTCAAGAATTGGTGTAAGTGGGTATCTTGTCCCTAACTCATTATTAATAAAATCCGCAAACAACTCGGTCGGCAAGTTTCCAACCCCACGTCCCATTCCATAACATGATGTATCTATTATTACTGGCCTACAAGCAGCCAGTTTAATCATTTCTTGCGCATTTGCAAATGACATTTGTAAATTATTGTGCGAATGTAAACCAATACTTATATCTCCAGATAAATTATTATCAACTAAATAATATAAGCGCCTTATATCTTTTGTATACATCATTCCCAACGTATCAACCAAATAAAATGCATATGGCTTTAATTGGTTTATTTCTTGAACCATATTAAGTAGCTCCGCATCTTCATATGTCGTTGTCCCAACAGGTTGTATGCATACTAAGTAGCCCATTTTCTTGATTTTATCAGCCACAAGTTTTGCTTGTTCCCATTCATTTTTTCGGAAAGTCAATCTAATAATATCCGCACCTTTTCCATCATATGGAGTAATTAATTTTTCTACGTGGTTATGATATTCAATCATTACCGCATATAAAATTCCTGCTTTTTTAGGTACAATATCCTGTTCAAGTTGCTTCATTGACGAATACACACTTCTCCCCTTTGAGTATTCCTCATTTCTAATAAAGCCACATTCTATTATTTCAATGTTTGATTCTTCCAAGTTTTCTATAATTCTAGAAATCCCTTTTGCACCAAATCTCCAGTCATTAACATATCCACCATCTCTTAGTGTGCAATCCAATATCTTTATATTTTTCATCTAATTCCTTCCTGTTAATTTATTGACAATTCACCACTTTCTAATTTTTTTGCTATAATATTTCTTACTTTTTCCAAATCTTTTGGTGTATCCACAGATAGTGTTGTAGCATTTGTCATAACAAATTTTACTTTATGATTGTTCTCTAAAAATCTAAATTCATCAATGTCTTCTATGCTTTCTAAATAACCCCGTGGTGTTTTTTTTGCAAACTCAAGTGCGCTTTTAGTAAAACATTGCACGCCGACAAATTTTTTCAATTCAAAATCACTACGTCCCTTAGGAAACGGAATTGGTGATCTAGCCATATACATTCCGTAACCAGCCATGTCAGTTGCAATCTTTATTTTGGAAGAATCAAATGCATCTATTGGATCTCGCAACACCATCATTCCATTAGCAAAATAACTACTTTGTGGGTCCACATTTTTCGGAATAAGGTCTTCAATTGCACTACTTTCTATAAGTGGTTCATCTCCATTTATGTTAATGTAAAAGTCTGCATCAATCTTTGTAGACACCTCATATATTCGTTCTAAATGCGTTGTACAATCTTTCGATGTCATCACCCATGGTATATCATATATATCACATACGTTAGTAACTCTTTGATCATCTGTCGCTACATATGCCTCAGTTATCCCATTTGCTCTAATCAAACTTTTATAGACCCACCATATCATTGGTCTTCCACATATATCAGCAATTCCTTTTCCTGGAAATCTCGTAGATTCATATCTTGATGGTATAACACCTACTATCTTGTTCATCGTTATTCCTCCTTAATTTCGCTCACAAAAATATTATAATTTTATGATTTTATAGCTATCATACGCAAATTCGTCTGCAAAATTTTTCATTTCATTCTCTACCAATGGTTTAAATGGTGAATTAGTTCTTATACTTTCTTCGTATAATCCTTCAAAATTAATCAACTTGCATTTTAAATCGTATGCCTTCAAATACAGCATTACAGCACTTGTAGTAACCATTATTATTTCTTTCCCTTTAAAATATGGCAATAATGCTTCTACTGGAATAGATTTGTCAATTTCTTGCACACACACATTCTCTTCAAAATTATAGTTAGTATTTTCTCTTGGATGCTTTTTCAGTATAATTGACTTGTAATTTTTACTAATGTATGATTCTAACCTCTTTTGATAAACACCAATATCTGAAACGTAATCATCCAATGGTCTTGTAACTAAAATAGCCTCTGCTTCTCTAAAATTATAACTTTTAAGCATCGGATACACTCTACTAAGAATATTATGAAACAATTCTTCATCAGTTCCTTTTTTCTCATACAGTTGCCTTATTTCTTTATATCCTCTATATTTCATCTTTTCTGGATGGCTGCTATACTTAATGCAAAATTTATCTGCCGAAAAATAAAACCATCCTGGACTACAATATCCCATCTTTGATAATAAAAACCCTTGCCACGAATATGTAGAAAAAATTTTTCTTTTTGGTATCATCCTCGGTCTATTCCCAAAATCATTTATTCCATCCTCAAAAATAACAACTTTTTTTTCTTGTCCTAAGGCTACACAGGCTCCTGATAACATTCCGACATCTGCAATAACAGTGATTTCATCATACACTTCTAAATTAACATACTCACTCAGCATCTTTTTGCAATAGTATTTTTTTTTCCCAATTGCGAAATTTCTTATCATGCTTAGAAATATTTTAATTTTATCCTTAATAACCATAGATGAAAAATCATCATTACTACAATATATGTTTTCAAAAATATCTGATTTTTCACAAAATGTATGCATATATTCACCATTTCCTCCATTAGGCAAACATAATGCATCCCAACTTTTTATTTTCCCTTGATTACAATAATACCAAATAAATTGGTATAAATTATGTGGATCATAAATTATCGCTAAGCCTTTTTTTTCTCTCACTTTATAGCAAAACCTTCCATTCTTTTTTGTTTTTTATTGTATAAATCCCAAGTATAACTAGCAATAAAATTAATAATGAATATCTTTCAACGGCTCTGTTTTCTATAACTTTATATATTAGCGAAATTAATATAGTAAAAGAAATAAAAATAATAAAATATGCTTTTGAATATATTTTACCTGATATTTTTTCTGCCATTATCAATGTCATAATAAACAAGATAAAATAAGATATTACCGTGGTATAGCATGCCGCTACTGCACCATACCATGGAATCAAAACAGCATTAAGTCCAATATTAATTATTGCACTTATCAATACCAATATTGATAACATAATATTCTTTTTGTAAAACAAAATAATCTCTGTATAAAACCTATACAGTACCATCATACATGCACTTAATACAAAAGGTGCTATATACTCATAATGCCAATATTGTTTTGGTGCAACTATTTTAATAATATCAACACCTATCAATAACAATACCGTAGCCATGCTTGATACAATAATCAAATACCATTTTTGTAATTTTTTTGCACTAACTACATTTTTATTATCTAGTCTTTTAAATATCCAAGCCTGACGTACTGGTGCAACAGCCTGATCAACAGCTATTAATGCATAACCTAAATAATAAATAACTGAATATATTGCGGTATCCTCTGCTCCACAAAAATCCGTAATCATTACCTTGTCACATTGTTGCATTAGCATATATGAAATTGACATAACAATAGTCGGTATTGAGATGCCAAGTGCATACTTCCAATACTCCAGCACAATTAGCGTTCCCTTTACATTTATCATTTTGAAATATTCTACACATGCAACAACACCGACGCCTAATACGCTTCCAACTATTCGAGCCTCAAATGTAGAATTCGGAAAAATACAAATAAGTAATAATGCTATTAAAAATTGCAATGCATATGGTAATATTAATAACCATTGTTTACATCTATAATCATTTTCCATATTTGCAGAGTACATTCTATAATTTATCAAAAAAAAGCCATAAGAATGTAATGCTCCCATAATCACAACAAATGAAGATATTTTATTTAATATGATATGCCCAACTATATAAACAACAATTAACATCAAGAACATTATAATAGTTGAAAGGAACAACACAGATCTTCTAAATTGTTTAATTTCTCTTTTCTTATCTATATAAGCATTATTCAAGGCATAAAAAAGATTAGCCCCTATTAAAACTGAAAAAATAGACACATATGCATAGTATGTACTATATCTCCCATAATCATTTTGACTCATTAAACGAGTAAAAACAATGATTCCTAAAAAAGTCATTCCCTGGCCAATAATAGTAGCTATTATATAAACCATTGATGCCTTAATAAATGGATTAACTGTTTTTTCTTGCATAAATTACTCCTAATTGCCCTTTAACTTTTGAATATATCCATTAATAGTTTTCTCAATTAAGTAATATGATATTACTCCAACTCCCCAATTTAGAATTGTAAATATAATCATAGCATTTATGTTGCACACATCTATATTCAAATATGCTACTACAATATTCCTCACAACGCACAATGGTTCATTCCATACATAAACGCCAAATGAAGAAACACCTAAAACACTTACAATCTTATTCTCAGCTATAGTTAAGCTTACTAATTTTACAGAAACATAAACTATTGGCAACCATAAGAAAAGCGTATAAAAAAAGAATGTCCCCGAATTAATAAATTCATTTTTCCATTTTATTAGAGATAGAAATACAAGCGGAAATACTAGGATAAGCCATTCAAACCTTTTTTCAGTATGCCTTTCAGCAAAATCAGCTAAGATCACACCCAAAAAGAAAGAAAACAACCCACGTCCTATACTAACGTTAATAAGGGCTGTATTCCACTGATATGTACCAATGATTGCACCACAAAAAACAAAAATGATAAATATATAATTACAACTAATTTCTAATCTTTTTGAGATTCTAACACCATAATAAAACACTATATAGCAAAATAACAATACGGACAAATACCAGGTG
>OLFZ01001280.1_pt1 | contig 22438 bp, 13 predicted proteins | sample 1604861 | NCBI WGS metagenome assembly OLFZ01 (sample SAMEA3888895, study PRJEB22519) | human gut metagenome | biome: human gut; feature: human-associated habitat; material: faeces | place: Denmark | collected 2011 | reverse complement strand
TTGTTGCTCAGGCACTTATAAATAATGTTAAACTATAGTGTTGCGGAATTAAGGTGATTGAAAAGTCCATATTTACGCAACGATGAGTTATTTATGATTGTAAGAATAACAGCATAAGGCGTTTTTTTGTTAACTTTGCAATTAGAAACAAAACCTAAATTCACATGATGCTTAAACATTATCGTTTGAAACGAAATCTTATCATATTAGTCGTATTGTATGCTTTTGCGATGACAGCAAATGCTACCATATATAATATACGTGTACTTAATACCATCAATCCGCCAGCTTCAGTAGAGCAAAAATGTATGCTCATCGACAGTCGAGGGCTGCTATGGATGGGCACCAATTCGGGTGTCAAGTCGTACGACGGCTATCGCTTTACGTCGTATCGTAGCGGCGCACAGACCCCCAATCTGCTGCCCAACAACTCGGTGCTGTCGATGGCAGAGGACAAGGACAACTGTCTGTGGATAGGCACACGCAACGGACTGGTGTGTATGGACAAGCAAAGTGGACGATTCACTACCTATCATCTCAAGGTCGAACATTCGCGTGAGATATACGCATTGTATACCTCGCACGACGGAACATTGTGGATAGGTACCGATGAGGGAGTGGCAAGCTACAGCCATAAGACCAAGAAATTCAAATATTACAACGCTTCTAATACTACGATGGTGGAGACTGACGGCAGTCGCCATTCTATGCCGTATATCAATGCAAAATCGTTCACCGAAGACCGTAAAGGCAATATATATATAGGTACATGGTCGAGAGGGCTGTATCGTATGGATCGCTCGCGTCGCCTGATGTACAAGTACGATTTGCCCACTTACGATTACACCTATATGCTAATGTACGATCCGCATGACAGATTGTGGATCAGCACGTGGGGAGGAGGAATAAAGTGTCTCACCAATCCCTCCGATTTCAAGAATCCGGGATATACCGACCTGCATACTGGCAATCAGTCTACCGCAATCAACTATCGTATCATACACGATCCTGTCACCCATACCATATGGACTTGTTCGCGCTATGGCATTGGAGTGCTCGACGAGCACAATATCAGCAAGGGATTCGTCTATTACAACACTATTGGTGCCCCCGACCGCAGCTATGCAATACGCAATGTCACTGATATCTGCACTGACGGCAAGGGCAACATCTGGGCGCAGACGTTCAATAATGGTATATATCATATCAATACGCAGTCCGCCATATTCGACAAGACACAGATTATACCCGATGACGCCATAGCCAACCGTGTGAAGTCAATATTCACCAAAGACGGTAAGCAGTTCTGGCTGACGCTTGCATCGTCGGGCGTAGTACTGTACAATGCTGACACACACCAGGCGCTTGCCAACAGCGAGATACCAGGCTTTCGATCGGTGCCCAATGAGGTGCTCAACACACACATGTCGTCGATAGTCCAAGCAGCAGATGGCAGCATCTGGTTTGCCAGCAACAGCTATGGCATAGTGGCGCTGAAGGACGGCAAGACGAAGATATACGACAAGCAGAACTGCAAGTTTGTACGCGACGATTTCGTGAAAGCGCTGTATCGTTCGCGCAGGGGCATAATGTTCGTAGGCGAGCGCTACCACTTGAGTTGGATTACGCCGCAGGGCAAGACGTTGGGTCTGGACGACGACCTTGACGTGGCTAACATCAGCGAGGACAGCAAGGGCAACATCTGGGTGACTACCGAGAATAAGGGCATACTACGATTGAGCGGCAACTTCAACAGCCCACGCTCGCTACGCAAGCACTACTACAATCAGCACCACGGCAACTATGCCGTAAATGACGCCATATATGTGTACGAAGACTCAAACGGTCGTGTCTGGGCTACGTCCAACAGCGGCGGATTGTTTAGACTTGACACCCGTAACAACCGGTTTGAGAGTATGAACAAGGAACTACACTGGGACTTCGACCGCATATTCTCGATTATGGAAGACCCGCACCACCGTCTGTGGCTCACAGCCGACGATGCCCTCATCTGCCTTTCGTTTGCCGACAACGGCAAGGCTCAATACACCACCTATACGTCGGAGAACGGATTGGGCGACATGGTGTTCATGCCCAATTCGTGCTTCAAGTGGGGCGAGAGGCTGCTGTTTGGTTCGGGACGCAATTTGATAAGTGTCAACACTGCCAGAGTGGGCAGCGGCGAGAGCACGCCCGTAGGCAATGTTATGGTGACCGACATCATAGTTGACGGCCGCCGATATGCCGAACTCGACTCTGCCATGCAGCGTGCTTTGGGCGACGCACTGCCACAGTACAGCCGTAGGATAACCATCCCTGCAGGGGTGGGCAAGTTTGCCGTTGAGTTTGCCATACTCAGCTACGTCAACAGCAATCTATGCAAATACGCCTACTTCCTCGAAGGCTACGACACGGAGTGGCACTATGTGGATGCCGATGTGCGCCAAGCTTCGTTCGAGAACATACCATCGGGACGTTACAAGCTGCACTTGAAGGCTGCTGACAGCAATGGACGCTGGACCCAACTGCCTTATTCGATATCCGTCAGAGTGTTGCCTCCATGGTATGCATCGCCATGGGCTTACCTTATATATATATGTATGCTCATAGGTGGCGTGTATGCAGCTATGAAGTGGTATCGCGAGCGTCTGCGCACCAAGAACCGCTTGCAGATGGCTGTCATCTTCACCAACATCACCCACGAACTGCTCACGCCGCTCACCGTAATCTCGGCATCTGCCGACAGCATAGCGAGCGAGCATCCCGAACTGCGCAGCCACACGTCGCTCATACACAACAACATCAATCGTCTGATGCGTATGTTGCGCCAGATACTCGAAGTGCGCAAGGCACAGGCTGGCAAACTACAGCTGAGGGTGAGCGAGGCTCTGCTTGGCGAGTTCTGCCAGGAGACGTGCCGTAGCATTGTGCCTATATTCGGACAGAAGCACCTTACCTTCGACGAGAACATACATTGTCTTGGCATCAAGGCGTGGTTTGACGGTGACAAGATAGAGAAGATAATATACAATCTGCTGTCCAATGCCGTGAAATATTCTAACGATGGCGGTAGGGTCAGCATAGATGTGAGCATAGCCGACAATAAGGCCACGATTGTCGTTGCTGATACTGGTATAGGTATATCAAAGGACAAGATGCGCCACCTCTACTCACGATTCCTCGATGGCGACTATCGTCGCATGAATACTATGGGCACTGGCATCGGACTCTCGCTGGTGCGCGACCTCGTGCGTCTGCACCACGGCCATATCGACTGTAAGAGTGAAGTGGGCAAAGGTACCAAGTTTACCATCACGCTGCCAGTAGACCGCCATAGCTATATCGACGACGAGATGGTGAAGACTTCGGCTGACATCACTGTTGCGCCTACTGCCATGTCGCCACAGGCTGTTCAGGCTGTGGCAGCATCGACCAATGCGCCAGCTGTTGAGTCTACGCTAACGGATAAAACTGTTGTTGAATCGGGGCAGCATGCTTCAGCCGAGCCGGTATCTGACAGCGACAAGGAATACTCCGTACTGCTTGTTGAGGACAATACCGAACTGCTGCAGCTCATGTCGTCACTGCTGTCGCCTTACTTTAAGGTGAATACTGCCGTCAACGGCGAGCGCGCACAGCGCATCATCGAGAAGACGGCACTTGACATTGTGGTCACCGATGTGATGATGCCGGTGATGAACGGTGTGGAGCTGACACAATGGATCAAGCAGAGCGAGGACTATGCGCAGTTGCCCGTGGTGATGCTTACTGCCAAGACACAAGACGACGACCGCAACGAGGGCTATCGTGCTGGTGCCGACGCTTATCTCACCAAGCCGTTCAATCTCGAAGACCTACGTCTGCGCATCATGAACATCATCAAGAACCGTGAGCGCATACGCCAGCGATTCCAGCAGCAGACCGACTACGATGTTGAGGAGCAGCACTACAGCAGTCCGGAGAAGATATTCGTGGAGAACGTCATAGCCAAGATAAAGGAGCACATCACCGACAGCGAATACGGTCGTGAGCAGCTTGCTGCCGACCTCTGCATCAGCTCGTCGTCGCTCTACAACAAGCTGCGTGCCACTACCGGACAGAACATCACATCGTTCATCAGCTCGATACGACTGAAGGAGGCATGCCGCCTTCTGCGTCAACAGCCCGACATACGTATCAACGAACTCTCTTACAGAGTGGGATTCTCTACTCCGCGCTACTTCTCGCAGTGCTTCAAGAAGGAGTTTGGCATGGTGGTGAAGGAATATGTTGAGCAGCAAAAGGTACAAAACGGTCAAATCGCAGAGAGCGAACCATAAATCACATTGTGCAACCATCTGTATTGTGTTTAATAGCTAATTTTGACGTAGATAATTTACTTAATCAAAACTAATAACACAGTATGAATATTTCGCTTAGAAATTCACTCACAGTGTTGCTTCTCGCAGCTGCCTCGACGGGCGTTTTTGCCGAGAGCAACAAGGTTGTGTCGCCTGACGGCAGACTCACGGTGAATGTTGTCGACCGCGACGGTCGCCTCTATTACGATGTGCTTTACGACGGCAAGCAGATGATGCTGGAGTCGCAGCTTGGTGTCGTTGCCAATATCGGCGACTTCAGTCAGCGACTTGTTTATCGCTCGGTGAGCAACCGTAAGATTGCCGACGACTATACTATGCGCGGCACCAAGACTTCTGCTGTAAGCTATCGTGCCAACCAGATGAGCGTGGTGTATGTGAACGAGAAGAAGCTTCCTATGACCGTAACGTTCAACGTGTCGGACAACGACATAGCTTTCCGCTATGAATTTGGCAATGTCAACGACCGTACACATATCATCATCGACAAGGAGGCAACGGCTTTCCGCCTGCCAACGCAGACTACAACGTTCCTCTCGCCGCAGTCCGACCCTATGATTGGATGGAAGCGCACCAAGCCAAGTTATGAGGAGGAGTACACTCCCGATGCTCCTATGACTGCAAAGTCGAAGTATGGACAGGGCTATACTTTCCCGTGTCTTTTCCATGTAGGCAACGACGGATGGGTGCTTGTGAGCGAAACCGGCACTCACGGCAACTATCCAGGCTGCCGACTGAGCGACTACTCTGCCGAGCAGGGCTACAGTCTGGTATTTCCTATGACTGGCGAGTGCGACGGACGTGGTGCCGCCAACGCTGCCTTTGCTCTGCCTGGCGCTACACCGTGGCGCACCATCACCGTAGGCTCAACGCTGAAGCCTATCGTTGAGACTACCGTCAGCTACGACGTGGTGAAGCCTCTCTACGAAGCTTCTGAGCAATACAAGCCCGGCCGCTATACTTGGAGCTGGCTCATCTGGCAGGACAACTCTGCCAACTACAACGACCAGAAGCAGATGGTTGACCTCGCTGCTGCGATGGGATACGAATATGTATTGGTAGACGGATTCTGGGATCAGCAGACCGGACGCGAACGCATTGCCGAACTGAGCCGCTATGCTCAGTCGAAGGGTGTGAGTCTTATGCTGTGGTACAACAGCAATGGTACTGCCAATGAGGCTCCGCAGACTCCGCGCAACTGCATGAACACCGTCATTGCACGCAAGAAGGAGATGCAATGGATGAAGTCGATAGGCGTTAAGGGCATAAAGGTCGACTTCTTCGGAGGCGACAAGCAGCACGTCATGCAACTCTATGAGGACATCCTAAGCGATGCCAACGACTACGGAATCCAGGTCATATTCCACGGCTGTACACTCCCACGAGGCTGGGAGCGTATGTTCCCCAACTACGTTTCGAGCGAGGCTGTGCTTGCTTCGGAGAATACTTTCTTCCAAGAGCATCATGCCAAGCAGGAAGGCTTTGAACTGACTATGCATCCGTTCTGCCGCAACACCGTTGCAGCAATGGACTGGGGTGGCACCATTATGAACCGCTATATGTCGCGCGACAACAAGAGTCGCCATCGTCGTTATACGTCCGACGTGTTTGAGATGGCTGCCGCTATTGTCAATCAGGCAAGTATTCAATGTATAGCTATCTATCCCAACAACCTCAACGAGCTGCCGCAGCACGAGATTGATTTCCTCAAGAGCGTACCGTCAGCATGGGACGAGACCCGATTCATTGACGGTTATCCTGGCAAATATGCTGTCATAGCACGTCGTCACGGCGACAAGTGGTATGTTGCAGCACTCAACGGCACCAACAAACCGCTCTCGCTCAATCTATCATTGCCTATGATTGCCGGCAAGGAAGTGAGCTATTATTACGAGACTGCCGACAAGAACAGCTTCTGGCCGAAGTCGGCTGTGAAGAAAACCAAGGTAGCAAAGAATGGAAAAATGAAGATTATGATGCAGCCAATGGGTGGAAGCATCGTTTGCGAATAATAAGCCCCACCACCTGCCCCTCTGCATTGAGAGAGTGGAAGCCCCACCCCCAGCCCCTCCCCCGTAGGGAGGGGAGTGATATGTAAGGCTTGCTAATAAAAAGCCCCAGCCCTCCACAGTAGAGAGGGCTGGGGCTTTTTTTTCATTGTTTATTCAATTATAAACCTTCACCAACAAATCATACCACTCCCCTCCCTACGGGGGAGGGGCCGGGGGTAGGGCTTCTATTTATAAATATAAACCTTAAACTCCTTCACGCTGCCCGGAGCACCCTGTTCCATACGTGGCAGATATTCGAGAGCCTTTATTGTTTGTTCGGCACCCAGGTCGATGACGAGCAGATGTGGTGCTGAGGCATCCTTCTCGGTCTGCCAGTAGGTAGACTCCTGAAGGTCGAACGCCTTATCGCCGGTATGGTTGCCCTGAAGATTTTCAGAGTTGGCATACTTCACGTCCCATTGGTCGCGCGAGAGTCGTTTGCCGTCATTGCCTTGTGCGTACAGCTCGGCAATAGCTACGGGCTTGCCGTCGTGAGTGTTCAGACATTCTATTGCGAGATAGCGTCCCGTAGCAGCGCTGTTGAAGTTGACGGTCTGCCATCCGTTGCCGCTCTTCATCACGCCCTTTGCTACTGGTGTGGCTGAGTTGAGGTCGGGCTTGTCGCCAATGTTGTTGTGCTTTGCCGACTTCTCGAGCTGCAACTTGTCGAGTTCGGGCTTGGTCTGTCCCCAAACTACAGGCTGCTTCGGACCTACTACGTCGAGTACTACAATCTCGTTCTCACCCTTCTTGAGCCAGCATCCGGGGCAATAGAGCGTCTGCTGCGGACCGATGCTCCAGAATCTGCCAAGCGCATGACCATTGACATACACCTGACCTTTGCCCCACGTCTCCATGTTGAGGAAGGTGTCGCCAGTCTTGCTCAGTCGGAATGTGGCGCGATAGTAGCCTATCTTCGACGGAGTGTTGTCCGACAGAGCTATGTCATTGCGTGGAGTAGTGATGGCGCGGTGGGCTGTCTGGTAGTCGTCGGCAATACGGCGCATACGCCAGTCCTTAAGGTTCCATGTCAGTTCGTCGCCGTCTACTTCGGCAGTCAGCGTCACGTCGTCGACCAGTCCTTTAAAGTCCTTGATGGCACGGCCAAAGTTTATGCGTCCCATTCCTTCTACAAGCATTGTCAGCTGGTCGCCTTTCCTGGTGGCAGGCAGCGGCAGCGAGCGTTCGTTCTTCACACGGTCGATCTTGCCGATGTAGTTGCCGTTGATGAACACCTGCACGTAGTCGTGGCCGTTGATGTGGAGCATAGAGCCGTCGGCAATCTCGGGTAACTTGGTGTTGTATATCATCGAGCCGTAGCCCATGTTCATCTCCTCGAAGGTCTGAACGTCGCGACTCTCGGCAATGCTGTCAACACCCATATATATCGGTGCTGCATTCTGCAGCGTCATCTTCGGAATGCTGATTATGTCGGCAGCCTTTCCAGGAACAGTAGGCAATTTCTTGTCCGAATATTTCTGAAGGGTCTTGCGCAGAAGCCAGTATTTCTCGGTAGGTTCGCCATACTCATTGATAGGAGCATCATAATCGTACGATGTCACGTCAGGTGCGAAACCGGGCGAGTTGGCACCTGCCCAATGGCCGAACGAGGTTCCGCCGTGAGTCATGTAGAGCGAGAATGAAATGCCCTTCGACAGCATCTCGTCAATACCGGCAACCATATCCTTTGCCGGACGTGTCTCGTGGCGTGCGCCCCACTTGTCAAACCATCCGCTCCAGAACTCCGAACACATCAGCGGAGCGTTAGGACGAAGCTCGCGCAGACGGCGGAACTGGTCGTCAATCTTGGCACCCGTACCGAAGTTCATTGTCCATGTGAGGTCGTCGAGTCCGTTCTTTTCGAAGTTAGAGTTCCAGTCGCATTGGAAGAGGGTTGTTTGTTGTGAGGGTGTTGTGTTGTCTGATTTGATGTCCCAATACTTGCGCAGTGTGTCGCGTATCTGCGAGATATAAGCCTTGTTTTCGCCATAGCTGCCATACTCGTTCTCCACCTGCACCATGATGATTGGTCCGCCACGCTGAATAGTGAGCGGAGCCAGCTGCTCAGCCACGTGCTTCTCAAATCGGTCTACGCACGACATGAAGTAGGGATCTTGCTCGCGCAGACGTATATCCTTCTTCTTGAGAAGCCACCAGGGTAGTCCGCCCATCTCCCATTCGGCACATACATACGGTCCGGGACGTACAATGACGTACATGCCGTTCTTCTTTGCCAGTCGGCAGAACTCCGCTACGTCGTTCTGACCCTTGAAGTCGAACACGCCCTCGCGTTGTTCGTGTATGTTCCAGAATATGTATATGCAGATGGTGTTCATGCCGAGCGCCTTGCACATCTTGATGCGGTGCTCCCAATACTGGCGCGGAATGCGCGGATAGTGAATCTCTGCTGCCTTCACTACAAACGGCTTTCCGTTCAGAAGGAAGGTCTTGTCGCCCGTGGTGAATGTATTCTTGGAGTCTGCCATTGGAGCCATGCCGCTTGGCAAGGCTGCAAATGCGCCGCCCGAAAGCGACGACATAAGAGCGAGACTCAGGAATATCTTGCTTGTCTGTTTCATTGTTTTCTTATGTATTCTTTTAGGGTTATATACCTTGTTATTGTTGTATGCACTTATTTGTAGTGCTTCATCAGTCGCTTGTATTCCTTCGGTGTAATCTGAATCACAGTTCCGTGACGCGGCGTGAAGGCTCCGGTGGTCTTGGTGTCAGCCACCCAACGGAATGTGCGCAGGTCGTCCGACTTGGTAAACTGATAGTGTCCTGACATGTAGCAGTCGTACATCAGACACCATCCGCCACCTATGAGCGGAAACACTCCAGCACCCTCAACATTGTCTTTGGTCTGCTCGCAGAATCCGTCGAGCAATGTCCATGATGCCGTGTCGTGCAGGTCGCGGAACACATACTGGCGTATGCCCTTGTGTGCGCCTTCCTGCTCGGTCTTGAAGAAGAGGTGATACTCGCCCTTCTTGTCCTGCACTATGTCGGTATCGATGGCCGGAGCGTGGAAGTCGAAGAGCACCTTCGGTTCGCCTTCAAGGTCGGAGAAGTCGTCGTTGGCATAAGCCCAATACACACGGTCGTATGGTATGGTGCCGTCGTTGGTGAGCAACGAGAAATATACCATATACTTTCCAGCCTTCTTGTCGTATATAGTCTGTGGCGCCCACACACGTGTCACGTTGGCAAAGTTCTTTCCGGCATATTTTTCGGGGAAGTGTACGGTGTGATGCTGCCAGTGAATCAAGTCGCGCGACTTAAGCAGCACTATGCCACGATTGCTCGACCATCCGAGCGACGAGCGCATGTCGGTCAGCACCATGAGATATTCGCCGTTCTTTGTTCGCAGTATATGTGGGTCGCGAACGCATCCGGTACGTGCAATGGAGTCCGACGAGATGACGGGCTTGCCATTGTTGAGCGGAGTATAGTTGAATCCGTCGTCGCTGATGGCATACGACACCTGCTCTTGCTGCGGACTGTTGCCGGTAAAGTAAACAAACAGGTATTTGTTGCGGGCATTGGCTGTTGCTACAGCCGAGAACAACGACGCGGCTATGAACAAGTTTCTTAATAAATTTTTCTTTTGCATTCTATTGTCTTGATTTTAGGTTTTTACTTTACTGCAAAGTTACTGTATAAGAAATGATACGATGGACTATTATCGTTCAAAAAGGGATGAATTTCTATCAAAATACATCTATCTTGTATCTTTATAATAAAAAAAGCCAACTACGCAATGTTTAAATTGTGTAGTTGGCACTATAATATAACGTATGTAAGGATTGACTATGCGAGCATTTCCTTCACCTGCTTGTATACATTGTCAGCAGTGAATCCGAGTTTCTCGTCAAGCACCTTATATGGAGCAGAGAATCCGAAGCTCTCCATACCCCATATTTTGCCGTTGTTGCCTACAAGACCTTCGAGGTTTACGGGAAGTCCGGCTGTAAGTCCGAACTTCTTTGCCGATTTCGGCAGTACGCTTTCCTGATATTCCTTGGTCTGACGACGGAACAGTCCTTCAGACGGAACGCTCACTACGCGCACCTTGATTCCGTCAGCACGCAGCAATGCTGCACCGCTGATGAGTGTCGAAACCTCCGATCCGCTTGCAAGAAGTATAACGTCGTAGTCGTCGTCCGAACCTGCCACTACGTAAGCACCCTTGCGTGCCTGTTCGTAATCGTTGCCCTCAGGCAGACTCTCTATGTTCTGACGCGACAGAACCATTGCTGTAGGAGTAGTCATGTTCTCCATAGCCATAGCCCAGCATACTGTTGTCTCATCGGCATCGGCAGGACGGAACACACGTACTGAGTCCTCACCCTTATGGTTCTTCAGCTTCTCCATGAGTCTTATCTGTGCCTCCTGCTCTACAGGCTCGTGAGTAGGACCGTCCTCGCCAACGCGGAATGCGTCGTGAGTCCAGATGAACTTCACCGGAACGCCCATCAATGCAGCCATACGTACAGCCGGTTTCATATAGTCGGAGAATACGAAGAATGTTCCGCAAGCCGGTATAACGCCACCGTGCAGATACATACCGATACACATGCAAGCCATGGTAAGCTCCGAAACGCCAGCCTGGAAGAAGGCGCCGGTGAAGTCGTCCTTCACTAAGTCGTGTGTCTTCTTGAGGAAGCCGTCGGTCTTGTCAGAGTTGGAGAGGTCGGCTGATGAGCATACCATGTTAGGCACCTGCTCTGCCAATACTCCAAGACAAGCTGCTGAGGCTGCACGAGTGGCAGAACCTGCCTTCTGTACAACGGCATTCCAGTCAATCTTAGGAGCGTTGCCGCTGAACCATTCCTTCAACTGCTCTGCCTTTTCGGGATTGGCGGCTGCCCATTCAGCCTCCTGCTGGCGGCGCTTGGCTACGATTGTCTTCAACTCCTCGCGGCGGTTGGCGTAGAGCTGCTGTACCTCCGGGAAGATTTGGAAAGGATTCTCAGGATCGCCACCAAGATTCTTGATGGTGTTCTCGAATGCCTTGCCACCGAGTGGTGCACCGTGAGTCTTGATGCTATGCTCGTAGCTTGAGCCGTCTTCCTTCAAGGCTCCCTTGCCCATGATGGTGCGGCCGATGATGAGTGTAGGGCGATTCTTCTCTGTCTGTGCGTCAACCAGAGCACGGCGTATTTCGTTAGGGTCGTTGCCGTTGATTGTAATGACGTTCCATCCCCATGCCTTGTACTTGGCGGCTGTGTCTTCCTTCATCACTACGCTGCACTCGGTAGAGAGCTGAATCTCGTTCGAGTCGTAGAACATGATGAGGTTGTTCAGTCCGAGTACGCCAGCCAGACGACCAACGCCCTGCGAAATTTCCTCCTCTACGCCACCGTCAGAGATGTAGGCGTAGATTTTGTGCTGCATAGGTGTCTTGCCCAAGCGGGCCTCAAGGAATTTCTCGGCTACGGCAGCACCTGCTGCGAAGGCGTGGCCTTGTCCGAGCGGACCTGACGAGTTCTCGATGCCACGCTCAAGGTCGCGCTCGGGATGTCCCGGTGTGGGCGAACCCCACTGGCGGAACTCCTTGAGTTCGTCGATACTGAACTTGCCCTGCAATGCGAGTGCCGAGTAGAGCATAGCCGACATATGGCCTGGGTCGAGATAGAAACGGTCGCGACCTGTCCACTCCGGATTCTCTGGGTCGTAAACCATAAATTCAGAGAAGAGAACGTTGATAAAGTCGGCACCGCCCATTGCACCACCCGGGTGACCAGAGTTGGCCTTCTCTACCATTGATGCAGCCAGAATACGGATGTTGTCGGCTGCTCTATACATAAGTTGTTTTGAATTCATTTCTTTTACTTTTTGTTTGCTACAGCCGACTGTTCAATTGCCAGACCAGCCTTGTAGCCTTCGATATATGTATCAAATCCTGCCACTTCCTCGGCGGTAGGTGCTATTTCAACACCCTTGTTGCCTGCGAATACGCACTTGTCGAGGTAGTCGGCGAGCGACAGCTTTTCGTCGTTGTTCACCATATATCCTGCGAGCAGGGCTATACCCCATGCTCCGCCCTCACCGGCTGTCTCCATTACCGAGATAGGTGAGTTGATTGCTGCGGCGAGAATGCGCTGACCTACGCCCGGAGTCTTGAACAGTCCGCCATGACCGGTGATGCGGTCTACCTCAACATGCTCGTCCTTGAAGAGCACGTCGTTGCCAATCTTCAGCACTGCAACGGCAGCGTAGAGGTTGGTGCGGATGAAGTTGGCAAGGTTGAACTTGTCGCCTGCCGAGCGTACGAACATCGGACGGCCTTCCTGCAGACCTGTAATCGGTTCGCCCGAGAAGTAGTTGTAGGCGATGAGTCCGCCACAGTCGGCGTCGCCTTCGAGTGCGTGGTTGTAGAGTTTGCTGAATACGTCGCCCATGTTTACATCCACACCGAGCAGGTTGGCATATTCCTTAAAGAGTGAAACCCACGCGTTGAGGTCGGATGTACAGTTGTTGCAGTGAACCATTGCCACCGGACTTCCGCACGGAGTGGTCACCATGTCGATGGCCTCATAAGGACGGCTCAACGGTTTTTCGAGAACAATCATTGAGAATGATGACGTTCCTGCCGATACATTACCGGTGCGCTGGCGTACGGCGTTGGTAGCCACCATGCCCGTACCAGCGTCGCCTTCCGGCGGACACAGAGGTATTCCAGCTTGCAGATTGCCCGACTGGTCGAGCAGCTTTGCACCCTTCTCGGTCAGTGTGCCTGCATTTTCGCCTGCGAGCAGCACCTTAGGCAGAATGTCGAGAATCTTCCATCCCAGATCCTTCGATGCAATAAGGTTGTCAAACTTCTCCACCATTGTGGCGTCGTAGTCGTTGGTGGCTGAGTCGATAGGCAGCATACCCGATGCGTCGCCGATGCCGAGCACACGTTTGCCCGTAAGTTTCCAGTGTACATATCCTGCGAGAGTGGTAAGGAAGTTGATGTCCTTGATGTGCGATTCGCCGTCGATGATGGCCTGATAGACGTGTGAGATGCTCCAACGCAGAGGAATGTTGAAGTTGAAGAGTTTTGAGAGCTCGGCAGCGGCCTTACCCGTATTGGTGTTGCGCCATGTGCGGAACGGCACGAGAATATTCTCGTCCTTGCCGAAAGCCATGTAGCCGTGCATCATGGCACTGATGCCGATGGCTGCCAGCGTTGTTATTTCCTCGTCATACTGCTCCTTGACGTTCTTGCGAAGGTCGGCGTAGCAGTCCTGGAGTCCGTTCCAGATGTCGTCGATGCTGTAAGTCCAGAGGCGACCCTCATAGCGGTTTTCCCACTCGTGTGCGCCTTGTGCTATCGGAGCGTTGTTTTCGTCGATAAGCACAGCCTTGATACGTGTTGAGCCGAACTCTATACCGAGCACGGCGCGGCCTGACTGTATGGTTTGTTTGGGATTGCTCATAATGTAAAAGGGAAAAAGCCCCACCCCCAGCCCCTCCCCCGTAGGGAGGGGAGTGAGATGTAAGGCTTGCTTTTGTTTTTATTGTTTATTTAATTATAAGAAAAAACTCCACCTATAAATCATACCGCTCCCCTCCCTACGGGGGAGGGGCCGGGGGTGGGGCTTTTTTTTATCTCAGTGCCTTATTCAGCATGTAGTAAATCTCGTTGTTGCGGAGCTGCTGCTTGAAGCTGCTGATAGTAGTGTTCTTGTCGATGTTGACAAACTCGATGCCGAGAATTTCGCAGAAGTCTTCCCAGTATTCGGCTGTGATGTCGTAAGAGAATGCGCTGTGATGTGTACCACCAGCGAGAATCCATGCGCCGGCACCGACCTCGAATGAGGGCTGCGGAACCCAGAGAGCTGAAGCTACAGGGAGCTTAGGCATAGCCTTCGGCTCGATGCACTCTACCTCGCTTGCGATGAGACGGAAGCGGTTGCCCAGGTCAACTACAGTTGCCTTAACACCCTTGCCGGTCTTTGATGTGAACACCAAGCGGGCAGTCTGCTGCTTGCGGATACCGATGCCGAGGAAATGAACTTCGAGCTTTGGCTTGTCAGTAGCGATAAGCGGACAAACTTCGAGCATGTGGCTCTGGAGGCTTGATGTGCGGTCTTCAGCGAAGTTGAGAGTGTAGTCCTCAAGGAATGAGCAACCCTTCTCCAAGCCCTGGTTCATTACCCAGAGTGTGCGGTAGAGGCAAGCTGTCTTCCAGTCGCCCTCAGCACCGAAACCATAGCCTTCAGCCATAAGGCGCTGTGAAGCCAAACCAGGAATCTGGTCGAAGCCGCAGAAGTTAGGATCGTTGATGTCAGCATCGCCGAGGTCGTCGAAGTTTGTAGTGAATGCTGTAGCGCCCTCGTCCTTCAATACGCGGCGCAGAGCAATCTCTGCCTTAGCTGCATTCTTCACCTTCTCCCAATATACTTCCTCGCCCGACTCGTCGATCTTGATTGTATATTCTTTCTTGTACTCCTCTACGAGAGCGTCAGCCTCTGCGTCAGTCACCTTCTTGTAGTACTCCATGAGTGAAGATACTGGGTAGTAATCTACGTGGTAGCCCAAGCGCTGCTCAAACTCTACGCGGTCGCCATCGGTTACGGCTACGTTGTTCATGTTCATACCGAACATAAGGCAGCGTACGTTGTGAGCGTCGGCAACACCGGCAGCTACGCGAGCCCATGTAGCAATCTGCTTCTGAGCCTCTTCGCTCTTCCAGTAGCCTACAACTACCTTTCTCGGAACGCGCATACGAGTGCAGATGTGTCCGAACTCGATGTCACCGTGAGCCGACTGGTTGAGGTTCATGAAGTCCATATCGATTGAATCCCAAGGGATTTCAGCGTTATACTGTGTATGGAAGTGGAGGAGAGGCTTCTCCAGAGCCTGCAAGCCCTTGATCCACATCTTGGCAGGCGAGAAGGTGTGCATCCATGTGATGATACCAACGCACTTCTCGTCGTTGTTGGCAGCCTTCATCACTGTCTCTACCTCGACTGAAGAGTTGGCTGTGCCCTTATATACTACCTTGATTGGCAGGCGGCCAGAATCGTTCAATCCTGCTACCATCTCCTTTGAGTGAGCGTCTACCTGAACTACGGCGTCGCCTCCGTAAAGAAGTTGTGCACCAGTTACAAACCAAATCTCGAAATTGTCAAATGCCTTAATCATATTGCTTGTTTTTTTAGGACCCACCCCCAGCCCCTCCCCCGTAGGAAGGGGAGTGGTATGTTATTTAGCTCCACACTCTACAGAGGAGGGGCTGGGGAGAGGCTTTAGGTTTATTTTTTTACTTTTACTTTTACTTTTAATATTATTGCATATTACTCCCCTCCCTACGGGGGAGGGGCCGGGGGTGGGGCTTCTTCCCTACATGGTAGGGGCTGGGGGTAGGGCTTCTTACTTCTTCTTCTTCTGTCCATAGTAAGCATTCGGACCGTGCTTGCGGCTGAAGTGCTTCTCTACGAGCAATGGGTTCATTGTAGTGTTAGGATTAACCGAGAACGATACGAATGCCATCTTTGCCACCTGCTCCATTACAACAGCGTTGTATACGGCGTTGTCGGCGTCTTTGCCCCATGAGAATGGACCGTGGTTCTTCACCAGTACGCCCGGAGTATGGTCGGGGTTGATGTTGTCGTCCTGAAATTTCTTTACAATCACGTTGCCTGTCTCCAGTTCGTAGTTGCCCTTCACCTCAGCCTCAGTCATGTCGGGAGTGCAGGGAATAGAGTCGTGGAAGTAGTCAGCGTGTGTTGTGCCGATGTTAGGTATATCCTTGCCAGCCTGAGCCCAGGCTGTAGCATAAGTGGAGTGGGTGTGTACCACACCGCCTACATTGGGGAATGCGCGGTAGATTGCGAGGTGTGTCGGAGTGTCCGACGAGGGGTTCAGATTTCCCTCTACAACCTTGCCTGTCTCAAGATCTACTACAACCATGTCGTTTACGGTCATTGTGTCGTAGCTTACGCCCGACGGTTTGATCACCACCAGTCCGCTTTCGCGGTCGATGCCCGACACGTTGCCCCATGTGAAAATCACGAGGTTGTGCTTAACCAAGTCGAGATTGGCTTTGAACACTTTCTCTTTGAGTGCGCTTAAATCTTTCATTTTGCGTTATAATTTAAAGTTAGGCTCTTTCTTGTAAGCCTTTTCGTTGAATCTATATAGAAAAGCTCCGCGTTTTGACGACAACTTATCTTTCTGCTCTGTCTTCTCTATGAAGTCCATCTCGCCTATGCGCTTGCGGAAGTTGCGCTTGTCGATTTCCTCACCGTTAACAGCTTCGTACAGTTTCTGCAGCTGCGGAAGGGTGAACAGTTCGGGCAGCAGATTGAATCCGATAGGTTCGTGAGCAATCTTCTCCTTCATCATCCGGCGTGCCTTGAGCACCATCTGCAGATGGTCGGAGAACATTTCGGGCAGGTGCTCGATGTTCACCCACGCTACGTCGTGCTTCTCCTGCTGTGCCTGGTCGTAGTCGGCGACGTTTATCATGGAGTAGTAGGCTATTGATATAACCCTGTTGCCAGGGTCGCGGTCTACATCGCCGAATGCTCCAACCTGTTTCATATAAAGATTTTCCAGTCCGGTCAATCCATAGAGTACTCGCTTTGCTGCATCGTCCACGCTTTCATTTTCGCCAACGAATCCGCCGTAGAGCGACCACTGTCCGCGTCCCGGATCCATCTTGCGCTTGCCCATAAGCACGCGCAGTTCGCCTTCGTCGAAACCGAACACAATACAGTCGACTGCTACGTATAGTTTGTCGTGTTCGTTATAGAAAGTTGCCATATTTTGTTGTCAGTTTTAATAATCTTTTCTTTATGTATTACCAGAAGTACCAGTAGAATGCACCGCACAATCCTATTACGAGCAGTGTGCCTACGATGTCCCATACGTTCCAGCTTGAGCGTATCATCTTGCGATAGTCGGCTGTGAATGTGATAGCCTCTACCTGCTCCTTCGAAGGTGCCGGAGTGAAGCAAGACACTACAATCATCATGGCGATGATGAATACCAGCAGCCAGCACTCGAAGATGAGCCAGTTGGTCTGCCAGAACCATGCTGTGGCATCCCAGAAGGCTCCGTCCATTACTGCCTTGCCCGAGTCGGTGATGACATTGGTTACGAGGCGAACCATACCGATGGCAAAACCGCCGATAAGTCCCCACTCACCAGCCTTCGGAGTGATGCGCTTAGAGAATATACCGAGTGTGAACACAGCCACCATTGACGGAGCAAGCAGCGACTGGATGCCCTGCAGGTAGGTGTAGAGAGTGTCCATCGACATCATTACCGGCATCCAAGCCAAGCCGAGCAATACTACTACTACTGTTGCGATACGACCTACGAGTACGTAGTGAGCCTCGCTCATGCCCTTCTTCAGAGGCTTGTAGAAGTCTTCGGTGAAGAGTGTTGCACATGAGTTGAAGAATGCGGCGAGCGATGCTACGAGTGCGCATACGAAACCGATGGTAACGATGCCCTTCACGCCGGTAGGCAATACGTTCTTCACCATAACGGCGAAGGCAGCGTCGGTGTTGAGTTGTCCGGCAGCGTTCATACCCATGTCAAAACCTGAACCAGCCTTGTTCTGCAAAGCAATGGCAATCATACCAGGAATGAGGAACATGAAGCAGGGGAGAATCTTGAAGAAACCGGCAGCTATAGAACCACGACGAGCGCGTGCTATCACCTTGGCGTTGTCCTCGCCCTTCTGCTGTCCGAGCACACGCTGCACGATGTGCTGGTCGGTACACCAGTACCAGAAACCGATGATTGACGCTCCGAGGAACACGGCGTAGCCTGGATATTCAGAATACATAGGGTCGCCCAGGTCTGTATGGAACATGTGGTTGATGCCGTAGCCTTCGTGCATGGCGCGGGCGTTGTCCATCATTGTGGTCCATCCGGCTGCGATGCTGCCGTCGCCGAGGAGGTTCAGACCGAGGAACAGCACGAGGAACGAGCCGATGATGAGGATAGGAGTCTGTATTGAAGAGAGTGTCATCACGCCCTTCATGCCACCGAATACGGTGAATACGGCTGTGATAGCGATGAGTCCGATGGCACCATACCAGAACGGAATGCCGAGAAGGAACTCGAAGAAGATACCGCCAGTGAAGGCTGTAACGCTCACCTTTGTCAATACGTATGCCACGAGAGTGATGATTGACAACCATGAGCCAGTGCGATGGGTGTAGCGGAACTTGAGGAAGTCGGGCATTGTGATAATCTTGCCCAGCTTGTTGTTCAAGAGCTGATAGAACGGAACGAACAACCAGCCGAGGAACAGAATCATCCATCCCTGCATCTCCCAGTGTGCCATACCTACACCGTCCTTAGCTCCTGTGCCGGCAAGACCTACGAGGTGTTCCGAACCGATGTTGGCTGCGAAGATTGCCATACCGATTACATACCAAGGTTCGCCCTTGCCGAAGAGGTAGTCCGACGAGCTTTCGCCCTTCGATGCTTTCTTGTCCTTAACGATGGCGTGCCATACAGCCCATACCACTCCGAGGAGACCTATAACGAGTACAGCCCAGTCGAGCCATACAAATTCATGTGAATTCCAGTTCATTGTTTAATTCGGGTTTTTATTTCTTTGTTATTTGGTTTTCTGTTCTGTTTGTGGCAAAATGTAGGAGACTATGGCCGTATTACCGTAGTCTCCTACGTTTTTGCACTATATATTGTCCGGTTAAGCTGATTGATATCCGACTGCTATTATTGTTACTAACTACTACGATATTTAAATAATTATGAATTCTACAACAATTCCAATTAACCGTTTTTCTCTTTTATTTCATCATTTTCTGCTGCATCACCGCTATGATGCCTCTCTTAAAACCGTATTTTCAACTATTTAATATCAATAGCTTTATTTCGGACAATATAATGTCTTTATCTGTCTTTAGTCGGGCGTGTGTCCGACCGTTTCTTTATTTGTCTGTAGCGAAGTCGCCGGTCCAGAATCGGTAGGCTACATGACTGAAGTACTTCTCGCCTGGTTTCAAGTTTGCCGACGGCCAGTTCTTCTTGTTAGGAGTGTCGGGATACTTCTGGCTCTCAAGGCATACTGACACGTGCTTCGGATATTTGATGCCGTGCTTGCAGCTGATGCCGGTGCCCTGGAAGTTGCCTGTGTATACCTGAACGCCAGGTTCGTTAGTGTACATCGACAGTCCAATCTTTGTCACGGGCGACCATAGCACTGCGCACGTCTTCGAGTCGTCGCCCTTGCCGTCCTTGTATGTGTTCAAGCACCAGTTGTGGTCGTAGCCAGTGGCGTTGCGTATCTGGTCGTACGTTGTGTCGTTGATGGTCTCTTCCAGTGCGTGAGCCTTGCGGAAGTCCATCGGTGTGCCTTCTACCTTGCGAATCTCACCCGTTGTCATGTAGGTAGAGTCGGCAGGTGTGAAGTTGTCGGCATTGATGTAGAGCCACATGTTGGTGCCTTCCTTCGATGGGTCGCCGTTCAGATTGAAGTAGCTGTGGTTGGTCATGTTCACCACTGTCTCCTTGTCTGTAGTAGCATCGAACGTGATGTCGAGCGTGTTGTTGCTTAATACCTTATATGTAGTATGTGCGGTCACGGTGCCCGGGAAATTGTTGTCGCCGTCGGGCGATACAATTGTCAGTACGAGCGTTGTGTCGTTGGGCTGCTCAGCATCGTATACCTGATACATCCATCCTGAGTTGCCGCCATGCAGACAGTGGCCGAAGTTGTTCTGCGGCAACTGGTAGGTCTTGCCTGCCACTGTCAGTTTGCCGCCACCGATGCGGTTGGCGTAGCGTCCTACTGATGAGCCGTAGTCGCTCGGACTGTTCACCGAGTCGGTGTACTGCTTCAGGTTGTCATAGCCGAGCACCACGTCGGTTGGTTTGCCATTGGCATCGGGCACAACTACAGATACAACGCGTCCACCGAAGTTGGTTATGCACACCTCCATGCCGTTGTTGTTCTTCAGCGTGTAGAGTGCTGTCTTCTTGTTGTTAACGATTGAGTCGAAACGTGCGGGATTGAGTCCTGAAATCGTCTCTTCCGCAGGTTTACTTGATGTGCAAGCAGAGAGGGCTAAAACCGTTGCTGCAACACCAAATAATGCAGACTTGATAGGCTTCATAATTGCTGATGTTTTTAGTTATTTCAGTTATTCTTTTCTTTTATGAGTGTAAAATTACCACTTATTATTTTACCAGCAAAATATTTCCGTTATTTTTTGATATAAAAGTGTATATTTTACACTTTAGGAGTCTTTTCTTAACGTTTATAAACAATTGAGTGCCGTTTTCAGTGTTTTTTCTGTGTTGTAGTTGCTGCAGGTTAGTGTTGCTCTTTTGGCTTGTTTTGTAGGTGGTGATTTCTTGGTTGCAATGACGATATTTGCATTTTTTTCGCTGAATACTGCGAGTTGAACGCACAACGAAATCTTTAGCTCAAAATTCTCGAGTTTTGAGCGTGCAGCCTTTATTGTGCTTAAAAACAAAAAGTTAGACGTGTGGTGGTGTGGAGTGTGCAATTAGCCGATGAGTAAAAAAGCTCCTTTTCAATTAAAATGTACTCCTTTTACCCTTCAACAGTACTCCATTTGCGTTGCAACAGTACTCCATTTGCTCTCCAAATGTAGTCCCTTTGCAATGTAGAGAGGCTCCGAATGGAGAGTAGTGTGGTGTAGCACGCTCAAAAAACAGGTAAAAACCAGCGAAAACCGCTTCTGAAATCTCCAGAATCGATTTTTCATTTGTAACACTTTTTTACTGTTTGTGCGATATTTGTGTCCCTCACTCGATTTCAATAAAAACCGTCAGCTTTGAGATTGCTGCGAATGTGAGGTGAATGTTTTATAGCTCTTTTTTTAGTTCATTGTACAAATCTACCGGACCGAGATGCCAATACTTAGTGCTCTCTGTCGATAGTTTCTTGTATAGTTTGGAGCGATAAATGCGGTTTAGGCAATCTTGAAGCGACAACCCATAATCGTCATGCAGGTATTCCACAAGCCAGCTTACTTTTCCAGGTAGTAGCAAGTGGAGGTTGTTTTGGTTTATCTGAAACATATTACAAAATTATTTTTTTTGATTCTACGAAATGTAAGGTTGTAAGTGCCTTCTCTGTGTGGAAGAGATATTGGTCTACCAATTTGTATGTCTTTAGTTCGCGGATTAGCGTGTCTACGCTGATAGCCCCAGACTCATACAATCCGAACTGGAAATATACCCTGTCGTTAGCTACCGGACCGTACACGATGTCGTAATCGTGGGTGAAATCTTTTTGAGTTCTGTTTGCCATCACAAACTTTGCCCATTCTTCGGTAGGTTCGGTGAATATGAGGCTTTTGAATTTTGATATTTTTTCGGCATCGAACTCATATACATTGACATATCCCAGAGTGTTGTTGTTTTCGCGTATACGCCTTCCTGCCCATTCTTCGGCTTGTGTCTCCGATGTCGTGGCGTAGAATCCTTCTCCGTAGTCGAGCTTGCGGTTGGGCTGGAGAATCTTTGGATGCTCTACTGTTTCTAAACTTCCGTGATATATATTCATGCTTTTTTATTTTTTCTAATGTCAATAAATTCGTCTATCTCATCTATTAGCCATTGCCTACCTTGTGTGTGAAGTGGCTCAAAGCATTTACTGAGATAGTCTGTCACGTCATACTTTGCAAACAACTCTATGACTTCTTCGCCAGACAACCCCTTGGCAGCCCTGTATTCTTCTATGCAAAACGCAACGAAGAAGGTGATTTCTTTTTCTTTCTTGCTCATTGCTAAGCCCTCTTTCTTGTTTTGTTACACATATTGGACCTGTCACGTCAATGCTTTTCTGTTGCTGTTTAAACTCAATCAAATAGTCTATTTCGTGCTTAAGGTCGTATATAATTTATGTTACAAAAATAAGTAAAATATATGAGAGTTACATTTTATTCATAAAAAATATTATCACAATAAGATGAAAATTTGCATATAACGTACCGTGCGATTTGATGAAGAACCTAAAAATTGGCTCATATAATATTGTTGTGTTTTTAACAATCTGTATTTCTTATGCAAACAACT
>OLFZ01001275.1_pt1 | contig 22523 bp, 15 predicted proteins | sample 1604861 | NCBI WGS metagenome assembly OLFZ01 (sample SAMEA3888895, study PRJEB22519) | human gut metagenome | biome: human gut; feature: human-associated habitat; material: faeces | place: Denmark | collected 2011 | reverse complement strand
TCCGAGATATTCCGTTAGAGCTGATTGATGATTTCCCCGACCACCCGTTTAAGGTCAGGGACGATGAAGATATGATGCAGCTTGTGGAGAGTGTCAAGGAAAGAGGAGTTATTACTCCGGCAACGGTAAGGCAGAAAGAGGACGGCAGATACGAACTTGTTTCAGGACACAGACGAAAGCGAGCTTGTGAACTGGCAGGATTTGAAACCCTGAGAAGTGAGATTGTAGACCTGAACAGAGATGAAGCGACCATTTTAATGGTTGAAAGTAATTTCCAGAGGTCAGAGATATTGCCGAGTGAAAAAGCCTTTGCCTATAAAATGCGTTTGGAAGCAATGAAAAGGCAGGGACAAAGAACAGATTTAACTTCTACACCACTGGTGGAGAAGTTGGCAGGTAAAGATGCCCTTTCGGTTTCTCGTATTGGAGAAGAAGTAGGGGAAAGTCGTGAACAAATACGCAGGTATATTCGTCTGACAAACCTTGTTCCTGAATTGCTTGAATTTGTTGATGAGGGGCGTATTAAAATGCGTCCTGCCGTGGAACTTTCTTATCTTGATGAAGATTGCCAGCGTGATGTGGTTGACGAAATCGACCTAAATGACGCAACCCCGTCACACGACCAGACAATCCGTATGCGAAAGTTATTCAACGAGGGCAACCTTACAACCGAAGCAATCCACGCTGTTATGTCTGAGGAAAAGCCGAACCAAAAGGAAAAAATCGTGTTGAGGGGCGACAGAGTAAGACAGCTTATCCCGAAAAACATTCCCGTCAGTCAGACGGAGGATTTTGTCTGCAAAGCATTGGAGCATTACAACAAGTTTTTGCGTAATCGTGCAGAACGTGACAGCAGATAGCCTGAGTTACAGTTCCCCTTTCTCACACTCTAACCCCTTAGTTATACTTCTACCTACCGAAAATGATATATATTATCTCACTTGAATATAACTATCTCAAAGTATATGTCTATCTCTAAGGGGCAATCGCACAGTATGAACGGACTGGAGGTGTATGGTAAAATGAAAAATTAACGAAAAATCCGCATTTGTTTTTCGGCAGGTAAATCTTGTCGTAAAAGAAAATCCACAAAGGCACATCGTAGAGATACGGTGTGTTTTTCAATTTTTACAGGAGGAAACGCAATGATAAAGTCAAAATTCAAAAGAGTCACGTCGCTTTTTTTGGCGACCCTTATGTGTGTGACCACTTTTGCAGGCATTGGCTCGACAACAGCATATGCTGCTTCGGGAGAAAAAGCCGATGTTTATATGGTCGATTTCCCTCGTGATGGCGATGCTAATTACGATGGGGTATGGGGACACAGCAATTTGACCTTGAAAAATGGTTGGCATACCGGACGTTCCAATTTTACCAATCTTAAGGCTATTGGCTCATACTCAGGCAATGTTGCTTATTGTATTGAGCCGGGAATTTCGCTCAAGGTCGGTCAGACAATGAATAAGTATGACGAAAATTATTTTAATAACCTTGCAGCCAATGGGGTTATTTCCGGAGATGAAATCCGTCTTTTTGTTGGTCGTATTTTACAGTATGGCTACCATGGGACAATCTCGACATCTTGGAGGTCACAGAATGAAGCGGCAGCAAACAGCATTGCACAGGCTTATGCCACACAGCTTCTTATCTGGGAAACTGTTATCGGAGAGCGTGATGCGAACTTCAATCATGTAGCAGCCAGTGGTTGCAGCAATGTGAAAGATGTCATCAATGCAAAGCATCCGCTTCGCAATAAGATTTTCAGTTATTACAACAGTATGGTGCAGAGTGTACAGAACCATGCGACCATACCGAGCTTTTGTAATAAATCATCCGGTTCGGCAAAGACAATAGAACTTGAGTGGAACGGAAGTAAGTACACAACTACTCTGACAGACTCCAATAATGTGCTGTCCAAATATAATTTCAAGGCAAGTATCAGTGGAGTGAGCTTTTCAGTGAATGGTAACAAACTTACTGTTTCTATGGATACTGCACCGAGTAAGGAATTTACCATTACCGCAACGAAGAAAAATGCAGTCCGCAGAGGTGTGGTTGTATGGTCAGAGGGCAAACACGGTCAGAACTCCAGTGTGCAGGATGTTGTCAGCTATGCTCAGGAAGTAAGCGACAGTATCAACGGTTATGTGAAGATGAAAGTCAGCTACGGTTCTTGTCAGATTGTAAAGACCAGTGAGGACGGTAAAGTTGACGGTATTAACTTCACAATTACCGGAAACGGTATTAATCAGACGGTTACAACAGCCAATGGCGGTAAGTTCCAGATTGATAATCTTATGCCGGGTATCTATACCGTAACCGAGCAGGCATACGATAAGTACGAGCCGCAGGAAACACATAGAGTTACTGTTGTGGCAGGGCAGGTTGCAAAGGTCACTTTCAATAACAAATTGAAGCGTGGCGACCTTCAGGTAGTGAAGTCCTCAGAAGATAACCTTGTTGAAGGTGTGAAGTTCCATCTTTACGGTACTTCTCTTTCCGGTGATACTGTTGACCAGTATGCAGTTACAGACAATAACGGTGTGGCAACTTTCAAAGATGTGCTTATCAGTGGTTCTGAACCATATACCCTTGAAGAAGTAGACACGGCTATCCGTTATGTTGTGCCAAAAAATCAGACTGCACCAGTGAAGTGGAAAGAAGTAACCACAAGAAACTTCAACAATATTTTGAAGAAGTTTACTGTAACAGTCACAAAGAGCGACGCTGAGAAAGGCGAAGCACAGGGCAATGCCAAACTTTCGGGAGCAGTTTACGGTATCTATAAGGGCGAAACGCTTGTAGATAAGTATGTTACTGATGAAAACGGTCAGTTCACTACTAAAGAATATGTTTGTGATACCGACTGGACAATCCGAGAAATTACACCGTCAGAGGGATATTTGCTTGATAAGACTATCCATGAAATAGGTGCAGACCCGAAACTTTATGAGGTGGAACACAACCTTACTTCCAATGATGTAACCGAGCAGGTAATCAAAGGTAATGTGGCTATCATTAAACACACTGATGATGGAGAAACAAAGATTGAAACTCCTGAAAAGGGTGCTTCCTTTGAGATTTATTTGAAATCTGCCGGAAGCTATGACGCAGCCAATAAAGACGAGAGAGATACCATTGTTTGCGATGAAAATGGCTTCGGTCAGACAAAAGATATGCCGTATGGTATTTATACCGTACACCAGACTTCCGGTTGGAAAGGTAGAGAGATGATGGACGATTTTGATGTGTTCATTTCACAGAACGCACAGACGTATCGTTATCTCATCAATAACCGTAACTTCGAGAGCTTTGTCAATGTAGTCAAGGTGGACGCAGAAAGCGGAAAGAGTATTCCGTATGCAGGAGCAGGATTTAAGATTTACGACCCGCAGGGCAATCAGGTCAAAATGACCTTTACTTATCCGACACCAACCACGATTGATGTGTTCTATACCGACGCAAACGGTTCTCTTGTCACACCTGAGAAACTGGATTACGGCAAGGGATATTCCATCGTAGAGGTACAAGCTCCATACGGATATGTACTTGATGATACTCCGGTATATTTTGATATTACCGAAGAAAATTCCACAGAGGAAGGCGGCGTAACTGTTGTGAAAGTCAATAAACCGAATATGGCACAGAAAGGTACTATCACGGTTGAAAAGACCGGAGAAGTATTTAGTGGTGTCAATGTAAGTGGTTCTGAGGACAGTGATGTTATCTATCAGCCTGTTTATGAAGTGGCAGGACTTGAGGGTGCAGTTTATGAAGTCCGTGCTGCGGAAGATATTAGTACACCGGACGGTACACTCCGCTATTCAAAGGGCGAAGTGGTAGATACTATCACAACAAGCTCCGATGGATTTGTGAAGAGCAAAGAACTTTATCTCGGAAAATACGAGGTCAAGGAAATTACCGCACCTGATGGAATGGTAATCAGTGGAGAAACACATACGGTTGAGCTTACTTATGCAGGGCAGAATATCTCTGTTACCGAAACTTCCACATCGTTCTATAACGAAAGACAGAAAGTGCAGGTAAGCCTTGCAAAAGTCATTGAAAAGGATAAGACATTTGGTATTGGCGACAACGGAGAAATCAAAAATATCAGCTTTGGTCTTTATGCCGCAGAAGATATTGTATCTGCAAGCGGTACAGTTATTCCGGCTGATGGACTGATTGAGATTGTCAGCGTAAATGAAAATGGAACTGCTGTTATGAAGTCAGACCTTCCGTTTGGCAAATACTATGTCAAAGAGATTGCAACCGATGAGCATTATATTCTCTCTGATACGAAGTATCCGGTTGTATTTGAATACGCAGGTCAGAATACCGCAACGGTTGAAATCAAAGTGAATGATGGAAAAGAAATCAAGAATGAACTTATCTATGGTTCTGTATCAGGTAAGAAAATTGACGAGAACGGAGAAGCACTTGAGGGTGCTGTTATCGGTATCTTCAAAGCCGAAGAAACAGAATTTACAAAGGATACTGCACTTATGACGACTACCTCTGCAAAAGACGGTAGTTTTTCTTTTGCAAAAGTTCCTTATGGCAAATGGATTGTAAGAGAAATCGAGCAGCCAAAGGGATTTGTTCTTGATGAAAAAGCGTATGAGGTCAATATCAGCAAAGCCGAGCAGGTAGTTGAAATTGAGATTGTCAATGAGTATGTTCACGGCAATATCAGACTTACGAAGGTGGACGCTGAATATCCGGATAACAAACTTACGGGTGCAACCTTTGAGGTATATAAGGACACCAATGAGAACGGAAAGATTGATGATGGCGATGAACTTATCGGAAATCTTGAAGAAACCGAAACCGGAATTTATGAGATGAAAGAGCTGCTTTACGGAAAATATATTGTCCGTGAAACCAAAGCACCGGAGGGATTCCTGCTTGATAAGGGAGAATACTCTGTTTTCATTGAGAAAGACGAAACAACTTATTCCGTTGAGAATAAGGCTGGAGTTGGATTTATCAATGAAGCTATGCGTGGAACACTGAAAATCGTCAAGACATCTTCAGACGGTAAGGTCAAAGGTTTTGCGTTCAGAGTAACCGGAGCAAACGGCTATGATATGACATTTGAAACAGATAAGAACGGCGAAATTGTGATTGAGGGACTTCGTATTGGCGAATATACCGTATCCGAAGTGGCAAACAATGCCTCTGCCGCATATATCACACCTGCCGACCAGAATGTTACTATCAAACTTGATGAAACAGCCGTTGTAAAAATGCACAATGAGTTGAGGGATACTCCGAAAACAGGAGATGATACCAATATGAAACTTTGGTATGTCCTTGCCGGACTTTCTGCTGTCGGTATCGCCGTAACTTCTGTTGTTGCATACAAAAAGAAGAAAAAGGAGGGTAACGAGTAATGGAAGCAAAGACAATTATCGCTATCGCATTAGTCGCCGTTATTGTCGGCGGCTTTATCTTTCTTCAGGTTAAAAACCGTAAGAAGTAAGTAACAAGCGAACATTAATCAGTCGGGGCAGAGCGTAAAAAACTCTGTCCCTTTAATTTTTGGAGGAACATTATGAAACAACAGAAAACGGTGGAGAGCCGAGTGCTTGAAATCTTAAAGGAATGCCCGATGTCGAGGTATGATGATATGCTTCTTATTCTGCATTATTACAATCGGTACGGATATATACCTGCCGGAAATCTTCCGCTTGAGGATATTGTATTTAATTACCGAGCATACGGACTTCCTTGTTTTGAAACCATACGCAGGGCAAGGCAGAGAGTACAGTCCCTTTTTCCTGAGTATTCACGTAATCCGCAGAAAGAAGAACAGAGCGGCAGTATTTCTATTGTAATCAACATTAGCTAAGGAGGTATTTTCGTGAAAGACAAAGCAACTTTTCAGAATAAGGTCAAGGTGCTGAATAAACTCTTTGACTCCGGTTGTGATACGGAGAAAAAGTTGCAGCAGCTTGATATGGAAGCAATCCTGAAAATCCCGAATATCACGATTCCTGATATGGGTGTGATTATGGAGCTTCAGAAGAATACAAAGTCCGGTAAACTCTTTTCGTATTTGGGCGGCGGTTCTGATGAAGCAACAAAAATGAGAGGTAAGGAAAATGAAGCAACAGGAGAATAGAGCAGAGCCGCAGGAAAAGCAAATTCGATTTATAGACAGTCATTACAATTTGAAATTCTATATTCCCGATGGTGGAAAAATCAAGATTACTTTTCGTGATGGACACACAGCAGACAGAGTGTGCAAGTATATTGATGACTACCATTTGTATGTCGGAAATTGCTGCTATCATATATGCGAGTTTGCTGAAAAAATGGAGCTTAATGGAAGTAAAGTTGAACCTATCAATCAATCCGAACCGTCAAAAAACAAGACCAGAAACAGAGAAAAACAGCGATAAGGAGGTGCAAGAGTAATGGCACGAAAATATGACCTTATTTCTGAGCTTTACAACCGCACCTGCAAAACGGTTGTGTCAAATCCTCAGAACTGGCAGGCATTCTTAGCTTCGGCTTGCCGAAATTATAAGTTACGTTATGACGAGCAGCTTCTTGTATATGCACAGCGACCAGATGCAACAGCGGTTCTTGAGATAGAGCAGTGGAACAAAATTTTTGGCAGATGGGTCAACCGAGGTGCTAGAGGTATTGCTGTTTTTGCTGATGAAAACCGTTCACGGCAAAGACTGACACATTACTTTGACATTTCAGATACTCACGAAAGCAGATATTCAAGAACAGTCCCGATTTGGGATATGCGTCAGGAATACGAAGCTGATGTGATTGAAACATTGGAAAGCACTTTCGGAGAGATTGAGAATAAGAGCAGTCTTGCCGAAGCAATTATGGGAGCAGCAAGAAATGCGGCAGAGGATAATATCCCTGATTATCTGCAAGACCTTTACTATGCAACCGAGGGCAGTTCCTTTGAGGAAGTGGAAGAGGATATTGTGGCTTTCATTTATAAAAATGTCGTGACAAATAGTGTGGCATATATGATGATGTCAAGGCTCGGCGTTGATACGGACGGTTATTTTGAACTTGATGATTTCAGAGATGTTACTAACTTCAATACGCAGGAAACACTCAATGCACTTGGATTTGCTACCAGTGATATTGCAGAAATGGGATTAACGGAAATATCTAAAACAATTACTGCACTCAACCGTCAAAATCGCATAATTGTCGGTCAGGACAGAAATGAATACAATAAGGTTGAAAATAACGACGAAAGGAGTTTGGACAATGAACGAACTGACCTACACGATGGTGGGCGATTACAGCCTTCCGAACCTGAAACTTCCACAGCAGCCGGAAGTGACGCTGGGCAGGTACGCTCAGATGAGGAGAGAGTTTCTGAAGGAACATCACAGAGTCCTTTACTACAATCTCCTGACGAGGGGCGAACTGACACAGCACTTGGCGGAAGTGGAACAGAGAGCCAGCAAGATGGAGGAAACAATCCTGAGCCAGATGGCACAGAAAGAGGGAGTGACCGAACAGATGAAAGCGGAGGATATGATGAAATGGGTTCGTCTGATGAACTCTCTTCGCAGTTCGGCACAGGAAATCGTGAAAGCGGAAGTGATATTCGCTTAGAGTATTACGACAGAACGCACGAGGATAAAAGCCTTCCGTTCTTTGGACGTGATGAAGTAATCAATGAAATTCTCAGAACGACACCACATTTGTCTGCTAGTCTGGAAGAAATCAAAGATTATTATGAACGTAATCCTGATAACAAAGACCGCACAGAGTATATAAAGAGTATTTTCAATAATGATTATACCGAACTTACTTTAGAGGACGGCAGGACAGTAGGGTACAAGACCTTTGAAAACGTTCTGCATTTGTGGGAGGGCAAATACGACAGCAGAACCGCACAGAGCTATTATGATTGGGCTGTTATTGCCCGTCATTTTGAAGCTATGCGATTACTGGGAGAATTAAGTGACAGCATAAAACCATTACCGTCAATGGACGGTCAGATGACATTCATATTAGACAGTCGGGCAGAGGAAAAGAAAACCTCTGCCTTTACTTTTTCTCAGGAGATTATCGACGCTGTTCTTGCGAACGGAAGTGGATTTTCTGAGGGAAAAATGCGTATTTATGAGCAGTTTGAAAAAAGCCTTTCTGCAAAAGAAAATGCCGACTTCTTGAAAAATGAATACGGTTGGGGCGGCTCTTATCCAGTAATAATCGGAGCAGGCATCGATGAGAGCCACGATGGAAAAGGTATTACGATTACGAAAGGTATCGGTAAAGAGAAGCCGCATATCACGCTTTCGTGGTCGCAGGTGGAGAAGCGTATCGGGGAACTTATCCGAACAGACAGATACTTAAATCCAAAGGAAAAAGAACACTATCCTCAGTGGCTTGAAAGTCAAGAGGAACGCAGAGCCAAAATCGAGGAAACGAAAAGAAATCGTGAGATACTTTCTAATGCACCACCGGAGCAAGAGGTCGAACCAACCGAAAAAGAACCTGAAGAAGCAGAACAGCTACAAGATGTGCAGTATGAATATCATCTTGGCGATAAGGTGTATATCGGTGCTTCTGAGTACGAAATCTTATCTGTTGATGATGAGAGAGTAATGCTCTATGACTATGATATGCCACTGTTCAATAAGGAATTTTCACGCACAGAGTTTGACAGAAAAGTGCGAGAGAATCCGATAAATGAGCATTTGATTGTAAAGGAAGAACCTGCCGAAGAAAGAAATGAAAAAGAGCCTGAGCCGGTAGTTCCCGCTTGGGAGCAGAAGAAAAAGGTCAAAGGCTTTGACCTGCACCCTGATGTGCCTATGGCAGACCGTCATACCTTTAATCTCAGAGAAAATGAGGTTGAAACGGTAGGTAAAAAGGAACGCTTCCGCAGAAATATTATGGCGATACAGCTTCTCAAAAAATGTCAGGAAGAAAACAGATTTGCCACGCCTGAAGAACAGATTGTTTTATCAAAGTATGTCGGTTGGGGTGGACTTTCAGAAGCCTTTGATGAAAATAATTCAGCGTGGGCAACTGAATATCTGGAACTTTCTTCGGTATTAACACCAGAGGAATACGCTTCGGCAAGAGAAAGCACATTGACTGCGTTCTACACGCCGCCCGAAGTTATCACAGCCATTTATAAGGCAATGGAGCAAATGGGCTTTAAGGAGGGCAATTTGTTAGAGCCGTCCTGCGGTATTGGTAATTTCATCGGTATGCTGCCTGACTCAATGCAGGATAGTAAGATTTACGGTGTGGAACTTGATACGATTTCCGCAGGCATTGCACAGCAGCTTTACCAGAAAACAACCATTGCGGCACAGGGATTTGAAGAAACCAATTTACCGGACAGCTTCTTTGATGGCGTTGTCGGAAATGTGCCTTTTGGAGATTTTAAGGTATCGGATAAAAGGTATGACAAGCATAAGTTCCTGATACACGATTACTTTTTTGCAAAGTCCCTCGATAAGTTAAGACCCGGCGGTGTGATGGCTTTTGTAACGAGCAAAGGCACAATGGACAAGGAAACTTTAGCAGTACGAAAGTATATTGCACAGAGAGCAGAGCTTCTTGGAGCAATCCGATTGCCGAATAATACCTTTAAGGGTAATGCAGGAACGGAAGTCGTTTCGGATATTCTTATCCTGCAAAAGCGTGACAGACTGATAGATATTGAGCCGGATTGGGTTCATCTTGATACCGATGAGAACGGAATTAAGATGAACTCTTATTTTGTGCAGCACCCCGAAATGATACTTGGAGAAATGAAAATGGTATCGGGGCGTTTCGGTATGGAAGCAACTTGTGTGCCGTATGAAAATGCAGACCTTGCAGCACAGCTTGATGAAGCAGTAGCAAACATTCACGGAGAAATCACGGAATATGAAACTGAGGAAGAACTGGAGGAGGAAGATAATTCTATTCCGGCAGACCCGACAGTGAGAAACTTTTCTTATACGGTGGTGGGCGATAAAATCTACTATCGTGAAAATTCCCGTATGACTCCGGTGGAAGTGTCGGCAACCGCAGAGAACCGAATTAAGGGTATGATTGCTATTAGAAATTCCGTCAGAACGCTGATTGAATTGCAGACAGAAGATTACCCTGACAGCGAAATCAAAGCGGAGCAGGAGCGATTAAACAGACTTTATGATACCTTTTCAGGTAAGTACGGACTCATTAACAGCCGTGCAAATACCTCTGCTTTTTCGCAGGACAGTTCATTCTCTTTGCTTTCCGCATTGGAGATAATCGGAGAGGACGGAGAACTGGAACGTAAGGCTGATATGTTTTCTAAGAGGACAATTAAGCCGCATACTCCGGTTACTTCTGTTGATACGGCAAGCGAAGCGTTGGCGGTATCTCTTGGAGAAAAAGCCACGATTGATATGGACTATATGATGGAGCTTTCCGGTAAATCGGAGAATGAAATCTTTGAGGACTTAAAGGGTGTTATCTTCTTAAACCCGCTTTATGAGTATGGAAATTCTTACGAACCGAAGTATCTGATGGCTGATGAATACCTTTCGGGTAATGTCAGGGAAAAGCTGAGGATTGCAAAGAACTCGGCAGAACTCTATCCGGAAGATTATAAGGTCAATGTGGAAGCACTTCAAAAGGTGCAGCCGAAAGACCTGACTGCAAGTGAAATTTCCGTGCGACTTGGTGCAACTTGGCTGCCGCCGGACGATGTGCAGGAGTTTATCTTTCATTTGCTTGAAACACCACGCTATGCACAGTGGAATATCAAAGTTCACTTCTCTCCATTTACGAGTGAGTGGAATATTGAGGGCAAATCCTATGACAAAGGAAATGTAAGGGCATATAACACTTACGGAACTTCCCGCATCAATGCCTATAAGATTATTGAGGAAACGCTGAATTTAAAAGATGTGCGTATCTTTGATTATATCGAAGATGATGAGGGAAAGAAAAAGGCTGTCCTGAATAAAAAGGAAACAGCGATTGCTCAGTCGAAGCAGGAAATGATTAAGCAGGAATTTCAGGACTGGATATGGTCTGACCCTGAACGAAGGGAAAGGCTTTGCAAATCCTACAATGAGAAATTCAATAGCGTCAGACCTCGTGAGTATGATGGAAGCCATATCATCTTCAATGGTATGAACCCTGAAATTGAACTCAGGGAACATCAGAAAAATGCGGTTGCCCATATCCTTTACGGAGGAAATACGCTTCTTGCACACGCAGTCGGAGCAGGAAAAACTTTTGAAATGGTAGCGGCAGCACAGGAGTCGAAAAGGCTTGGACTTTGTAATAAGTCACTGTTTGTTGTACCAAATCACTTGACCGAACAATGGGCGGCTGAGTATTTGCAGCTCTATCCGGCGGCGAATATCCTTGTCGCAACAAAGAAAGATTTTGAAACCAAGAACCGTAAAAAGTTCTGCGGCAGGATTGCAACCGGAGATTATGATGCAGTCATTATCGGTCATTCACAGTTTGAGAAAATCCCGATGTCCATTGAAAGACAGAGGGCAATCTTAGAACAGCAGCTTGAGGAAATAACCGAAGGAATTGCGGAACTCAAGCGAAACCGAGGGGAAAACTTCTCAGTCAAACAGCTTGAAAAGTCAAAGAAATCCATTAAGCAGAAATTGGATAAACTCAATGACCAGACGAAGAAAGATGATGTTGTAACTTTTGAGGAACTTGGTGTAGACAGGCTTTTTGTTGACGAGAGCCACTACTATAAGAACCTTTATCTCTATACAAAAATGCGTAATGTGGGCGGTATCGCACAGACGGAAGCACAGAAATCTTCCGACCTCTTTATGAAGTGTCGTTACCTTGACGAGATTACCGGAGGACGAGGAACAGTGTTTGCAACGGGTACACCTATCTCAAACAGTATGGTGGAACTCTACACGATACAGCGATATTTGCAGTACAACACGCTTGTGAAAAACGGGTTACAGCACTTTGACGCTTGGGCTTCCACTTTCGGAGAAACCATTACGGCAGTGGAACTTACACCTGAAGGAACGGGATACAGAGCAAAGACAAGGTTCGCAAAATTCTATAACCTGCCTGAACTTATGGCAATGTTCAAAGAGGTTGCGGATATTAAGACAGCGGATATGTTGAACCTGCCAGTACCGGAAGCAAAGTACCATAACATTGCAGTAAAGCCGTCAGAAATGCAGAAAGAAATGGTTGCTTCCCTTGCGGAAAGAGCAGAACAGGTGCGTGGCGGTGGTGTGGATTCAAGCGTAGATAATATGCTGAAAATCACAAATGACGGTAGAAAACTGGCTCTTGACCAACGTATGCTCAACGATATGCTGCCTGATTTTGAGGGCAGTAAAATCAATGCCTGCGTCGATAACATCTATCGGATATGGGAGGAAAATACTGACAAGAAATCGGCACAGCTTGTGTTCTGCGATTTGTCAACTCCTAAGAATGACGGAACATTTTCCGTCTATAACGACATCAGGAAGAAACTGATTGAGAGAGGTATTCCAGAAAGTGAAGTGAAATTCATACACGAAGCCGACACGGATATGAAGAAAAAGGAACTGTTCCAAAAGACCCGTAAGGGAGAGGTCAGAGTGCTTCTTGGCTCTACTCAGAAGATGGGAGCAGGAACGAATGTGCAGGATAAACTTATCGCACTTCACGACGTAGATTGTCCGTGGCGACCTTCAGACTTGGAGCAGCGTTCCGGCAGAATTGTCCGTCAGGGCAATGAAAATCCGCAGGTAGATATTTATCGCTATGTAACAGAGCAGACCTTTGACGCATACCTTTATCAGCTTGTGGAGGGTAAGCAGAAGTTCGCAAGTCAGATTATGACGAGCAAATCTCCGGTCAGGTCGGCAGAGGATATTGATGAAACCGCACTGTCCTATGCAGAGATAAAAATGCTTGCAACAGGCAATCCGTATATCAAAGAGAAGATGGACTTAGACATTCAGGTGCAGAAGTTGAAGATGTTAAAATCCAATTTTCTATCAGAGAAATACGGACTGGAGGATAAGGTCATCAAGTTCTATCCACAACAGATTGCTTACTTAAAATCCCGTGTGGAGGGACTTACAAAAGATGTTGAAACAGCAAAATTACACCCGAAACCGATAGACGAGCAGCCGCTTGGAATGATGGTATCGGGTGTTTCTTATTCCGAAAAAGCCGAAGCAGGTCAGGCAATCATCAATGCCTGCAAGTCAATGAACAGTCCCGATGCGATACCACTTGGCGAGTACCGTGGCTTTCAAATGGAACTGTATTTTGATACGGTGCAGCGTAATTATGTTGTGAAATTAAAAGGCGAAACAAGCAGAGATGTACCGCTTGGCGATGATGCTCATGGTAATATCGTGAGAATAGATAACGGCATTGAACGCTTTGAGGAAGCACTTGCTGATACGAAAAACAGCCTTGAAAATACGGAAAAGCAGTTTGAAACAGCGAAGCAGGAAATCGAAAAGCCGTTTGCAAAGGAGGAAGAATTGAGGGCAAAAACTGCCAGACTTGATGAGCTGAATATCCTGCTCAATATGGATAAAAAAGAAAATGAGATTGTCGGCGGAGAGCCTGATGAGGGCGAAGCAGTCGGCGGCAGAAAGGAGAAATCGTATGAGAGATAAACAGGAAGGCGGTGGTCGATATGCCATTTATCGCACCTGAGTTAATCATTCAGGCGAAGCAGATGGACTTGCTAACTTACCTGAAAAATTATGAACCGTATGAGCTGGTTAAGTATTCAGGTAACACCTATTGCACCAGAACCCACGACAGTTTGAAGATTTCAAACGGGAAATGGATATGGTGGTCGAGAGGTATCGGTGGCAGGAGTGCTTTGGATTATCTGATTAAGGTCAAAGGTTACAGTTTCCTTGAAGCAGTGGAAACCATTATCGGACACACAGCGATTCAGGCTCCGGTCTATGAAAAGCCACAGCCAAAAGAGGAAAATAAACCGCTTCTTCTCCCTGAAAAATGTGCTTCCAACAGAGTGATTACAGAGTATCTTTTCGGGAGAGGAATAGATTTTGAAATCATCAATTACTGTATCTCTAATGACCTTATCTTTGAGAGCCTGCCGTATCACAATGTTGTGTTTGTAGGCTATGACGAGAAGAAAGAACCGAAATATGCAGCCTACCGTTCCACGAATAAGCGTAGGATTATGGGCGATTGCAGTGGCAGTAAAAAAGATTATTCTTTTCGGCTTGGTAAGGAAAACTTGGAGGAAGTACACCTCTTTGAGTGTGCCATAGACCTGTTATCCTATGCCACGCTTGCGAAGCTGAACGGGCAGGATTGGAAAGAAATGAGCTTTGTTTCGCTGTCCGGGGTGTATTCTCCGGCAAAGAAAATTGAGGACAGTAAAGTGCCGATTGCACTGGAAAAGTATCTTGACAGTAACCCATCTGTCAGGAAAATCCGTATCCATTTTGACAATGATATAGCGGGCAGAAAGGCAGCACAGACCTTAAAAACTATTCTGCCGGATAAGTATGAAATCGTTGATGAGCCACCAAAAGCAGGTAAGGACTTCAACGATTTTCTTTGTATGCGGATGGGAATTTACAATAAAAAAACACACGAAAGGAATGAAGAACGATGAATGATTCTAAGATTAAAGTTCTCTTGGTAGAACCGGAAAAGTACCCGAAGGAAATTGTAATCGACGACAGTTTGGAAGCAATGCAGGAGGTTGTCGGAGGAGATATTGAGGAATATATGCCCTATGACGATGACGTTGCAATCATCTGTAATGAGGAAGGAAAGATGAGAGGACTTCCGCTTAACCGTGCAGTTTATGTGCAGGACAACGATAAGAAAGAGATGGTTGATATTATCTGCGGCAAGTTCTTTATCTGTTATGCACCGCCTGAGAGTGAGAGTTTTCAGAGCTTGCCGGACGATATGATGAAGAAGTATAAGGAACAGTTCAAGTATCCTGAACGCTTTTTTAAGGAAGTGGGCGGCAATATCGTGGCTGAACCTTTTAAGCCGAAATCAAAGGATTATGAGAGATAGTAGACTGAGAACGGGGCAACCCGGAGGAGATGTTTATTCTTAGCGAGCAGACCATTTGGATAAACATAGTTTCCCAAACGGTAAAAGGCTCGTTAGGGGTTGCCCCTAATACCCCGTGAGAAAGGAGAACTTGATTTGAGAGAGTTATTACTTATCGCCGCTGGGACACTGCTCGGCAGTTGTCTTGGCGTTACGATGATGTGCTTATTCCAGATTAACAAAGATTGCATAGTAAAGAGAAAGGAAGATACCGATTATGAGAAAGAGAAACATTCAGAAGATTGTACGCTTTAACCGCAAGGAAGCACAGGACTTGGCAGCAAAGGCAAAGAAGGCTTGTCTTTCCGAAGCAGGACTTATCCGTTTACTTATCAGAGGTTACGAGCCGAAAGAGAAACCCGATGACCGCTTCTATGATGTGATGAGAGAACTGTCCTCTATCGGTAATAACATCAATCAGCTTGCGGCTAAAGCGAATACACTTGGTTTCATTGACGCACCTATGCTGAAGAATGAAGCTGCAAAGTGGAATAAGTTCCAGTCAGAGATTGAGAGGACATATCTTCGTCCAAATCAGAGCGAAATGAAATGGCAGTAACAAAGTTGTGGTCGGTAACAGAAAGGCTCGGTCAGGTCATTGACTATGCAACCAATCCCGAAAAGACTTCTGCAAATATCAAAAGGGAGTTTTCACCTGAACAGTATCAGGCTCTTGCTGATGTTATTGCTTATGCAAAGGATGAAGAAAAAACAGAGCGAGAATTTTATGTTGAGGGTATCAACTGTAATGTGGCGATTGCCCGTGACCAGTTCATAACGGTTAAGGAACAGTACCAAAAGACAGACGGTATCCAAGCCTATCACGGATATTTGAGTTTCAAGGAAACAGATATATCTCCTGAGATGGCACAGAAAATCGGAATGGAATTTGCAAATGAAGTGTGGGGGAAAAGATTTCAGGTTGTTGTGACAACCCATCTGAACACAAAGCACCTGCACTGTCATTTTGTCATCAACTCTATTTCTTTTGTCGATGGCAAACATTTGTGGGGAGAGGAAAAAGCGTGGTTCAAATTCCGAAAAGTTGCAGACAGAATTTGTGAGAAGTACGGACTTTACTATGACCCGAATCCGAACCGCAGTAAGCAGTCGGAGTATCTGACGATGAAAGAAAAGGCAGGTATGCCGACACGCTACTCGGTTGCAAAGGAAGCCATTGATTATGCTATCGACCACAGCAAGACCCTGAAAGAATTTCAGTTTGCTCTCAAGGAAATGGGATATGCCTATAACCTGAGTCCAAGCCGAAAATATTGGACGGTCATTCCAAAGGGATACGATAAGCCGATACGACTGAAAAATCTCGGAGCAGATTATACCAATGACCGGATTGTAGAGCGTATCAAAGAAAATCGTGACAGATGGGCAGAGATTGAGCCGTTCCAGAGGGCGACTTATAAACCAAGACAGTACCGTATGCAGACCAGAGGGCAGAAGCTGAAAAAGAAAGGCGGACTTTATGGGTTGTATCTGTATTACTGTTACAGACTCGGTTATCTGCCCAAGTATAAGAAACAGAATAACGCAAGGCTTCATTATCTTTTGAAAGATGATTTGATGAAGCTCGATAAGATTACTGATGAAGTAAGGCTGCTCGGACGAGAAAATATTTCCACGGACGAACAGCTTTTTTCATATAAGACTTCCTTAGAGGAGCAGATGAAAAATCTGATTGCCGGAAGAACACATCTCCGAAAAAAGATAAGAACAAATATTGATGATGGTCAGCTTCAGGCGGCAAAAGATGAAATCGCTTCTATCAATGGAGAATTGAAAAAACTCCGACGGGAAGTAAAACTCTGCGAGGATATTGCGGAGAGGTCAAAGGTTATGGAAGAAAACCTTGAGCATATCGAAACAGAGGAACAAAAACAGCAGAGAAAGGAGAAATCACGCTATGAACAACGGTGGTGACGCAGCAGAGCAGGTCGTTAGGCTTTCGCTTGAAGGATTTGAAGTTGCTGCAAGATTAAGCGGTTCGGCGGCGAAGAATATCGCATTGCTTTTGGTATCGGTTCTGAAGCAGGAACAAAAGACGAAGGGTAAAGCAAGGCTTACCAATATGATTAAGTCAGGCAAGGAGCTGAAAGTCTTTTCCATTCCGCAAAAGGATTTGAAGAAGTTTACCGAACAGGCAAAACGCTATGGTGTTCTTTATTGTGTCCTCAGAGATAAGAACACAAAGGGAGAGAACGCTCCGGTAGATATTATCGCAAGAGCAGAGGACGCTTCTAAAATTCAGCGTATCGTTGAAAGATTTGAACTTGGCAAAGTGGATAAGGCTTCGATTGTCAGTGAAGCAGAGAAAGCTATCGCAGACCGTGAAGCGGTTGAAAAAGAAAAGCCGACTAAATCCAAGAGTGAAATCATTATGGAAGAAGCGGTCAGAAATCCAATGCAGAAAGAGGAGCGAGCAAACACAAACCCCTCAGTCGCCAAAACAGACAAAAGCCCTCTGTCAAGGCAAAACTTAGAGCCGGTAGAAACGCAATCTGATAAGGGTGTTGCAAAGCCAGTGGAAAAGCCATCGGTCAAAGAGAAACTTGACCGTTACAAGGCACAGGCAAAACAGCAAAAAGAAGCAGAGCGTAAAGAGCCGGAGGTTAAGAAAGACGGCAAGAAGCCGCAGCAGAAAAACGGTCAGACGTTACACCGTCAGTCGAAGAAGAAACCCAAAACAAAAGAGAGGTAATTCACTATGACAAATGATTTCAAACCCGCAAAGGCTGGCGGTAATCAGCCAAGATTATCCAAAGAGGAGTATGCAGAAAAGAAGCGAGCAGAAAAAGAAAAAGTCTATCAGATGATTGATGATGCTGCCCGTGAGATTGTGAGTGACCCTGAGAAGTTCAAGAGCTTTCTTGATACGCAGAGTCGAATGGACAGATATTCCGCAGCAAATGCTCTCCTTATTTACAGTCAGTATCCGCAGGCGACACAGCTTAAAGATTTTGATGATTGGGGTAAGGACAATGTGAAGATTACCAAAGGGGCAAAGAGTATTTCTATCCTTGAACCAGTGGAATACACAAGAGCAGATGGTTCTCCGGGTATTTCCTACAATGTCAAAAAGGTATTTGATGTTACGCAGACAAATGGAAGAAAAGCTCCGGCAGTATCAGCAAACCGTGACCCGAAAGCACTTATCACGACAATGCTTGATGTATCTCCGGTGGAGGTTGCGGCAACCGATGAACTTCCGTATCCGAATATGGCAGCTTTCTATAATAATGAAAAGCAGACCTTGTATGTGAAGCGTAATGTGGGCGACAGCGTAGCAGTTGCTCAGTGTGTCGCTCAGGAACTTGGACACGCACAGCTTTCCATCAACAGCGAAAGTTACAGCCGCAGGGATATGGGCTTTCAGGCAGTGTGTATCGGATATATGATTTGCAAGAAGTATGGCGTAGATACACAGAATTTTGCAATTAACCGTATTCCGGAGGGACTGGCTTCCAAAGAGCCGAAAGAAATCCGTGCGGAGCTTTCCGAGACACGAAATGCAATGGCAGAAATTCACAGTCATATCTCTGATGAAATGTTCCGCAAGAAGCAGGAGCGTTCAAAGGACTATGAGAGATAACGGAGGGCAGATATGGAAAAAGAAAAACTCTACCACATTGCTTTGGACGATTATGAACACGGTGTTGTCATTCGCTCCTTAAACGATGAGAAAACAAAGTTGATGGAGGAAGGCAAGTCCGCAGACGCAGTAGACGACCTGCTTGTAAAAGTCGGAAATGCCCCATTGAAAAAGTTCAAAGTGATTGAAAGGAAACGCTCAGATGAAGCGAGATAATGACAGGCAGACTGCCATTATTTTATCCATTGTCGGTATCGTTCCGGTCATATGGCTGGCACTTCTGATTGCACCTTCCATAAGCGGAGGATTGCCGGAGATAGCAGCCAATCTTGCGACACTCTTTGATAATCCATTTTCCATAAAATTATGTGGGGACAGCCTGAAAACTGTCCTCATTTTACTTTTATGCTATGGAATGGGTATCGGGATTTATTTCTCAACAAGAAAGAATTACCGCAGACGAGAAGAACACGGTTCTGCCAAATGGGGCAATGTCAGAGCCATTGATAAAAAGTACCGACAAAAGCCGCTGTCAGAAAATAAGCTGATGACTCAGAATGTGTGCATTGGACTTAATGCCAAGAAGCACAGACGAAATCTGAATACGCTTGTGTGCGGTGGCTCCGGTGCAGGTAAGACAAGATTTTATGCAAAGCCTAATATTATGAACGCTGCAAGAAACAGCTATGTGATATTAGACCCGAAAGGGGAAATCCTGCGGGATACGGGACATCTTCTTGAGAAGAAAGGTTACGAAGTGCGTGTGCTTGATTTGATTTCAATGGAGAAAAGCCATTGTTACAATCCTTTTGTTTATTTGCAGAATGACAATGATGTGCAGAAGCTCGTAACCAATCTTTTTAAGAGTACCACTCCGAAAGGTTCACAGAGCAATGACCCATTTTGGGATACGGCAGCGTCAATGCTTCTACTTGCACTTGTATTTTATCTGCATTATGAAGCACCGCCGGAAGAACAGAATTTTGCGATGGTAATGGAAATGCTCAGAGCCGGGGCGATTGAGGACGAGGACGACCCAAGTCCTTCTCCGCTTGATAATCTGTTTTCGGATTTGATGATAGATAATCCTGACCACATTGCTTTGAAGTATTACCACTCTTATCATTCCGGTTCTTCCAAAACATTAAAATCCATACAGATAACCCTTGCAGCAAGGCTTGAAAAGTTTAACTTGGAAAGTCTTGCTGCTCTTACTTCTGCCGATGAACTGGATTTGCAGTCACTCGGAGAGAAAAAGGTGGCACTGTTTGCACTGATACCGGATAACGACTCTAGTTTCAACTTCTTGGTATCCATTCTTTACACACAGCTTTTTCAGCAGTTATTTTATGCAGCCGACCATATCCACGGCGGTTGTCTGCCGATGCCTGTTCATTTTATGATGGACGAATTTGCCAATGTTTCACTGCCGGACGACTTCGACAAGATACTGTCGGTTATGCGTTCCCGTGGGGTATCTGTAAGCATCATCTTACAGAACTTGGCACAGCTTAAAGCCTTGTTTGAAAAACAGTGGGAGAGCATTGTGGGTAACTGCGATGAATTTCTTTACCTTGGTGGAAATGAGCAGTCAACCCATAAATATGTGTCGGAGCTGTTGGGCAAGGAAACCATTGATACCAACACGTTCGGAAAGAGTACCGGAAGAAGCGGTAATTATTCCACCAACTATCAGATTAGCGGCAGAGAGTTACTTACCCCTGATGAGGTGCGTATGCTCGATAATCAGTACGCTATTTTGTTTATCCGTGGGGAAAGACCCATTATGGATTTCAAATATGACATTATGAAACACCCGAATGTGGCACTTACCACAGACGGAAAGGCAAGTCCTTATAAACACGGAGAAGTCACAAAAGATATTGCTTCGATTGCCATTTGGGACATTGACCCTGCAACACTTCCTGAAAAGGAAATGGAAGAAACGAACTGGGAACTTCTTTCCGATGAGGAGATGGAAGCTCTGTTCATAAACAATCAAACAAATTAAATTTTGGAGGTATTCAACTATGACTATTTTTAAGAAAAAAGCAACTGACATTCAGGAAACAAAGAAACTGCCTATGACCGGAAAGGTTAAGAAAGGCTTCCGTGCTTACTGCACAATGGTCATTATCGGTGCGTTGGCACTTGGAATGACAACGACTGCATTTGCAGCGAATGACCCGCTTACCGTAGTCAATAATCTGTCCGATTTTATCTTCGGACTTATCCGTGCCATCGGTATGATTTTGCTTGGCTTTGGTATCGTGCAGGTCGGTCTTTCACTCAAATCTCACGACCCTTCTCAGAGAGCCAATGGCTTCCTGACTCTTGCGGGTGGTGTCATTATCACTTTTGCGAAAGAAATCCTTACTCTTATCACAGGCTAAGATAAGAGTTACACAGTTATCGAGGGGTGTGCCAAGTTAAGGGACACCCCTTAATTGTAAGGAGGTGCTTTGAATGAGTGATAACTGGGTAGTTCAAAATCTTGAAAATGCCCTTGAAACTTGGAATGAAAAACTGTCGGAAATATGGACACTCATCACAACTACACCGCAGAACTTTAAGGGCGGGAATATCTGGAAGGTTATCGTTGACATCAATGGTGCGGTTCAGGCTATCGGGCTTGCCTTACTTGTATTGTTTTTTGTGATAGGTATGGTAAAGACCTGCGGAAGTTTTACAGATGTGAAGAAACCGGAACACGCACTGAAACTCTTTGTTCGTTTTGCACTGGCGAAAGGTGTTATCACATACGGAATGGAGCTTATGCTTGCACTATTTAATATCGTGCAAGGGACGATTTCAACCATTATGAATGCTGCCGGATTTGGAACTCCGGAACAGACGACCTTGCCCGCAGAGATGGTAACGACCATAGAGGACTGCGGATTTTTCGAGAGTATTCCCTTGTGGGCGGTAACGCTTATCGGAGGATTATTTATCACGGTGCTGTCGTTCATTCTGATAATGACGGTGTACGGAAGATTTTTTAAGTTGTATATGTACACAGCACTTGCACCGATACCGCTTTCCACATTTGCAGGAGAACCGACACAGAATGTCGGCAAGAGTTTTATCAAGAGCTATTGTGCCGTTCTGCTTGAGGGAGCAGTCATCGTACTTGCTTGTATTATTTTCTCCGTATTTGCTTCATCGCCGCCAGTGGTGAATCCTGACGCAGCAGCAGTTACGCAAGTGTGGGCATATATTGGGGAACTGGTATTTAATATGCTTGTTCTTGTCGGTGCAGTGAAAATGTCTGACCGTATTATCCGAGAGATGATGGGACTTTAAGGAGAGATTTTGAGATGAACCAAAGAGATTGTAAGAAATGTGTTTACTATGGCGGTAAACGAAAAGGCAAAGTCTTTTGCCTGAATGATAAATGCGTGAGGGGGAAAGACCGAAACCGCAGGAAAGGAAACAGATATGGAAGTAAAAATTAACCGAGAAATCAGAAATTATACAGAGTCAATGTTTTTTGGACTGTCGCTCAGACAGTTCATTTTTTCTGTTCTCGCTTGTGGCGTTGCGGTAGGACTGTATTTCTTGCTCAGACCGTATGTTGGCACGGAAACCGTATCGTGGGTGTGCATTTTGGGTGCTGCCCCGTTTGCGGCACTTGGCTTTGTGAAGTACAACGGTATGACCGCAGAAAAAGCAATTTATGCGTGGATAAAGTCGGAGTTTTTAATGCCGAAGAAGTTGGTATTTCACTCCACCAATGTGTATTACGAACTGATGAAGCCAAGCATTGAACAGAAGCAAAAGGAGGTATTGAAGTCAAATGATTAAGACTCTTACGAACCTGTTTAAGCAGGATAAAGAAAAATTTGTTGTACCGAAAGGGGTGCAGGACGTG
>OLFZ01001266.1_pt1 | contig 22745 bp, 15 predicted proteins | sample 1604861 | NCBI WGS metagenome assembly OLFZ01 (sample SAMEA3888895, study PRJEB22519) | human gut metagenome | biome: human gut; feature: human-associated habitat; material: faeces | place: Denmark | collected 2011 | reverse complement strand
CGCACAGGAGTAATACAAAATTAATTGAGAGATTAATGAGAAAGGCTGTTGCATAAGCGACAGCCTTTTTTGTATAATAGGGGAATGAAATGAGGGAAAATGAATGAAAACAGATACCATTGCAGCGATAGCGACGGGAATGAGCAATTCCGGTATCGGTATCGTAAGGATAAGCGGTGATGATGCCTTACAGGTAATAAGCCGCATTTACAGAAATAAAAAGGGAGAGCCAAAGAATCTGAGCCAGGTGAAGTCACATACGATCCACTACGGTTATATTTATGACGGGGAAGAACGTTTAGATGAAGTTCTGGTGATGATCATGAAAGGGCCTAACAGTTATACAGCGGAAGATACAGTGGAGATCGACTGCCACGGCGGTGTCTTTATTGTAAAGAAGATCTTAGAGACAGTGATCCGAAATGGGGCAAGGACGGCAGAGCCTGGAGAATTTACAAAACGTGCTTTCTTAAATGGACGTATTGACTTAGCCCAGGCAGAGGCAGTGGCGGACGTGATCCAGTCTACCAATGAATATGCCTTAAAGAGTTCCGTAAGCCAGCTGGCAGGCTCTGTTTCACGAAAGATACGGGAACTTCGCGAAAAAATCTTATATGAGATCGCCTTTATTGAGTCTGCTTTAGATGACCCGGAACATATTTCATTAGACGGGTATCCAGAGCGCCTTTTGGCAGCTTTGGAGCCTATGGTAAAACAGGTGGAGCGGCTTTTAGCCTCCTGTGATGACGGCCGGGTCATGTCAGAAGGCATTAAGACTGTTATCTTAGGAAAGCCAAATGCAGGAAAATCTTCCCTTATGAATGTGCTTTTAGGGGAAGAAAGAGCCATTGTCACGGAGATCGCAGGAACCACCAGAGACACCCTGGAAGAGCATATTTACCTTCAGGGCATCAGCTTAAATGTGGTGGATACAGCTGGCATCCGTGATACAGAAGATATAGTGGAAAAGATCGGTGTAGAGCGTGCCATGAAGGCGGCAGAGGATGCAGATCTGATCATCTATGTAGTGGATGGCTCCAGGGCGTTAGATGAAAATGATAAGGAGATCATGGAGTTTATCAGGGGGCGCAGAGCCATTGTCCTGTTAAATAAGACGGACCTTAAGCTGGCCGTAGATAAGGATGAGTTAGAAAATGCCTGCGGCCATGCAGTGATCCCGATTTCTGCAAAAGAGGAGCAGGGAATTGAAGCTCTGGAAGAAGAGATCAAAAGGCTGTTCTACCACGGAAAAATATCCTTTAACGAGCAGGTGTACATTACCAATGTTCGCCATAAAGAGGCACTGGAACAGACATTAGACAGCCTTAAAATGGTAAAACAGAGCGTATCAGACGGCATGCCGGAAGATTTTTACTCCATTGATCTGATGAATGCTTATGAGCAGCTTGGAAAGATATTAGGAGAAGCAGTGGAAGATGATCTGGTAAATGAGATCTTTTCCAAGTTTTGTATGGGAAAGTAGTCACGGGGAATATAGAAACAGGAAGGAATTAAGAAAATGCCATATTTGGAAGAAACATATGATATTGTGGTAGTAGGTGCCGGTCATGCCGGCTGTGAGGCAGCGCTTGCCTGCGCCAGACTGGGCCTTGAGACCATTGTATTTACAGTCAGTGTGGACAGTATTGCCCTGATGCCCTGTAATCCTAATGTAGGTGGAAGCTCCAAGGGACATCTGGTAAGAGAGCTGGATGCATTAGGCGGAGAAATGGGAAAGAACATTGATAAGACCTTTATCCAGTCTAAGATGTTAAATGAGTCAAAGGGACCGGCTGTCCACTCTTTAAGGGCCCAGGCGGATAAGCAGGAATACAGTCGTCAGATGCGAAAGACCATGGAGAATACAGAGCATCTGACCATCCGTCAGGCAGAGGTTTCTGAGCTGATAGTCGAGGACGGCCAGATTAAGGGTGTTAAGACCTTCTCAGGGGCCATATATCACGCGAAAGCAGTTGTACTGTGTACAGGAACCTATCTGCGTGCAAGATGTATCTACGGGGACGTAAGCAACCCTACGGGACCAAACGGACTGCAGGCAGCTACCCATTTGACGGACTCCCTGATCGCAAACGGAATTGAAATGTTCCGTTTTAAAACAGGAACACCGGCAAGAGCTGACAAGAGAAGCATCGACTTTTCAAAGATGGAGGAGCAGTTTGGAGATAAGAGAGTGGTTCCGTTTTCTTTCTCTACAGACCCGGAAAGCGTTCAGAAAGAGCAGGCTTCCTGCTGGCTGACTTATACCAATCAGGAGACACATAAGATCATCCGTGATAATTTAAGCCGTTCTCCTCTGTTCTCAGGAGCGATCGAGGGAACAGGACCAAGATATTGTCCGTCTATTGAGGACAAAGTGGTAAAATTCCCAGATAAAGAGCGTCATCAGGTCTTTGTGGAGCCGGAAGGACTTTATACCAATGAAATGTATTTAGGCGGAATGAGCAGTTCTCTTCCTGAGGATGTACAGTATGCAATGTACCGTACTGTACCGGGACTGGAACATGTGCGTATCGTGCGAAATGCTTATGCCATTGAGTATGACTGCATCAATCCGCGCCAGCTCTATCCCACACTGGAATTCAAAAAGATCAAGGGCCTTTTCAGCGGCGGACAGTTTAACGGAAGCTCCGGATATGAGGAAGCAGCCGCTCAGGGCCTCATAGCGGGAATTAATGCAGCTATGGAGGTAAAAGGTCGGGAACAGCTGATTTTGGACCGCTCAGAGGCATATATCGGCGTTCTCATCGATGATCTGGTAACAAAGGAGAACCATGAGCCGTACCGAATGATGACAAGCCGTGCTGAGTACCGTCTGCTCCTCCGCCAGGACAACGCAGATCTTCGTCTTCGCAAAAAAGGCTGGGAGGTCGGCCTGATTGATGATGAGACATACCATAAATTACAGGAAAAAGAGCGCCGGATCCAGGAAGAGATCGAGAGAGTGGAACATGCAACTGTAGGTGGTTCTGCAGAGGTACAGAGCCTTCTGGAATCTCTGAACAGTACCCTTCTGAAATCCGGAACCACCATTGCAGAGCTGATCCGTCGGCCGGAGCTTAACTATAAGGTGCTTGCACCCATCGATAAAGAAAGACCGGAGCTTCCGGAAGATGTATGTGAGCAGGTAGAGATCAACATCAAATATGATGGCTACATCCGCCGCCAGATGAAGCAGGTAGAGCAGTTTAAGAAACTGGAGCAGAAAAAGCTTCCGGAAGACATTAATTACGAAGATGTAGGAAGCCTCCGCATTGAGGCACGCCAGAAGCTGGAAGCCTACAGACCGGTGTCCATCGGTCAGGCGTCCCGTATCTCCGGTGTATCCCCGGCTGACATTTCCGTGCTTCTTGTATATCTGGAAAGCAGATCCGGACATAAACACGGATAATACAACGAATAACAATAAAACACAGAAAATAAGAGAGGAAGCTGCATGTACAATTTAGAAATCCTGGAAAAAGGCTGCGAGGAGCTTGGAATCACACTCAGTGACACGCAGAAAAACCAGTTTATCCGATTCTACGAATATCTTGTAGAAAAAAACAAAGTCATGAACCTCACCGGTATCACAGAATTTGACGAGGTTCTCGTGAAACATTTCCTGGACAGCCTCTGCTGCGTCAAGGCTGTAGATATGGGTAAGATAAAAACCGTTATGGACATCGGAACCGGCGCCGGATTCCCGGGTGTTCCCCTGAAGATCGCCTTCCCGGAGGTGGAAGCCTGCCTTCTGGACTCCCTCAATAAAAGAGTAAAATTCCTGGAAGAAACCTTTGCGCTCCTGGGCCTGGAGGGGATTTCCGCCATTCACGGAAGAGCTGAAGAATATGCAAAAAACAAAGCCTACAGAGAAAAATATGATCTCTGCGTATCCAGAGCAGTATCCGGACTTGCAACCCTGTCTGAATACTGTCTCCCGTATGTAAAAGTCGGAGGGCTTTTTGTCTCCTATAAATCCGGTTCTGTAAAGGAAGAAGCAGAAGCAGCAGAGAAAGCAGTAAAGATCCTTGGTGGAAAGATCAGGGATATTCAGTACTTTGACCTTCCGGGATCTGAGATTGGCCGCTCCCTGGTCATTATCGAGAAGGTAAAGAACACCCCAGGCAAATATCCGAGAAAAGCCGGAACACCGCTCAGAGAGCCACTGGCATAAGATACCTCCTGTCGAACAAAGTCAAAATCTGTCCGACAGGAGATTTTTTTGTCCGGGAGTTTCACAAAATTATCACAAATTTATCCTACTTTTATCACAAATTACTTTTACACTATAATCCGATAGAGATGCCCCTGGATTCCCCCATTCTCTGTTTCATCCAGGGGCATTTTCTATTGGTGTTGAAAAGACGCCAGAGTCAAGGGCTTCAGTTTCAGGACCTTTTGCCTCTGGCATCTTATAAAATGGGAAATCGATAATTAAAAAAAGTATTTCCCTGAGAATAAAAGGAGGAGAGTAAAGTGATCGAAGTAAGTAATCTGGTCAAAAAGTATGGCGATCATACTGCAGTTGACCATCTTTCCTTTCAGATCGAAAAGGGGAAAATTTACGGATTCCTGGGCCCCAACGGTGCAGGAAAATCAACAACTATGAACATGATCACAGGATACATTGCTTCCACAGAAGGAAAAGTGATGATCGATGGTCATGATATTCTGGAGGAACCGGAGGCAGCCAAGAAATGTATCGGCTATCTGCCGGAAATGCCGCCGCTCTATTTTGACATGACTGTTCTTGAGTACATGAAATTTGCGGCTGATCTGAAAAAAATCCCAAGAAACCAAAAAGACAAGCAGATAAAAGAAGTCATGGATATGGTAAAGATCACAGACATGAAAGACCGTCTGATCAAAAACCTTTCCAAAGGTTATCGCCAGAGGGTGGGCCTTGCACAGGCAATCCTGGGATATCCGGAGGTGATCATCCTGGATGAGCCGACAGTAGGACTTGACCCGAAGCAGATCATCGAGATCCGTGACCTGATCAAAGGCCTGAAGCAGAAGCACACGGTTATCCTAAGCTCCCATATCCTTTCCGAGGTAAGAGCAGTGTGTGATTATGTTCTGATCATTTCCCATGGAAAGCTGGTAGCCAGCGATACACCGGATAATCTGGAACGTCTGGCAGCAGGCTCCAACAGCCTCCTTATGAAGGTAAAAGGCGAGAAAGACACGATTCGAAAAGCTCTGGAAACGATCGAAGGCGTAACCGGGGTGGAAATGTCCTATGACAGCGATGAGAAATTGTGGAAAACAAAACTTTCCATTCAGGAAAATGTGGATATCCGTGAAAAAGTCTTCTACGCTATGGCAAAAGCGAACTGTCCAATCTACGAGATGCAGGTTAAGAGAGTTTCCCTTGAGGATGTATTCCTTGAGCTTACCGAAGGAGAGAAAAAATCCGCCGGAAAACCGGAAAGCTCACAGTGGAAACCGGTAGAAGACAGATCATTGGAAAAAGAAAAAACTCAGGAAGAAAAAAACGGGGAACCAGAGAAGGCTTCTGATGAGAAAGAGGGGGATCAGTCATGACAGCGATTTTTAAAAGAGAACTGAAAAGCTATCTGACCTCCATGGTTGGATATCTCTTCATATTTTTTGTCCTGGTGCTGACCGGAATTTATTTTTCCGCATATCAGCTTTCAGGCGGCTATTCAAAATTTGAAACTACCTTAAGCGCACTGACCTTTGTGTTCCTGATCGGTGTGCCGATCCTTTCCATGCGTGTACTTGCAGAAGAGCGCAAGCAGAAAACGGATCAGCTTCTTTTGACCGCACCGGTATCTGTATGGGATATCGTATTTGGAAAATATCTTGCACTAGTAGCTGTGTTTGCCATTCCGGTCGTGATCATGTGCGTTTATCCGCTGATCATGAGTAAGTTCGGAACGATTTCCTATGCTTCCGCATACACCGGGATCCTGGGATTTTTCCTTCTGGGATGCGCAAATCTGGCAATCGGTGTATTTATGTCAGCACTTACAGAAAGCCAGGTAATTGCAGCAGTACTTACTTTTGTATTCCTGTTCGCCTTCTATATGATGAACGGAATTTCCTCATTCTTTTCACAGACCTCCATGTCAACCGCAGTGGCATTCGGACTTCTGATCGTGGCGATCGCGATCATCATTTATACCATGATCAAAAATGTCCTGATCTCTGTAGTGATCGGAGCTGTGGGAGAGATTGCCCTTGTGATCGTATACGTTGTAAAATCCAGTATTTTCCAGGGTGGTATCCAGAAGGTACTGAACGTATTTAACCTGAGCGGACATTATGATAATTTTACAAAAGGCGTGTTTGACGTGACAGGAATCGTTTATTTTATTTCTGTTATTGCGATCTGCCTGTTCCTTACCATGCAGTCCATTCAGAAGAGACGCTGGAACTAGGGGGTGAATGGAAATGAAATTCAGTGAGAAATTTAAGAAAAATAAAGGCGAGGCAGCCGTACCGGAGACCGCACAGGACTCCGGCAAAAAGAAACATAAACCGGATCCGAAAAAGCTGGTAGGCACCATCAGCAAAAAACATATCAAAAATGGTTCCTACAGCATGGCTATGGCAGCTGTCTTTATCGTGATCGTGGTTGTGATCAATATGATCGTCGGGGCGATCCCATCCAAATATTCACAGCTGGATGTAAGCTCATCCAAGCTTTACACCATCGGTGATGAAACAAAGAAGGTACTGAAGGCACTGGATAAGGATGTTACCATTTATCAGATCGCGGCAAGCGGTTCTGAGGACGACACGATCTCCAATCTGCTTTCACGTTATAAAGATGAGTCTAAGCATATTAAAGTTGAGGTAAAAGACCCTGTTGTAAATCCGAAATTTGCATCGGAATATACAACCGATGATCTTGCGTCAAACAGCCTGATCGTAGTCTGCGGCGACAGAAACAAGGTTATCAATTACAACGATATGTATTCCTCTTCAGTAGACTATAATACCTGGCAGCAGACTACTACCGGATTTGATGGAGAAGGACAGATCACAAGTGCGATCGGCTATGTGACATCCGAGGATCTTCCGATCATGTATACCTTATCCGGACACGGAGAAAAAGATCTGGATTCCAGCTTTAAAGAAGATATCCAGAAAGCAAACATTGATATCAAGGAGCTGAACCTTCTCACAGAGGGAAAGGTTCCGGATGATGCAGACTGCCTGATGATCGTATCTCCGACCAGCGATATTTCCGAGGAAGAAAAAACAGAGCTCCTGGATTATCTGGAGGCAGGCGGAAAAGCTATGATCTTCTCGGATTATACACAGGATGATCTGCCGAACTTTGATGCGGTTCTTGAAAACTATGGTGTAAAGTGTGCCGAGGGAATTGTATTTGAGGGTGATAATCAGCATTATGGAATGCAGATGCCATATTATCTTGTACCAACAGTCAACAGCACAGATGCAAGCTCTGAGACAGCTTCTGCAGGCTCCTACGTACTGGCACCGTATGCACAGGGCATTCAGAAAACAGATGATGTAAGAGATACCGTAACCATCGACAGTATCCTGACAACCTCTGACAAGGCTTACTCCAAAACAAATATGCAGAGCAGCAATATCGAAAAGGAAGACGGAGATGTAGACGGACCGTTTGATCTTGGTGTTGCCATCACTGAGAAACTGGATGATGATAAGGAAACACAGATCGTTTACTACTCCACAGCCAATCTGATGGAGAGCCAGATAAACCAGATGGTATCCGGCGGAAATGAAAAGCTCCTTCTGGAGTCCTTAAACTGGATGACCAGCACAGACGACAGTAATTCCGTTTCTATTCCATCCAAGAGCCTTGAGTCCACAAGCCTGACAGTAACCGATTATGCTGCAGCCTTCTGGAAGATCTGTACCATTGGTCTGATCCCGGGAGTGTTCCTTGTTGCAGGATTCCTGATCTGGCTTAAGAGGAGAAAAGCATAATGAAAAAATCGACCAAACTTGTTTCAGCAGTTGTTGTTCTGGCAGTTCTCGGCGGCGTTTATGTGGGACTGAACACCTACGTATCCAAAGAAGAAAAGACAGAGAGCAGCGAAGAGGAAAGCAAAACAGAAGTGTTTTCCGTGAAAACGGATGACATTAAATCCCTGGAATTTATCGTAGACAAGAAGGAAGTGACCTTTGAGAAAAAAGATGATTCCTGGGTGAAAAAGGATGAGACTGCTTTTCCTGTAAATCAGACAACTCTGGATTCCGCAGCTTCCGCCATCGAAACGGTGGAAGCGGACAGAGTCCTGGAGGATGTGGAGGATCTTACGGAATACGGACTGGATTCTCCATCTAACACAGTAACCGTTGATACCGCTGATGGGATAACGAAGCTCAACATCGGAGATGAGAATACGTCTACGAATCAGTATTACATTTCCAGGGATGATGATGACAGCACGGTATATGTAGTGGCAGCGGACACTGTGTCTCCGTTTATGGATTCCCTTTACGATTATGCACAGGGAGAAGATTTCCCAACAATTGATTCTTCCACAGTGAAAAAGGTCCAGGTCAGTGAGAATAAAGATTCCTATGTCCTGGAAGAAAATTCCGACGGAGCTACCTGGAATGTTTCCGGTGACGGAAGCAGCGATAAAGAGTCTGCCGATACAACGGCAGCAGGAAATGTAACCTCCGGACTTGGAAGCTTTGCATTTGACCAGTTTGTAAACTACAATGCAGAGGATCTTTCCCAGTATGGCCTTGATAAGCCCTATGCGACGATTACAGTGAATTATCAGGAAGAGGTGAAGGATGACAGCACAGACAGTACAGAATCCGGAGAAAACGATTCTACGGCCTCTGAGAGCGATTCTGAGAGCGGCGACAGCGCTGACACGGACAGCAGCTCAGAAGATGCAGACAGCAAGACAACCACAGTAGATAAACAGCTTGTCATTTATGTTGGTGATGAGGCAGGAGATGGCAGCAGATATGTAACGGTAGATAACAAACAGATCTATACAATGTCAACGGATACACTGAGTGCAGTTATTGACAAGACGCCGTCAGATCTCTGGTCACTGATCGTCAATTATCTGTCTGTAAAAAATCTGGATCAGCTCCAGGTTACTTACGGTGAAACAACAAGTACTGTAAATGTTTCACGTGAAACATCCACAGATGATGACGGAAACGAAAAAGAAACAACAACCTATCAGCTGGATGGTAAGGAAATAGAAAGTACAACCTTTACCACCTTCTACAACAAGCTGATAAACATGGCAGGACAGAAGAGACTGACAGACGCTTATACACCGGCTGCAGATCCGGAGATGACCGCTGTATTCACAGACTCTGACAAGAACCAGACAACCGTTACCTTCTACACATATGACACAAACTATTATGCAGCTGTCGTTGGAGACAAGGTATTTCTTGTAAACAAAATGACAGTAAAAGAAATGTTCAATGCATATGAAACCATGGTAAACGGTGAAACAGAGACAGAAGCCACAGCAACACCAACAGCTGAGACGGAAAAATAAAATATTAAGAAAATAAATAAAAACACCTCGGAGATCCGTAAATAATAAGGTGATCTCCGAATATCCGCTTGATGATCAGATATTCGGAGACACCACATAGATCAGGATTTTCCGGGGTGTTTTTATGTTGCTGTTATTTTACGGTCCTTACAGATGAATAAGGTCCGTATATTTTTTTACCGTTTGTGATGCGGTATGCACGGATGCGGTATTTGGTTGCGGTGCCTGGCTTTTTATCGGTGTAGGTTGTATTTTTTGTATTGCCGATAGCTTTCCAGGTTTTACCCTGAAGACGGTAAATGGGTAGCATAGGTGATGATTCCGTCTGTTTTTGCGGTCAGTGGATTAGATGCATATCAGGTTGCTTTTTCATTGAAAACCGCAGGCTTGCAGTCAGAAAGAGCTACGGTTTGTGAGTAGATCTGAGAAGTCATATTGCCGCTTCTTCTGAATCTGACAGGAATGTTTCTGAACTGAAATCTGCTGCATAGGTCAGGCACGGTGTACTGGCGAGCTTGATTTTCTATAACTGCTATAATTATAGCGTGGAGAATTGACGAGGACAATATAAAAAAACTGTACAGAAGCTCATCTGAGCAACTGTACAGTTTTAATTTTTCTATATCTAACAGAAGGTTCGGGGGAGCTTCTGTCAGTAACTAAGTATTATGCAAGACCTCTTTCTTCCAGCCAGTCGAAGAGAACAACTTTTTCTGCTTTCTTTCTCTTGGTCATGTGATTGAACTGAAGGATCGTCAGGATCGTGAAGATCACTAACAGTGCAACCATTACAATAATGGAAGTGGTAATGCTCCGGCCACCGCTGATCGTTGCACGGAATGCGTCGACCGTATAAGTAAACGGAACGTATGCATGGATCTTTGCAACGAATGAAGGTGAAACCTCAACCGGATAAGTTCCGGCAGATCCTGCAAGCTGAACGACCATGAATACCAGCATCAGGAAGCTTCCTACTTTACCAAGAGTAATGTTGAAGAAGTACATGATAGAGGTAAAGGTCATTGATGTCAGGCAGGCGAAGAGTACGGTTTTGCCCATCTCTGCAGGTGTGAATCCGTTAAATGCACGTAACAGCAGGATCAGGCAGATTCCCTGAAGGATCGCTACCGGATAAAGGACGGAAGCTTTGCTTGCCCACCATGCGAAACCGGATTTCAGTTTGCCCTTATACTGAGCCAGAGGATACATCAGGCAGAATGCCAGTGCGCCGACCCAGAGGCCTACAGACATCATGTAAGGTGCCATTGCGTGTCCGTTATTCGGGACATCGGTAAGTTTTGTTTCGTCGTTTACAACAGGAGTTGCGAACATTTTGATCGTTTCATCACTTGCTGAATTGTCTTTTACAGTGGTAGCTCCATCGCTGAGGCTTGTGGTCAGTGTCTTGGAACCGTCTTTCAGTTCTTTCATACCACTTCCAAGCTTCTTGGAGCCATCATACAGCTGAGAGGAACCGCTCTGGATCTGGGCAGCGCCATCTGCAAGCTGTTTTGCACCATTGTTAAGTGTGCTGTTGTTGCTTACAAGTTTCTCGGTACCGCTGAGAAGTGTTGAGGTACCGTTTGCTAATGTCTTAGTTCCGTTTGCAAGAGTAGTAGCACCGCTGGAAAGGGTCTTGGCTCCTGTTGAGAGCTTTTTGGTACCGTCTGTAAGAGCGGAGCTGTTTTCGGAAAGCTTAGCAACACCATCGGTGTAGGTTGTGATTCCATCTGTCAGTGTTCCGGAACCATTGGCTAATGCTTTTGTTCCATCTGCAAGAGTAGCAGCACCGCTGGAAAGAGCCTTGGCTCCTGTTGCCAGTTTCTTGGTGCCGTCTGTAAGAGCAGCACTGTTTTCGGAAAGCTTAGCAATACCATCGGTGTAAGTTGTGATTCCATCTGTCAGTGCCTTAGAACCATCTGCCAGCTGACCTGCACCGGATTTGATATCCGGAAGTGCGCCAGTGATCTGTTTGCCGGCTGTTTTCAGATTCTTTGCACCATCGTTGAGCTGCTTATCATAAGAGGTCAGTTGGTCAAATCCATCGTTCAGAGCTTTGATTCCTGCTGCTGCAACCGGGAAGGCTTCGACTGTGCCGTCTTCCAGAGACTGAAGTCCTGCGGAAACGTTCTTGGTTCCTGTGTTTACAGCCTGTGCACCCTGATACAGCTGGGTAACACCTGCAGAAAGCTGAGCGATCAGATCTGTAGGAAGCTGACTTGTAGCTGCAGATAACTGCTCTGCACCTGCGCTCATGGTTGTTGCACCTGCACTCATCTGGTTTGCACCATCTGTCATGGTTGTGGCACCCTCAGAAAGTGTGCCGGCACCCTGAGTCAGTCCTCCGGAGATCTGAGTCAGTCCGGAAGCTGCTTCGTTAAGCTTGGAAGCAACAGCATTCAGATTTTCCTGAGTAGAAGAGAGCTGACCGGATACACCAGCTGCAAGCTGTGAAACCTGATCAGAATAGCTGCTCATGTAAGAACCGTCCACGCCAGTCATTCCACCGGCTACGCTGTTTAAAGCGTTGATCACATCATTCAGAGCTGCTGCGGAAATGGTTCCGTCCTCAGAAGCGGTTGCCTGAATCGCCTGAAGCTGTGCTGCTAAATCGGTCATTGTCTGTCCGGCAGTACCGATCTTGGTATTTGCATCAGTAAGTGCTTCCGTTGTCTGCTGTCCGTATCCTGTAAGGATGCTGCTGACCTGATCACCTACCTGTGAGAACTGTGTGCCTGCATTCTGGAGAGCAGGGATCAGACTGTCTGTGATACTGCTGCTGGTCTGACTTGTGATGCCTGCGGCCTGAGTGATATATCCGGCTGCGTTGTTGATTCCGTCTGCGGCATTGTTCATACCAGCTGCAGCACTGTTCATACCAGCTGCGGCTGTGTCCATACCATCCTTTGCGGAAGTAAGGCCGGCTGCAAGCTTGTTGATGGATTCCTGTGTTGTTCCCTCCTTCAGAGCAGAAACCTTATCGTTCAGGGCTTTCAGTCCGTTTTCCAGCTGCTGTGTTCCGGATATCAGTGACTGTGAGTCATCGGTTCCTTTGGTAACACCGGTATTCAGCTGAGAGATACCATTGGAAACTGTTGTGAGTCCGTCTTCAAGTTTTGCAAGCTCTTTGGCACCGGCTGCGAGTTTGCCAGCACCAGCCACATAGTTGGTAGTTCCATCTGCAAGAGTGTCAGCACCAGCTACATACTGTGTTGCTCCGTCGGAAAGAGTATCAATACCTGCACTTAATGCATTTGCACCGGATTCCAGGCTGCTTGCGCCAGATTTCAGTGTATCAGAATTTTTATTAAGCTCATCCACACCAGCGGTGTACTGCTGAACACCTTCATCCAGAGTATCCACACCGGTTGTCAGCTCAGGAACCTTTTCTGTCAGAGCTGCAACGCCGCTGTTCAGCTGGTTTGCACCGGATTCCAGGCTGCTTGCACCGGATTTCAGTGCATCAGAATTTTTATTAAGTTCATCCACACCAGCGGTGTACTGCTGAACACCTTTATCCAGAGTATCCACACCGGTTGTCAGCTCCGGAACCTTTTCTGTGAGGGTTGCAACGCCGCTGTTCAGCTGATCTGCACCATCGTCCAGGCTCTTTGCACCATCGTTAACCTTTGCAACACCATCGGTGTAGGTCTTAAGACCTTCGGTGAGACTGTCAGCACCGCTTACGAAAGTAAGAGTACTGGTGGAAAGCTTCTTAAGGTTTTTGGTAATTGTTTTGTTACCATCAGCTGCTGTATTCAGTCCGTCTTCGATCTTTCCGGATCCGTCTGCAGCTTCCTGCATTCCGTCACCTGCTTCTGAGATAGAATCAAAAACGGTTTCTGTATAGGTTTCCGTAACCTTGGAAGCAATGTTATCACGAAGCTTCAGCATTGCTGTTTCACTGAGCTTGGAGGCGATATAGTTGGTTCCAGGGTTTGTCTCATAGGATAGCTCCATTTGCTTTGGATCGTTGTCCATTACAGTGGCTGCGTTTGCGGAGAAATTTTCCGGAATTTTGATAACCATGTAATAGGTTCCATTGGCCAGACCGTCCTCTGCTGTCTTGCTGTCTACAATGTTAAATGCCATTGAGTCGTTGTCCTTCAGCTCATCCGTCATGTCCTTACCTATGCTCAAGGTCTTGCCATTATACTCGACAGGTTTGTCTTCGTTTACCACGGCCACTGGCAGGCTGTCTACGTTTCCGTAAGGATCCCACATGGATTTCAGAAATAGACCTGCATAGATGATCGGGATTACGATAATGGCGATTACGACGATAAGCATGAGCTTGTTACGAAGTAAGCTTTTCCATTCGTTTTTGATCATATTACCTATCCCTTTCTTATTAAATTGTATTATCAAACATAGTTGATTAATCAAACTTTATTCCAGTAATGGTGACGAGATCTATTAATCATATTAAAATCTATTAATAGCTTTATACTCCATTATCAAACAAAGTGTTGATTTTCTTTACGTGATGTATTATACTAAACACATACCACAGATACAACCATTAAATCTTTACTGAATGTATATTAATAGACGGAAATGATGGAAGTGTCTATTACAAATAAAAAACTGCATAATAGACAAAAAGTACGTTATTTCCTTTGAATTTATGTGCAGTTGGTAATATTAAATGCAGACAGGATTCCTATGTTTCAACACAAATATGCAGCAGATATCTGGTATCGTGTAGGTCGGCGTCGTTAACAATTTTAATCTTGTCAATTCTTAACAACAGCAGATATCTGGTATCATGCAGATCGGCGTAGAGAAAGCGAATGCTTTTATTCGTTTGAAGGATGCATTATGCATTGTATGACAGTTGCAGAGTATCGTAGGTAACAGGTGATTGAGGCGGAGGAAACGTGCTTGCTTTTTTGAATTGCAGGGGGAATTAAGATGGCGGAAAAAGTTGACAGAAGAGTACGTAAGACCAAGGCACAGTTGCGAGCGGGGCTTGCCCGTCTTATGCAGAAGAAGAGCATTAAGGAGATTACGGTAAAGGAACTGGTGGAAGAAGTTGATATCAACCGCTCCACATTTTATCTTCACTATACAGATATCTATCAGATGCTGGAATCCATAGAGGCTGAATTGATGGAGGAAATCACGCATTTGGTGGCAGACTATCCGCTGGATCCTCTTAATAATAAGGAGAGCTCGTATCCTTTTATTGAGCAGATATTTACGATCCTGGATCATAATAAGGATATTTGTATCGCACTTCTTGGAAAGAATGGAGATATGGCTTTTGTGAATCGTATAGAAAAACTGATCGCAGATACAGTGCTGCATCGCTTGTCAATTCGTCTTCCGAAAGACAACCGTGATATTGAGTATGCGTATGCGTTTTGTCTGAATGGATGCGTGGGAATGATCAAGACATGGCTGTCTTCTGAGAATCAGGAGAGTACACAGCATATGGCAGAGCTGACACATAAGCTGATCGATAATACAACACACATGTATCTGGAGCAGGCACTTAGATAAAAGAAATGTCCGGATGCATGCTGTGAGTCTGGTAAAAAATAAAGAGTATTGTTTCACGTTTGTTTGAGGGAAAACTCATGTTTCACGTGAAACAGTACTCTTTTTTTATTGGCTTTTTGTTGGTTTATAGCATTTCCACAAATTACTGCATGAAGCTCAACGGCTCCGAACATGAACAATGTTCTTTTGATACGTTGATTTCCAAAATTACTATAGATAAATTTTGTTTTTGATGCCGGATCATAAGTTGTTTTTACAGGAAAATAGCTACCTGTTCCAGGAAATGTTCCGGATCTTCCAGATGAGGAAGATGTCTGGTTTCCGGGATCACAGCGGTTTCAATGGAAGAATTCAGCTTCTGGTATTCCTCTGCGATAAGAGAAGCGGAAGCTTCTTTTTCTCCGGAAATAATATAGATGCATGCATCGGAAGATTCTACGGCATTATTAATGCTGATATTCAGGTATTTGCCAATGTAGCTGGAATACAGATATTTGGCGTTGGAACCGCCCTTGTGAGCGGATTCATAATAGGTGTCTACCAGCGTATCTGTTACATGGAAGGGATTGTAGAACAGCTTTTCCATAAACAGACTGCTGATGGATTCGCGGGAAGCTACCATATGATAGATCAGAGTTCCGAAAATCGGAAGCTCGATAAAATACTTAAAGAGCTTGTTGTCTTTACAAGGTGCCTGCTTCAGGGAACTGAAGCTTGGTGGATTGACCAGCATGATCTTGCGGAAATGGTCGGAATTGTTACGGTAAGCCATGATCGCAAAAGAACCTGAGAAACCACTGGCAATAACATCGGTTTCCTCACGAATCACATTCTTGGCAAAATCACAGAGTAACTGAGCAAATACAAAATTGGTATAAGTAATATCCGGTTTTTCGGAACGTCCACATCCAAGAAGATCAATGGTGTAAACGGTATGTTCGGTTGCGAGCTGCTTCTCTATGGCATTCCATTCATAACCGGAAGCACCTGGCATGATATCATGAATAAGAAGAATAGGGGTGCCATGTCCCTGTTTTGTATAAAAAATCTTTCCAAAACGCCAGTCATAGGTTCTGCTGTGTGGCTGTTCCAGCATATCTTTAAGCTGAGATGTGGCATCTATGAAACGGTTAGCAATATGAATAACACCTGCGGCAGTTCCGACTAAAGCTGCAAGAGTAAGTAGTCTGTGTCCATTTTTCTTCATTAAAAAGCCTCCTGGAATTCGTAAAAATAATCAGGACAGATGTAACGTAATTCAGGTATCTGATCTGATTTTTTCTGAATATTTCTTTGCTTTATTATACGACAGGAATGAAAAATTTACAATGCTTTTGTGGGAACCCTAACCTTGTTATTGTATGCTGACGCTACTGTCCATTCTGTTCTTGGCGATGATCGCTAAGTTGCTGTTCGTTCTGCTTTCAGTAACGCGCTTCGCAATGCAAAGAATTTATGTTGATCGCATAAATTGGTGCGGTATGGCTTCGGGCTTTCTGCGACCTTCGTTTATAAAAAAACTTACGGAATATTATCAGTGAACAGTAGCATAGCCAATATGCTTCATGATACATAGAAATCAGATTTGGAACCGAATCAAGTAAGTCCCCTGCTTTAATTGCGAAGAGCAATAAGCAGAGGGTGGGGACTTACTTGTATCAGGAGAAGGAAAAACTCCTTCTGATAAACTGCGAAGCAGTTATTTGGTTATGAGCAAGTAGCGAAGCGGATGCTGTTATTCGCTGGAATGCTTTTATACTTCAGTAAAATACCAAGTGTTTCACGTGAAACATTGGACTGGACTTGTTATCCGACGGAGCTGATGCTATACAGGATTGCCGAGGATGATGTTGATAAGGGTTTTGTTCAGCATCAGTGTGCGATTCCATGGATTGAGAATTACTCCCTCAACAGACGGCTCTTGCAATGCAGAAGCAAAAATCTTATCAATATCTGCGGTAAATGTGGACATGATCTTATCACTGCCTTTTAACTCTTCGTCAAAGCTGGTAAATGCAGCCCACCATTGCTTTCCATCGTTGGTTTTGATCGCATGAAGAGAAATTTTTCCATCACCTTTTGGAGGTTCTACAGCAATGATCAGCTGTGCCTGCTCCTGCATTCTGTGACGGATCACGGTGAGAGTATGAGCAAGCATTTCTTCGGTTGCTTCTTTTTGGAGTGCTGCAATGGCAGTTTCGATCTTTTCATTGCCATTTAAAGTCTTGTCTAATTGTTTTTTATAGAAATCGTTGCGATTATTTGTGGTGTTCATGTATAAAATATTCCTTTCGATCAGATGATAAATGACTAGTACATTGTTTTCGAAATACCTATACCAATTACTTGTTGGTGAATCCGACTGCACAGATCTAAAAGCCTCAGCATAGCCAGCTACGCCTGCATTTTTATACCTGCACACTCGAATCCACATCCCACGCGATTGGTATAGTTATTTACGAAACAATGTATTAGCCGCAAACTGCAAGGAGTTTGCGGATGCTTTCTTTATGGATTATAGCATTTCAGGGGAAAATGAGGCAAGAGAAGAAGCGTTTTTAACTGAATCAAATAAGTCCCCTGGTTCGATTTCGAAAAGCAATAATCAGGGGAACTTGCTTGCATCAGGAGAAGTGCAGGCTCCTTCTGATAAACTGCGAAGCAGTTATTCGGTTATGAGCAAGTAGTGAAGCGGATGCTTTTATCTGCTTGAATTAAATCAAAAAGTTTCCTGATTACTGATCACTTCGTTCTTGGTAATACACTTCGCGATGCACAGAAATTATGCTAATCACATAAATTTGCATGGTATGTCCAGGGCTTTCAGTGGTCTTTGCTCACAAAAAAACTCGGAGAATAATATTACCAGTTAACAGTAAGTCTCATGCTTCAATTACGGAAAAGTAAAAAGTAATAAGCAGTGGATGGCGTGTATTAGGAAGAATGCAACGGCGTTTAACAGGGAAAGGAATAGTGGGCATGTCTGAAAACAAGGTACTGCACTAATTCATGTGGCCACTGTTATGGATACATTGTAAGCAGGTCCTGATAAATTGTAAAGTAGCTATTGGGCGTAGAACTGCGTAGCGAATACGGGTATTTTTATTCGTTTGATCCCAAATTGGATAGATATGTTTGCGCACTTGAAGGTGAGTTGCCAGATACTGTCATCAGTATTCCCCATGATTTCGGTCAGATGCTTTTGTGAACTGGATGGGGAATTAACAAGTTAAGTGAATGTAGTAAAAATGTGTATTTATATGAAAAAATGGAGGGGAAGGCGGAAAATATGGGGGATTTATAGAAGAACGATATAAGAGTAAGGATGAAATAAAGAGAAATAAGAGATTATTTCTGCGAAGAGAACACTATGATAATGACAATAACACAAAAAAATAAGTACGATAAAAAGGACTTTATAAAAGAAAATACTGGCAAATAAAGAGAAATAATAGGATATTTACGAATGAAAAAGCATTAAAGTACAAATTATAGTACTTTAAATAAAAAAGTACGATAAAACGTACTTTACACGTATACACATATAAAAAAGCCTAAAAATGTAAAATGTGCACCTGCACACATACGGCAAAAAGATAAAATATAGATCCGTTCCTACTTTAAACATGTAAAATTTTGATTGATCGAATAAAAGAAAGCAGCTGCTTCGATTATAAAAAAAATAATAAGCTGTGGGTGGGAAAATACTTGTGCTCTTCCTGATAAACTGTAAAATAGCTATTTTGTGTAAAACTATGATTGAATGCAAAAATTTTTGTCCGCATGACTGGGATAAAGAGAAGACAGGGAAGTGTTTTACGGCTTGATTTAGAAGAAAAAGCCTATTAAGTGAAATTTATTTTATGCCAGTTCTATGCCGGAACCTTATTCAGATACATTTTATATTGGATATTACAAAATGAAACTATGCTTGAAAAAGCCTTTAGTTAACATGTACATAACGAATATATAACAGGATTGGAAGAAAAATGAAATAAATACGCAAATCTTTCGTAAACATAATAAAATAAACAAAAATCGAAAATTTCAGTTTCATAATATTACATTTTTTTCACGAGAGATACATGCATTTCACGCTATAAAAACACTCCGGGAAAAGAAGTTTCCATTTACTATATATAGATGCTTTTGGGGAATATAAAGATAACAGCCACATTATTTTGTGGATGGAGTTTCTTGTATTTTTTACATGCTTTCGTGATACAGATAATGCCAGAGAGAATATATCGGAGTATTTTTTTGATATTTCTCATTGATTTTATAATGTGTTCGTAACTGTTCAGTACCCTTGCAGTTACAAGTCAAACCGTGTCCTGGATCGATTTCGTTGATGGCATTTTTAACCGGATCGAGGAAGTCACTTGCTTCAATTATGAATATTGGTTTGATAATCTGTCTTCGGATGTTTCACGTGAAACATCCGAAGACAGATTAAGAATAAAGAGTTATAACCCCATCTTTGACAATTGCAGAAATAAAAAACAGCTGTAGTTCGTGCTTATGTGTTTTATGGTAGGCTTAATATAGATTTTAATCGAATCAAGTAATTCACCTGCTTCAATTGTGAACTACAATAAGCAGTGGTTGGGGACTTGCTTGTATCAGGAAGAGTACAAGCAAGTTTTAATAAACTGCGGGGCAGTTATTCGGTGTAAAGCTGCGTAGCAACTGCGGATACTTTTGTTTGTATGACTCGAATCAGGAGTTTCCCCCTGTTTTTTGCTTCAATTGCAAGAAACGATAAGCAGTGGTTGAAGAACTGCTTCTTATCAGGGAAGAGTAGCTTGTAGTCCTTTTTGGTAAATCGCGAAGCTATTCAGTGTAGAACTGCGAATGCGTTTACAGATGCTTTTATTCACTTGATAATAATAGTAATGTTTTTAGTGTTCAGATAAAATTTGAAAATGCTATAAATGCTGTAAAAGAAAGGGATTTCGATGCCTATGTAGTAGTGTGCAAGGTTCCATAAAAGATAATATCTATACCGAGAAAATCGAATTATTTTCGAGATTACGATAAATCAGAACAATTTCAGCAAAATATCTATAAATGGGAACTTCATTTCTCGGTACGTTTTTATGGCGTAATGGCGTAAAATATATAGTCTGATTGACAGCAAATAAAACTGGAAGTTTATGCGGAGTTGATGGACTTTATAATCGATGTACTGTTACTGTCAAACTTCTGTTTAGTTCGGAATGAGTTTGGGTATACTACACAATAAATAAAATAATTCAAAACCTATTTTCTATTGTTTCACGTGAAACATTATGTGGCAGTTTAAAAATAAAAGTGTTATAATGATATCCAATGAGTAAAAATCCCTTAAAAAAATAAAAAGGAGGGGTACAATGGGACGAATCATTGCAGTTGCCAATCAGAAAGGCGGGGTTGGAAAATCAACGACAGCCATCAATCTATCGGCCTGCCTTGCTGAAAAAGGGAAAAAGGTTCTTGCCATCGACATTGATCCGCAGGGAAATACGACCAGTGGACTTGGCGCAGACAAGAATGCAGTAGAAAACACCCTTTATGAGCTGCTGCTTGGAGAAGCAGAGACCAAGGATACCATTATAAAGAACGTTGTAGATAATGTTGACCTGATACCATCGAATATGAATCTTTCCGGTGCAGAAATTGAACTGGTTGATCTTGAGGATAAAGAATTTATCCTGAAAAAGATCACGGATAAACTTCGCCGGAAATATGATTACATAATCATGGATTGTCCGCCGTCACTGAGTATGCTTACAATTAATGCTTTGACAGCCGCAACCTCCGTTCTGGTGCCGATTCAGTGTGAGTATTATGCATTGGAAGGTTTGTCACAGTTGATACATACCATCGAACTGGTAAGAGACCGATTGAATAAGAGATTGAAGATCGAAGGCGTGGTCTTTACTATGTATGATGCCAGAACAAATCTGTCACTTCAGGTTGTAGAAAATGTAAAAGAAAACCTGGACCAGAATATATACAAAACGATCATACCGAGAAATGTACGACTTGCAGAGGCACCAAGCTATGGAAAACCGATCAATCTGTACGATTCACGATCTACAGGAGCAGAGAGTTATCGCCTCCTGGCAGAAGAAGTTATAGGCAGGGAGGGCGAGTGATGGCTGGAAGAAGAACAGGAGGCCTTGGAAAGGGTCTTGACGCACTGATCCCGAACAAAGCAGGCGGTCCGTCAAAGGAACCTGCAAAAAAGACAAGATCTGCAGTTGTAAAAAAAGACAAACCAACTGAAAAAGATAATCCGGCCGCAGAACGACTTGTGAAAATTTCCAGCGTAGAACCAAATCTGAATCAGCCCAGAAGACATTTTGATGAGGATGCGCTGCTGGAACTTTCGGAATCCATTAAACAGTACGGTGTTCTTCAGCCGTTGTTGGTATCCGATAAGAAGGATTATTTTGAGATCATTGCAGGCGAACGCCGCTGGAGAGCTGCCAAGATGGCAGGGCTCAAGGAAGTTCCTGTTGTTGTAAAAGAGTTTACAGACCAGGAAATCGTAGAAATTTCCCTGATCGAGAACATTCAGCGGGAAGACCTGAATCCTATAGAGGAAGCGATGGCATACAAACGTCTGATGGAAGAGTTTCACCTGAAACAGGATGAAATCGCAGACAGAGTTGCCAAAAGCAGAACTGCAGTAACTAATTCCATGCGTCTTCTGAAGCTTTCTTCAAAAGTTCAGGAAATGGTAATTGCAGATATGATCTCAGCTGGTCATGCGAGAGCACTTCTGGGAATTTCTGATGCAGCTCTTCAGGAAACAACAGCTATGAAGGTTTTTGATGAAAAACTCAGTGTTCGTGAGACGGAAAAACTTGTAAAGAATCTGGTTTCTCCTGCGAAAAAAGTAAAAACAGAGAAAAACACAGCAGAAGATGCCATTTATGAGAGCCTGGAAGAAAAAATGAAAGGTATCATGGGAACAAAGGTATCCATTCAGCGAAAGAAGAACAACAAAGGTAAAATTGAAATTGAATATTATTCCAGAGATGAACTGGAGAGGATCATTGATCTGTTCGAATCTATCAGATAGGAGGCAGAATGAGCGGGATTTTTGAAAGCATGGGAATTGATTCCGGGATTGTGATCATTGTTTTGCTGATCCTTACCATCATTCTTCTGATCAATGTGGTGAGTAGCAATATGCGTCTCAGCCGTTTGGAACGGAAGTACAAGATGTTTATGAGAGGCGGAGATGCACAGTCACTGGAAAAAGTTTTTGTAAGAAAATTTGCACAGATCGACCGGCTGTATGAAGCAAAGGAAGATCATGATCATGACATCAGCTTTATCAAAAAAAATATGAATGTAATGTTCAGCAAATATGGCGTTGAAAAGTATGATGCATTTGATGATGTAGGTGGAAAACTCAGCTTTGCACTGGCGCTTCTTGATAAAAACAATACGGGTCTGATCTTGAATGCGGTTCACAGCCGCGATAACTGTTTCCTTTATTTAAAGGAGATCGTAAAAGGTGAGTCCTATGTTGTACTTAGTCAGGAAGAAGTGGAAGCTTTGAGAAAAGCAGTAAACTTTGGCCTTGGTGAGATTGAGAAGGAATAAAAAACTGCAAAGAGTAAGAATATTTTTAATACAGGAGGAATATCATGTTAGACATTAAGTTTGTGAGAGAGAATCCGGAGGTTGTAAAGCAGAATATCAAGAATAAGTTTCAGGATCATAAACTTCAGTTAG